>OBLU010001313.1_pt1 | contig 23148 bp, 22 predicted proteins | sample 1518681 | NCBI WGS metagenome assembly OBLU01 (sample SAMEA3539304, study PRJEB22396) | soil metagenome | biome: tundra; feature: field; material: soil | place: USA | collected 2010-05 | depth 0.15 m
TTTCAAGAATCTGCTTCACCGGACGAAGCGACATGGTTGACCTCCTCTGCCTTACCCAAGATTGGATGCGCGAGAACGATATTCGTTGCAACAGCTAATTGTGCCGGCTCGTCTCGCTGACCCTGGACGCTTTACGCCTTGATGAACTGAACGTCGAGGCTGATGGTTACGTCCTCGCCGACCAGCACTCCGCCGGTCTCCAGCGCTGCGTTCCAACTGAGGCCGAAGTCCTTGCGATTGATCTTGGTGGAGGCGGAAAGCCCAATGCGCAGGTTGCCCCAGGGGTCCTTCGAAGGCTCGCTCACGTCCTCGACGGAAAAGGTTACGCTCTTGGTGACGCCGTGCAAGGTGAGGTCGCCGGTAACCGCATAGTCGCCGCCGCCACTGGAAGTCACTTTGGTGGATTTGAACGTAAGCGTAGGGAACTGGTCCGCGTCGAAGAAGTCTGCGCTCTTCAGGTGTCCATCGCGCTGCGCGTCGCCGGTGTTGACCGTCGTCACATCGATGGAGGCTTCGACGCTGGAACCGGATGGGTTGGCTGCATCGAGCTTCAATACGCCGGACAGACCGGTGAAATTGCCTTTTACGTTGGAAATCATCATGTGCTTCACCTTGAACTGAGCGGTGGAGTGCGCCGGATCGAGGTTCCAGGTGGTCAGGGTAGCGGATGTTGCGGTCGAGGTGCTCATATTTGGTTCTCCTTTTCAGTTGGTTGGATGCAGCGGAATGATATTCGTTGCAACAAGTATTTTGGCCAACTACCCAAGTATCTCGGCCCGGCCCGCAGCCCAACTTCCTTTGCGAGATAAAATGTGCCTGAACTGGAGATGTGAGCAAGAAATGCCACGAATGATTTCAGGGAAGCTCTTCTTTGCGGTCGTACTGGCCACCAGTTTCGCCGCGGTCGCCCAAACCGCCGATCAGGCCTGGCTCGCGTATCGGCCTTTGAGTACGCCGCATCACGTTCCCCTCCGCGTATTGAAGCTTGGCAACAGCCCAGTTGAAAACAGCGCCGCCGCCGAGCTAACGCGCGGTCTGCAGGGTATCTTCGGTAGTAGCGTTCGGGACAGTAAGCTCCCCCGAGGCTCCATCGTTCTGGGCACCTACGAGGAGTTCCGCAGGCGCTTTCCCCAATGGACGCCAACTGCACAAGTTGGCCAGCAGTACTTATCCATCCATGACGACTTAAGTCACCAAGTTCCCCTTGAGGTGATTCGACAATTCACGCCTGTCGCTGGGAATTTTATGGTCTTCCGCGACGCAGAGTTGGAATCGGAGTCCATATTCATCGCCGCACCGACGGATCGCGGTGTTCTGTATGGCGCTTTTGCTCTCTTGCGGGTCCTGGCCGAGGGCGGTGATTTGCCAGCAAATGGGTTCAATGAAAGCCCCGCCATGCCGGTCCGCTGGGTCGACGAGTGGGACAACCCGGACGGCTCCATTGAGCGCGGATACGGCGGCCGGTCGATATTCTTCGATGGCAGCAACGTACGCCAGGATCTGGCACCCGTCGCCGAGTACGCCCGACTGCTCGCCTCCATCGGCATTAACGGTTGCAACGTGAACAATGTCAACGCCGCGGCCCAACTGCTCGACTCCAACCACATCAAACAGTTAGCCCGCGTCGCCGACGCGATGCGGCCATGGGGCGTCCACCTGGCCATGAGCGTCGCCATCGCCAGCCCGCAAACCATTGGCGGCCTGAGCACATACGACCCACTCGATCCAGCCGTCAAGGCTTGGTGGACTGCGAAGGTCAATGAAATCTATGCCCTCATCCCCGACTTTGCCGGCTTCACCGTCAAGGCCGACTCCGAAGGCCAGCCCGGGCCCGCCAGCTACGGCCGCACCCCCGCCGACGCCGCAAATCTCCTCGCCAATGCCCTCGAGCCTCACGGAGGCGTCGTCCTCTACCGCGCCTTCGTCTACAACCACCACGCCGACTGGAACGATCCCAAGGCCGACCGCGCCCGAGCCGCTTACGACATCTTTCACCCGCTCGATGGCAAGTTCGCCGCCAATGTGATCGTCCAGACCAAGGAGGGGCCAATCGACTTCCAGGCGCGCGAGCCTGTCTCTCCGCTCTTCGCCGGCCTGGAGCAAACCAGCCAGGCCATGGAGCTGCAAGTCACACAGGAGTACACCGGCCAGCAGCGGCACCTTGTCTACCTGGCCCCCATGTGGAAGCAGGTCCTCGACTTCGACCTTCGCGCAGACGGGAAGGCAACGCCCGTCAAAGAAATCCTTGCCGGCAAGTCGTTCCATCGGCCTCTGGGCGGAATGATCGGGGTCGCCGGAGTGGGTCAAAACGGCTGGCTCGGTTCACCGCTGGCGGTGGCCAACCTTTATGCCTTCGGCCGCCTCGCCTGGAACCCCGAGTTGACGCCTGAGGAGATCGCCGGAGAATGGACCCGCCAGACCATCAGCAGCGACCCTGAAGTGGTGGCCACCGTCGACAAGATGCTGATGCAATCCTGGCCAGCCTATGAACACTACACCGGGCCGCTTGGCACGCAGACACTCACCGACATCACCGGCAGCCACTACGGCCCCAACATCGAATCCAGTGAGAACAACGGCTGGGGCCAGTGGCATCGCGACGATCACCTGGGTATCGGCATGGACCGGAGCGTGGCTACGGGAACTGGCTATGCGGGCCAGTATCCGCCCGAGGTGGCCAAGGTCTACGAGTCCCTTGAAACAACGCCTGACAACCTGCTCCTCTTCTTCCACCACGTGCCGTACACCTACGAGCTGCACGACGGCAAAACTGTCATTCAATACATTTACGACAGCCACTACCAGGGCGCCGCAGAGGCCGCGGAACTTGGAACTGAATGGGCCAAGCTTAAGAGCCATATCGACGACAAGCTTTATGAAGATGTGCGCGCGCGCATTGAATACCAGGCCGGCCACGCCATCGTCTGGCGCGACTCCATTGTGCAGTATTTCCTCAAGCAGAGCGGCATTCCGGACGAGCAGGGGCGCGCGGGCCATTATCCCGGCCGCCTTGAAGCCGAAGACGCCCGCCTCACCGGTTACAAGATCATCGACATAACCCCGTGGGAAGACGCCTCCGCCGGCAAGGCCGTGATTTGTGGCGACTTGCCGCCCATCACTTTTCGTCCCGGCGCTCCCAATTCCATGCCGCCTAGCGCTGCAGCGAATCCCGCCGCTTCGGAGACAGCTCCTCATAACCCATGCTCCGCCGAGTGGACCTATGCCGGCCCCGCTGGCCGCTTCAACATTGCCGTCCAATACTTCGATCTGCCCGGCGGAGTCGCGCACTTCACGCTCAGCATCAATGGCCATCCCGCGGCCGACTGGTCCGCCGACGCAACTCTTCCGTCTCGCCGCCCCAACGGCGACAACTCCACCCGCCACACGATCCGCGATGTAGAACTGAAACCCGGCGACGTGCTGAGTGTGGAAGGCACTCCCGACAGGAACGATCCTGCCGCGCTGGACTACATCGAGATCTTGCCAGGCATTGCGGTACCATAGGAACGCAAAAAGGATCGGGGCTTTAGCCCTGAGGGAACCTTCATCTTATGCGAAGCCGAATCAGGCTTAAGAAGCAGTTTGAGCGGGATCCGAAGAAGTACTGCAAGATCCGACCCATTGGTCCGAAGAGCGTCATCAGGGTCAGAGGGGACAACCCCGGACCTTATCGAGGTCTAATTGGGCATCTGCTGAGGGTCGGATATTACAGCAAGCAAGATGGACTCAATGCCATCTGGATTGTCTACGCAAACGACGAGTATGGCGAGACCACCACCCATTCTCATCTAAACCGGCATTTCACGATCATTTCAGACTCAGGCGAGACGGACCCCTATGGCGATGGCCGTCCAATCCTTTTACCGCTTTCAAAAGAGGAAATTGAACATTTATCGAAGCTATGAATTGCCCGTTGTCCCGGATCCTACTCTTAAGAACCAGAATTCCGCGAAATCCGCTACCAACCTCTACCGCTGACTTGCCTCGCCCGCCAGCACGCGCCGATTGAAGTCTTCCGACTTGCCGCGCGGGACTGTCAAAGCTGTCCATCCGCCAGCGCTCAGGTGCTTCGCAAGCAGCACAATCTGTCCGCAGTGGTAGCTGTGGTGAGCGACCTGCCGGTTAGTTGCCTGCATCACCGAGTGCGCCTCGCCGCGAATGGTCACCGTCCGCGTCATGTCTGCATCCGTGAGCGACTCAAGAGTTGCGAACAGGATTCCCCATCCCTCTTCCCACATCGACATCAGCGCGGCGCGCGTCCTGGGCGGATCGATGAATTCCAAATCCCGCTGACGATCCGGCTTCTCGCCATCGCTCATCAGGAAGTCCGTCCACCGCGAACGCATGTTCCCCGCCATATGCTTCACTGTGATAGCGATCGAATTCGACTCTTTATCAAGCAGCGTGAAGAGCTGCTCATCCCCCACCTGCGCCATCGCCCGCTCCGCCAGCCCCTTGTAGTGGCGAAACAATGCAATCGAATCCGTCAGGTATGAATTGGTAAGCTGCAGTGCCATCTTTCAACTCTCCGTCATCAACAATCGGGTTCGTCAGCCCAAGCCGCGCTGATCACTGACACTTCTGTGGCGCCTTCGCAACTTCCACCAGCGTCGAATAGAACGTGGCCCCCGCGCCGATGTCGGTCAGCCGCTCGCTGGTCAGCGCATTCACATTGCTGCCTGTTGCAGAGAGCTTCGCCCAATCCAATTGTCCCGCCACTACACCCGTTGGCAGGCTCGCGTTGAAGAGCGCCGTCAGCATGAGCTCGCCACGATCATTCCAGATCCGCACCGCGTCCCCTTCGCCAATCCCGCGCGCCGCAGCGTCAACCGGATGCATCTCCAGCCGGTGGCTCTTGCGCGCTTCCATCTTCCGGTGTCCGTCCAAGTGGGCAAAGGTCGAATTCATGTAGTTGTCCGCCTTGCGGCTCAAAAACTCCAGCGGAAAACGCTTCGCGGCCTCACCCCACCGCGACTCTGTTGGCGGAACAAAGCCCGGCAGCGGATCCATCGCCTGCGCCGCCAGCGTGTCCGAAAAGAATTCGACCTTCCCCGAAGGCGTCGGCAGCTCGCCAGCAGTATAAGGCTGAAACGGTCGCGCCTCCGGCTCCATGTGAAAGCCCAGCGGAATGTGACCCTTCTTCGTCAAGTCTTCGAACGTGATGTGTTCCATGCCCGCGTTGGTTGAGTGCCCGTCCGGCCCAATCGCCAACGCCTGCTGGATGATCGCCTCTGGCGTATCACGGAAGCACTCCTCTTCAAATCCCATGCGCTCGGCCAGTTGGCTGAACAGCCACACATTCGAGCGGGCCTCGCCGGGCGGCTCGATGGCTTGCTGTGAGAACTGCACAAAGTAGTGTCCGTAGGCCCCTTGAATATCCGTGTGCTCCAGAAACGTTGTCGCAGGCAGAATGTAGTCTGCGTAGTCGGTCGTATCGGTAAAGAAAAGATCGTGCACCACCGTAAACAGGTCCGCCCGTTCCATTCCCCGCCGCACCGCGTTCCCGTTGGGTGCCACCGCACACGGATTCGAGTTGTACACAAACAGCGCCTTCACCGGAGGATCATCTTTGGGCCGGCCCTCTACTTCCCCTGTCCCCTGTCTCGTCAGCGCTTCGCCGAGCCTGGACATATTGACTACACGCGCCAGCCGGCCCAGCGGCGAAGCCAGGGCCAGATCCGGCCGCCTGACGGCCTCCTCGTCCCACTTGAACGCTCCCGAAGTGGAAAGCTGCGCACCCCCGCCACGATGCTTCCACGCCCCTATCAACGCCGGCAGCATGGAAATCGCCCGCACCGCGGTCCCGCCATTTTCCGAGCGCTGCACGCCGTAATTCAGGCGAAGCGCAGTTGGCAGTGTCGTCGCATACTCGCGCGCCAGCAGCTCAACTTCGCTCGCTGTCATTCCTGTCCAGGCTGCCACACGCTCCGGCGTATACTCGCGCGCCCGCTCGGCAAGCTGTGCAAACCCATGCGTCATTTCGTCAATGTACGCGCGGTCCTCCAGACCCTCGTTCAGGATCACCTGCATCATTCCCAGCGCCAGCGCCGCATCCGTTCCAGGGCGGATGGCAATGTGCCAGTCAGCCAACGCTGCTGTTCGTGTTTTGTAGGGATCGATCACAATCAGCCGCGCCCCGTTTCTGCGCGCCTGCTCCACCATCGGCCACAGGTGAACGTTGTTGCCTTGGATATTTGCGCCCCACGCCAACACCAGCTTCGCAAGCCGGAAGTCCTCTGTCGGCATGCCCAGCTTTTTGCCGTAGACGAGCTTCCAGGCCTCGCCGCCCGCCTCTGAGCAGATGGTCCGGTCCAGTTGGCTCGCGCCCAGCCGGTGAAAGAAACGTCGGTCCATGGACCCGAACCCCAATACGCCAATAGTTCCCGCGTAGCTGTAAGGCAGAATCGACTCCGGGCCAAACTCCTCCGTCACGCGCTTGAGCCGGTCTGCAATCGCGTTGAGCGCCTCATCCCAGCTCACGCGCTCAAAAGCCTCGTGCTCCCGCCCGCGTTGCAGCGGCCCTTTGGCGATGCACAGCTTGCGCCTGAGAGGGTAAAGAACTCGCTCCGGCGCATACACGCGGTCAAGATACTTGGCCACTTTGCCGCACAGGAATCCCTGCGTGACCGGATGCGACCCGTCGCCCGTCACCTTCACGGCGTGTCCCTCTCCGTCCACGGTAACCAGAACTCCGCAGGAGTCAGGGCAGTCGTGCGAACAGACCGTATGTACCACGCGAAAAGGGGAAGAACCAGCAGCCGCGGACATGCTGCCATTGTAAGCTGAACGCGGAGGAACACTCATGCGCAACCTCTTGCTGATCCTCATGGTGATTTGCGCCAGTCTGCCGGCTTGCGCCCAATCCCCCGCCGCGAACGACGCTGACCGCAAGGCAATTGAAACATCCATGGCAGCTCAGGCTGCCGCGTGGAACCGCGCTGACATTCCGGCATTCATGCAACTCTATGAAAACTCGCCGGAGACCACCTTCATCGGCGCCACGCTTCACAAGGGCTACGGCCCCATTCTTGAGCGCTATACCAAGGCATACTCTTCCCCCGAGCAGATGGGCACGCTCACCTTCAGCAACCTCGAAGTCCGGCTCCTGCCCAGCTCGTGCAGCACGGTTGAGTTTGCCGTCGTCACCGGCAACTTCCACCTTGAACGGACAGCCAAAGGCGAAGCTAAAAGGGACGACGGCATCTTCTCCCTCGTATGGCGTAAGGGGCCGGAGGGCTGGAAGATCCTGCTGGACCACACTAGCTAGCCCGGCGACGTGTCCGGAGAAATCTGGGGCCCCTTCCATTTCGCTTTCTTCTGCAAAATGGGTGGGATGCAAACACACCCGTTCGATCGTCCCAATTTGCACCAGCATGGGCTTCATCCGTAGACTGGACCCGCAATCGGGGCTATGAAAAATCGCGCAACTCGCCCCAAGGAGCCTTGATCGAATGTTGAAGACAGGCATCTTGAATCCGCACATCAACTTCCTGCTGAGCCGCATACGCCATACCAACACGCTGGTCATCGCCGACCGGGGCTTTCCCCTCTGGCCTCAGATTGAGACCGTCGACATCGCCTTGATCGACGATCTGCCTCGCGTCCTCGACGTGCTCAACGCCCTTCGGGCAAACTTCGGCATCGGCCATGCATTTATGGCCCAGGAGTTTCGCATCGCCAACACGCTTCAAACTCGACAGCAATTCAAGCGCGCCCTCCGCGGCGTTCCGCTGACCTTCGAGCCGCACATGGAATTCAAGAAGCGCGTTCCCAACGCCATCGGACTCATTCGCACCGGGGACACAATTCCTTACGCAAACATGATCCTCGAATCGGCCTAAGCGGTCTCGGCCTGGCATCGAAGCATCGTGCTGCATCGTTTCAGCCAAGTAATGCCAGTTCAGGAAGGCTCGTTCCGAATTGGAATCTCCACCTCCGATCTTCGCGATTTGCACTCCCCGCACTCGTGCATGCACAGGGCGCCCTCGTACCCTGGTTTCGTTATGAGCTGCCAATTCTGTAAAAACATTTCAGGAAGTCTTGCCTCCGCCGCCATCTACTCTGACAATTTTGGGTGCGCTTTTGCGGACATTACGTCAGGGGGCTCGATCCATGTCGTGATCGTGCCTCGTGAGCGCGCGCATTTGCTCTACGACACCGACATGAGAAACTCCGCGGATCTTGGTCACCTGCTGGAGATGGCGGCGGAGATTGCCCGCGCCAGGCATCTCTCCGGCGGCTATCGCATCTTCGCGAATGCCGGCGACGAAGGTGACCAAAACTCCGATCACCTGCACGTACATCTAATTGATGCCCAGCACGATCATGACAGCTTGCTCCGGCCGGCATCAACCCAGTTGACGGCCGAACTCGTTGCAGAGACAAGGCCGGCAAAGATCCTTGCGTCTGTGGCATGAACGCGGCGTGTTGTTCGCCGCCAGGCAGAATCCCCTGACGGTACGTGTTGCTTGATCGGCAATGACCCCGCTTCGTGCCTCCATTCAAGGACACGTTCCTGTACACTGGTTCCGCTATGAGTTGCACCTTCTGCAAAATCATTGAAGGAACCATCCCTTCCGAGGCGATTTACCAGAATCAGTTCTGCTACGCCTTCGCCGACCTGCATCCCCAGGCGCCAACGCATGTGCTCATCGTGCCGCGCCAGCACATCAACTCGCTCAGCGACACCGAGATTGGTGACGCACTGGTGCTCGGTCAACTGCTGTCGGCAGCGGCAGAGATTGCACGAATCAAACAGCTTGCCAAGGGCTACCGCATTGTCGTAAACGCCGGCCCGGACGGCGGCCAAACCGTTGACCACCTCCACCTGCACCTGCTCGGCGGCCGTCCCATGGCCTGGCCACCCGGCTAGCTTGCTGAACCAACGCAAAGAGGGCGTCCGCCGTCGCGGACGCCCTTTTCGTTGTGATGCCCATCCTGCCCTGCTTACATAGGCTGCTGGGCGTACTCTTCTTCCTCTTCCAGCCCGTAACGGCGCAGCAGGTTCGGCAGGCTTTGCGAAAAAGCCGACCGCGGCATGACCGTGTCGCATCCGGCCTCAATCGCCTTCATCTTCAAGTCGCCCTGCAGATGATTGAGGAATCCGATGATCGACGTTGCCTTCTTCAGCTTCGCCTTGAATTTGGGAATCAGGCTGATCGGCTTGGCGTTCAGATTGTTCAGGTCAAACACCAGCAGTGTCGGCCGCTCTGCTTCCGGCAGATCGGTGAGCTTTACCACGGCCTCTTTGTCGCCGCCCTTGATAAACTCCACCTTCACGCCCAGTTTGCGCGCCGTCTCCTGAATCTTGGCAAGGAAAAACAGATCCTCGATGAAGCAGAAGATGCGGGTCGGCGCGTCCTCGCGGATGGCAACCGCAGGCTGAGCCACGTAAACATCCTGGTAATGGCTGTTGTGGCCATTGCTCGTAATCTGAATGGTAGAAGCCGGACCGTCGGAGATGTTGCCATTGACGGCACGATAGCTGTGGTCCATGGGACCCACAAACTCTCTCGGCCCTCGCTGCTTTGACTTGCGCTTGCCTTGCCCGGACCCTTGCGAAGAATAACCCGCGCTGTTCCCTGGCTGCGGCGGAGGCGCCGAACCCTTTTGGAAGAACTTCTTCTTCTTCCGTCCCTGACCCTGGCCCTGCTGCGCTTTACCTGGACGAGCGTGGCCGTTGGAGGGAGCCTGGTTGCTCTCACGAACCTGCATCACGGGAGCCTTGGCTTCAGCTGGCAGTCCATTGGCGGGTTGGGCCTGCTGCGCCTGAGGTGCGTTCGCCTGGCTGGATTTATTCTTGCGGCGGCGCCGGCGGCGCCGATGCCCTTGCGACTGCCCTTGGCCATTGGCCGGAACTGGAGCCTGCCCCAGATCGGACTGGGGCTGCGTTGAGTCTGTCGTCATGCTTGTACTTCCTGGCACATTGCAATCTGGTGCATTGCGCTTCCCGGTGGTTTGAGCTTCCTGGTCTATTGCGCTTCTCGTGTTTTTGCGCATCCAAATTTTTTTTGCGCTTTTAAGCTCAGCCATCTCCTGCCCGGTTCCGAGCCGAGCGCTGAGCTTCAGTCTTGCCTGCCGCCTGTCCAGTTCTGGACGGGGAAACTACGGCTGGCGGTCCAATCGTTGTAGAGCAACGAGCAAAATACCAGGGAAACGGAGCTCAAAACGCAATTTAACACGATGCCATAGAGCCTTGCCGGCCTGAACACAGGAACCGCAGGAACCATGAAGAAGAGTTCCTTCCAGTTGTCAGCCCTTTTTTATAGAACCCCTGGTCGAGCCCCTTCCAGGGATCGATTCGGTGCGGCTCGTGCTTTCCCCCGGGTAATGCCCTTCCTATTGGAGTTCTCGTCGCGTGCGGCCTGTTAAGGATTGATCCGGTGCGGCAAAACTTCCATGCTAGGCGGCGAGCTCGCTCTACCCGTTTCGGGTGGCTCGCATCAGCCGCTTGATAGGCATTTCCGATACTACAGTGAAGCGCCACGGCTGGCAAGTGTACTTTGCGGGTACCTGACTCCCCAATCTGGGGAGGGCAATCCTCGGCCAACGGCCAAACGCAAAAAACGCCACCCCGAAAGGAGTGGCGTTTTGCTGTCCTGCGCTGGTCACTGGCCTCCCAAATACATTGTGGACGGCGGTTGTTTCCGCCGCACCTACTGCAGACTATCCCCGCCGGTCATTCCCATAATCAGGGCCGCTTTATATGCGGATGCTCTTGCCGGGTGTCTGCTGTTCTTTGGGCTGGCCGGACTTATCTCCAGCAGCCGGTACATCACTGGCACTTTAGGTGTAGCAATTTGAGAGCCGTTTCTAGGATTTATTGAATTCAATTACTTACAGAGGCAATGGTGGCGCAATTGTCTGCATTCTAGTAGGTCTGAGGAGAGTTAATTCAAAAAATCATAGAAATATGCTTTAGTGTTGGCACTTTGGACAGAAGTGGGTTCCTCTTCCCGCCACAAGAATGCGCCGAATCGGGGTCTCGCAGCACAGGCAAGGAAGCCCTGTACGCAGGTAGACACAGTGCTCCAGTTGAAAGAACCCGCGCATCCCGTCGGCGTCCACATAGTCTGACACCGACGATCCGCCCAGACGGATGGCGTGTTGCAGCACCTCGCGCAACTTGAGCCTCAGGCGTTCAAGCTCCGCTCTGGTGAGTCGGCCGGCCCTCCTGCTCGGCCTGATCCCGGCGCGAAACAGACCCTCATCTGCATAAATGTTGCCCACTCCGGACAGCAGGGTCTGGTTCAGCAAGGCGGCCTTGACACCAAGCTTTCGCGTTCGAAACAGGGCAGCGAACTCCTCCGCCGCAATGGTGAGTGGCTCCGCGCCCGTCGCGCTGAATCCAATGGCCTTGCGCAGGTCGCGGAACTCCAGACGCCCGAATCGACGAGGGTCAACAAAGCGCAGCTCGCGTCCACTCGCCAGTGTCAGCCGGGCGTGCGTGTGAGCGGCCACTGGACCATCAGGGCTGGTCACCAGCAACCGCCCAGTCATTCCCAGATGCACGATCCATTGCGCTTCCGGCTTGCTCGCCACCGTGCTTTTTCTTTTTCGTTGGCCTGAGCCAGCGCCTTCATGCACGGCGCTCGCGGCCTCACCGCTCATAGGCCCCAACTCAACAACAATGTGCTTTCCTTTGCGATGCACGTTTAGGATTTCGCGCCCTTCAAGCCCCTTGGCCTGCCGCGCCGGCGGCGTTTTGAAGGGTTCTCGATGTCCGCTGAACCAGGCCTGTGCGATGCGGTCTCCACGAACCCGATCGTGAACACCACGGGCAATCGTTTCCACCTCAGGCAGCTCTGGCATCAGTCTATTGTAGAGGCTCGTCCGCCTGTGGTCGCTCTCACAGGCAGGCCGGGAGTTGCAGAATACAGGTGCTTGGTCGACACTGGGTGGGCCATGCGCCTCGCTCGTTATCTTGCCCCAGTCGTCTATGCCAGCCTTCTGGCATCCTTGCCTGCCGCTGCGACAAATCTTGTGACCGGCAACGGCTTTGGATTCGCCGTGGTGTCGCCGCAGACCGGCACATTGAGCAAGTTCTACGCGCATCCCTACAGTTTTGTTCGGCCGGACGTAAAGAATCCCTTGAGCGAGGGAGTTGAAACCGCCAACTTCATCAAGGAGATTGATTGGAGCGTCGGAGTCGCGCAAAGCGTGTCGTCAGAGTATGAGGATGATTCGCAGGTCATTCACGCCAAAACAAGAGATGGCGAGGGCCTGTTCTTCATGCCGTTTGGCTTGCAGCAAGCAGCTCTCGTGATCAGCTTTGAGCCCAGTCCCGCAGCGCCGGGGGGAGGCAGCTTGCACGTCGAATGGAGCCACCCGGTCAAGTCTCAAAGAGTTGTGCGGATGTTTGGCGCCGATATGCAGCTGTTGAAGTTCGACGGGATCACGGAGTCTTTGTTGCTCATTCCGCTGGGCCCAAAGCGGGTGGTGTCGGAGCAGCCGCAACAGAGTCTGGCCACCAGCCTGGCGTGGGCTCTGGTTTCCCTCGAGAGCGATAGCGAGCTGGAAGATACGGCGAGAGAGTTCAACCACTGGCGAGCTGGGCTCGCGCCTCGCGAGTTGGCGAAGCGCGAGGTTGCAGAGATCGAGCGTTGGCGCGTCAAGCCGGCGGTTCATTTTGCCGATGAAAATGAACGCCACTTGTGGCGGCAAAGTGAGGTCGTTCTCCGCATGGCGCAAAGCCGCGAGCCCAACCGTCTCGGACGAAACGGCAACGGGCTCATCATTGCCAGTTTGCCTGACGGTGTGTGGTTTATGCCGTGGGTGCGGGACATGGCTTATGCAGCCATCGCGCTCGCGCGCATGGGTCATCGGGACGAGGCCCGCGCCGCACTTCTGGCTTATTTCAACGCCCAGCCCACAGGAAAGATGCGTGCGGAGACGCAAGGCGCCGATTATCAGATCTCTGTCGTCCGCTACTTCGGCGACGGCTCTGAAGAGCCCTTCTTCACCATGGAGGGCAATACCAATATTGAGTTCGACGATTGGGGCCTCGCGCTTTGGGTGCTCGGCGAATATGAGCGACAGTACGACGATAACGCCCTGCTCCGGACCCCCACATATCGCGGCAGGATCTATGAAAGCGCCAAAGATTATGTGGTGAAGCCGTTGCTGGCAAACCTCGAGAGTTATGAACAGGGATTGATCGTCGCTGCCGACACGTCCATCTGGGAGGAGCACCAAAAAGACAAAAAGCATTTCGCCTTCTCCACGGCTGCTGCCATCGTAGGCTTGCGAGAATTCGCGGAGACCGCGCGCCGCGCGGGTGACGAACCAACTCGTACCGCGATCCTGAAAGATGTTGCCCTTTTGGAGCAAGGGTTCAGTGCGGCTTTCATCCGTGATGGAAAGCTGCACGGCACACTGGAAGGAGGCGTGAAGAACGATATTGATGGCGCGCTGTTGCCGATCATCAATTTCGGAATCGTTACGGATCCTGCCATCGTGCGCGATACCACGGAACGGATGGAGCTTCTGAAAGTGGAGTCAGGCGGCTACCGCCGTGTGCGCAGCTCTTATACGGATCCGGCCATCTTTGAGTATTGGTATGAGAAGCAGGAATTCCTGTTTGTCGATTTCAGCCTGGCTGAAGTTTATAGGCGGCTGGGCAGAAATGCTGAAGCAGATGCGATTCTCAAACGCATTATCGACAAGGCCGCTGCCGACCACAACGTGATCCCTGAAATGTATGTCGCTGTGCCGTGCCGTCTGTTTCCGGGAGAGTTGGGCGATCCGACGGGAGCTATGCCGATGATGGGATACGGCGCGGGCGCTTACATTCTGCACGTTCTCGAGCGTGAAGAATTGCGGGGCCGCCGTTGAGGTTGTGTCATCCCAAAAGTATCGACATTGAATCGCAAGAAAGCCGTTCGATTGCGCGCGGTTTATTGCACCGTGAGATTGACGGTGCCTGTCGACGAAATCGCGCCTGATGCCCCGGTTACGGTGATGGTGTAGGCTCCCGGCGTCGTGCCCCCGGTGAGGACCGTGTTGCAGCCTCCTCCTCCGCCACCGCCGCCGCCACATGCTACTACACCGCTGATGATGAGAAGGAACAGCACGAACATTCCGAGCAAAGCCCGCAACCTGCGCCGGCGTGCCGGAATGCCAAACAGCAACACGCAAACCAGGACTGTGCTGCCTCCCGCGAACCAGGGGAATCCCTTTGGGCCTACACTTGCAGAGGAACAACTTGAGAACGGCGCCGTGGTAGAGATGGTCAGAGTGGCTGTCCCCACGGTGCTCCCCGTAATGTTGACCGGACTGGCGGAGCCGAAGGTGAGCGTGGGTGTGTCGATGGCGCCGGCCGGACTTGCGCTGACGACGGCGCTCAGCGCAACGCTGCCAGTGAATCCTCCGCTGGGGGTCAGGGTGATCGTCGAAAAGCTGCCAACCGTTCCGCCGGGCGCCATCGTCACCGCCGATCCGGAAATAGTTAGGCCGGGAGGCTGGATGGCCGTGACTACAACTGGGTCAGAGCCACTGGAGGTTATATAGTTCGAGTCGCCGCCATAGGAGGCAGTGACAGTATCGTTTCCCACGACCAGTGAATTCGCCGGGATGGTGAAGCTGGCCAATCCGGAGCTCAACTGGACCGACGATGAGGCGTAGGTGGTTCCGCTTGTTAGAGTGATCGTTGCGATTAAGCTACCGAGGTCGCTCCGCCTGAATCTGGCACGACAGTCTCTCGGAATTGGCTGATTCAGGGCAGAGCATTCTCAGGCGCTGCTAGCGGGCGCTCTCTCTCAATGAATCCTCTTCTTTGGCATCTTGAGTCTGGCGGGCGCCCCATTCTTCCAGATAGACCAATCCCAGCCCAACCCCGATCAGGAACACGCCCACGGATCCGTACTCAATCTCATTGAGCCTCCGGTTTTCCTCTTCGGTCTGGTACACCACGGTGCCATGAATATTTCGCGGAACCGTGCGCAACTCCTGCACGGCCGGGTATGTCGGCATGGTGTCAAGATAATGAGTAGAGATCGTTGCAGAGATGATGAGGCCCGCCAGGCCGGGCAGGATAAACAACAGCGCGAAGAATTTGAGAATTCGTAACTGTGCAGTCTTCATTGGATTGACCTCGATCTTGTTCGCCCAAGAACGCATCGATCCTGTTTTGCCACAGTAACTCTGAGTCGGGGCAAGCGGACGCTCATCAAGCCAGGCATCGCTGCCTGAAACCAATGGCAAATTCGCATCATTGGATTTCACTTGGATTTGAGCCGCTTGCTCAGAAACTATCTTGAGTCTATACCAACTTTCAAGAATTGTTTCCTGCAATCAAAATTACAAATGCCATGAGCGGCGTTTCTCTCCGGGGAGACAAGTTCACCTGGAGTCGAGTGACTCCAAATCGGCTGCCCATGGGGCTTGCGGTCAGCGCAAGGCTATTTGTGCTCGTTGGGATCGCGAATCCTGCTGGCCTCAAACGTCACTATCTTCCATGCTCCCCGCACATTCCGGACGTAAACACGTGTGTAGCGAAAGCTCCCGGAGATATCTCCTTCAGTGTTCGTTCCCTGGATTTCTGCAAGAGAGGTGACTACCGCCGTCGTTCCGTAGAAGCGCACCTTTCGGTCGGAGACATCGAGCGACGTCAAATGGACCCGGCCGGCGCGGAGGTTAGCCAGCGTTTGATCTTTGGTTTGCAGCGTGCCGCGAGCGGTGATGGCCATATAGTCGTCCGCCAGCAGGCCATCCATTGCGGCGGTGTCTTGCTTCAGGATGGCGTCGCGCCACGCCTCTTCCAGAAATTCGATCTCGTGCCGAATCTCGTGCTTCTGGCCTCTTGGCAACTCAGCGCGAGGTGGACCTGAGCCAGCTTGAAGCGGATGCACGAATACCGTCAGCAATAGCACGGGGACCAGTGTCAGAACAGGCATCAGGCGTCTGATGATTGAAATCGAAGGGTTGGACGTGGCACCCTGCATTGGCGTATCGGATAGTAGTCCTGAAAAGGCACTCCGGTCAATTCGTTTCAAGCAGCCGTGGTTACCTCATGAGTCAGCGGCCTTTTGAAACCGAGCCAATGCCCCGTCGAGAGCTGCCAGAGATTAGACGCGGATCGAGCCTTAATCGACAGCGATCAAGTTCTCGATGCTCCGCTCCCGCATCTTCTGGTAGAGTCCCCCCACCGCGTGCTTCTTGAAGTGATCTGACGCACGGTGCGCGGCCAGCGCGCTTTCATCCTTATATTGCTCATAGATGAGCACCGTGTCAGGGTCATCCTCCGAATGATGGGGAATGTAGCTCACGCACCCCGGCTCCTGCCTTGATGCAGCCGCCATTGCATGCAGAGTATCCGTCACATCCGCGCGATCTTCTGAGGCAAACTTCAGCCGAACCGTAAAGCTGACCATAGAATCAGATTCTCTCTCGCCTGGGCGGCAAAGTCTCAGGACTTTTCTCGAGCCGTCAATCAAGTCTAACCGTGAATTCCGTCTAAAGCAGCCGCAAATTCAGGCAGCACCATCGTCTGGTCGCGGTCGGGGCCCGTCGAAACCATTCCAATCTTCGCCCCGCTCTCCCGCTCCTGGAAGCGCAAATACTCCTGCGCTGGCGCGGGCAGCTTGTCGAACTCCTTGATTCCCTCGGTAGACTGCTGCCACCCCTTCAGGGTTGTATACCGCGGCTTGATCTGCTCCAGCCCCTGCACGTCCGCCGGAATCTCGTCTGTCACCTTGCCGTCAATCTCGTATCCAACGCAGATGGGAATCTCGGCAAGCGCGTCCAGCACGTCCAGCTTGGTCACCACCAGCCACTCAGCTCCGTTCACCTGATTTGAATAGCGCAGCAGAGGAATGTCGAGCCAGCCGCACCGCCGTGGGCGCCCGGTCACCGCTCCGTACTCGTTGCCGCGCGCTCGCAACTCCTCGCCCACAGCGTCGTGGATCTCTGTCGGGAATGGCCCCTCGCCCACCCGCGTCACATATGCCTTGGTCACGCTGATCACCGTGCCGATCGCCGTCGGACCCACACCCGTGCCCGTCGCCGCCCCGCCCGCCGTCGCCGACGACGAAGTGACAAACGGATACGTCCCGTGGTCGATGTCCAGCATCGTACCCTGAGCGCCCTCGAACATCACGCTCTTGCCTGCGGCAAGGATGTCATTCAACATCCGCCCCGTATCCGCCACAAACGGCCTCATCTGCTCCGCAGCCGCCGCGTACTCGTCATACATCTTTGCTGGGTCCAGGGTAACCGTCCCGGTGCCAAAAAGCGCCTTGACGATTGCGTTCTTCTCCGCGCAAGCCTCTTCAATATGCGTTTTGAGAAGATCCGGCCGGAGCAGGTCCACAACCCGCAGCCCGCTGCGCGCCATCTTGTCTTCGTACGCCGGACCAATCCCTTTGCTCGTGGTCCCAATCTTCTGTCGCCCCGGAGCCATCTCTGCCGCCAGCTCAATCATCCGGTGGTAGGGCAGAATCACCTGCGCCCGGTTCGACACGAACAGCCGCTCATCGACCGCCACGTTCAACGCGCGCAGCTTGGCTACTTCACTCAGGAAGGCGATCGGATCCAGAACAACACCGTTGCCGATAAGGCCCTTGCACCCAGGGCGCAGCACCCCGCAAGGAATCAGTTGCAGCACAAACTTCTGCCCGCCAATGATGACCGTGTGCCCGGCGTTATGCCCGCCAGCGTACCGTGCCACGGCGCCAAACCTTTCGCTCAGCACGTCCACAATCTTGCCCTTGCCTTCGTCGCCCCACTGGGCACCCAGCACTACCGCCGTCTTTGCTCGCATCTCGTTCCTGATTCCTTCAAAACTGCCTGTTTCAATTCAGAGGGTCACACCGATCCAGCGGTTGCTTTGTGGCAGCCCCAATCCGCCAGGATTGCAAAACAAAGGCGCAGACGACCTCAGCCTGCACCGTCTCCGATGATAAACCCTTGGTCCATTGGCCCGAATGCACAGGCCTTGCGGATCAGTCGTGGCCCTCTTCAAGACTCTCTTTGAACGGGATTACGCTCCAGGCCACAAACCGGCATTCTGTCGGATCAAGCGGCCCCTTTCGGGCCGCCCTTCAGGAGCCCCAGCCGCACTAGGCTCTCCCCGGTGGCCACAACAGACTCCTCATTCGTCCGCGGCTGCCAACCTAGGACTCGCGTGGCCTTTTCGTTGGTCGCGTTCTTACTTTTGCCCAGCTCCGGCAAAATCTGCCGCACCCTCCGGTCGAACAGCGACGCGGCGCGGAGCACCCAGTTCGGCATCTCCCTCGTCGGGGCTCGTTTCGCCGCTGTGCCCAAGCCGCTTCTAAGCGCCTTGGCAATTTCGAGCATCGACATGAAGTCGCCGGCGACCGCCAGAAACCGCTCGCCCTTGGCTGCGGGATCGGTCATCGCACGCAAATGCAGGTCGGCAACGTCACGCACATCCACCGCGCCAAATGAGACGCGCGGGCAAGCAGGCACGGCCCCGGACAGGAGCATTTGGACGATCAGAATCGACGTCGAGAGGTCGGGCCCCAGCACCGGCCCAAAGACGGCCACCGGGTTTACGACGGAAAGTTCGAGCGCGCCGCCTTCCCTTGCCATGAAATCCCACGCCGCGCGTTCGGCCAGGGTCTTCGATTTTGTGTAGGGAAACACGTCTGCGGCATCCGGGTTGGTCCAATCCTTCTCGTTGAATGGTGCAGTCTGCGGCGGATGCCCATACCCGATGGCCGCGAATGAGGAGGTCAGGACCAGGCGCTTGACACCGGCATCCCTCGAGGCGCGCAGCGCGCGGAGGGCCCCTTCGCGCGCCGGCACAATCAGCTCATCTTCATGCTTGGGAACCTCTGAAGGAAACGGCGACGCCACATGCAGCACATAGTCGCAACCAGCAACGGCATGCGGCCAGCCCGCATCCTTTTCGAGATCTGCTTCGAAGAATGTGAGTCGATCACCCGGTTCGACCCCTCCTTGCTTGAGTAAGGCGAGTACGTGGCTTGCGCGCTTCAGGCTTCGTACAGTGGTGCGCACCTCGTGGCCTGCCTGAAGAAGTTGCAAAATGCAATGACTGCCGATAAACCCCGAACCGCCGCTTACCAGAACTGTGCTCATCCCCACCTCGTTCTCTTGGATGATTCACAGTCGCCTGCGGTTCATCCCTTCCCACTCACTTCGGATGCTTCATTTCCGTACTTCTGCGACGAGAGAGCGAACCAGCTTAACCCGCTGCAACGGGCCCCTCCGCCCGGGCAAATGTGTACGGCCCATCAGGCACGAGAACAACGCGCGCCCCTGCGGGCAGTCCATCCAGCACCGATGCCACAGCCTCCTCCAAAGTGCTGAACGCCCACGCTCCAAGGAACCCGAGCTGGCTTCTCGTTACCCCCGGCGTAAAGAAAAACAGGTCAAACTTTTCGCCCACCAATGCCAGCTTTTCAAGCTGCCATTGGTCCACTTCCACCGCCGACTCGCAAATCTCCTCGAGAAAGCTCGCGAAGTCCCTGAGCCCGGCCAGCCTGCGCGCAAACTCTCGCGAACCCACACCCTCCGCGCACTGCGCAGTCACCAGAATTCGCCCACCCGGCTTCACGATGTGCGTCGCTGCCGTGATGCCCTTCACCGCTTGGTAAAACGTCAGGTCCAGCGGATAGCCGGCCGCGCTTGTAATCACCGCATCCGCGGCAACCTCCAACCGCTCCAGGCTCGTGCTCTCCAGAAACGCAACTCCGGCCGCGTGCGCCTTCACCGGGTCGCCCGCAAACACCCCTGAGATCTCGCGGTCCAGTGTCAGCGTCACGTCGAGAATAAAGTCGTGCCGCGCCATTCGCGCAATCTCCAGCAACTCCGCGTGAAGCGGGTTCTCCGCGATCGATCCCTCCGTCGCTAGCGTCTCTCGCATAAACTTGGGAGAGTGGATCACCTTGATCGTTTCCTGCGACGCCAGTCCCGGAGCAATCAGCTTCCGCCCTCCGCTAAACCCCAGCATCAGGTGCTGCTCAATAAATCCAAGGGTCATGTGCAGGTCCGCCGCCATGAACCGTTCGTCGATATACACCGGCGTTCCGCGTCCCGTGACTGCCAGCGAGCGATGTTCCGCGAGCGCGCGCGCATCATGGTTCACGACGCGATAGGTGGCGGCAATCTCTGGCCCGACAATCGCCTTGATCTCGTCTTCCGTTGCCCCCCGGTGCAACCCAGTCGCAATCAGGATCGTGATGCCGTCTACGGGAATCCCCGCAGCGTGCAGACGCTTCAGCAGCGGCGGCAGCGTGAGCCAGTTCGGCGCGGGGCGGGTAATGTCGCACACAGAGATCGCCGCAGTCCTTTTCCCGGCAGCGAGCTTTGCCAGAGGCTCGCAGCCGATGGGGTGATCGAGCGCTTTCTCAAGCTCCGTCGACACATCGCCCAGTGCCTGGGCCGTATGGCTGCGCAGGACCTGGTACTCAAAGCCATCCGGGACCGAGACGTCGATTCCGTTCTTGCCGAATGAAAAGTGCGTTTTCATGCTTTTGTTCCCTGCCCCTCGACGTACATCGTCTGATTCATTCTCGCAGCCAGGCCCAAATCGAATCCACATTTCATGGCCTTGTTAACCAACCGCCCTCTTCATCCGTTGTATGGGCAGAAGAGGCCAAAAGCTTTCTTCGAGTGAGGGGATTCTCGATATGCAACTCCACCGCCGCACCACATCCTGGCTTTTGTGCTCCGTCGCCATGTCTACATTCCTGCTTGCATCTTTTGCCGCCGCACAAACCAGGCCAGCCGCACCGGTTCAGCCTTTGGCTACGACTGCCCCGGTCTCAGACCAGGAGGTCGCCGACACCCAGGAGCAGCTCATCAAGCTCCTGCGCCTGAGTCCCACACTCACTTCCGTTGTCGCGCACGATCCATCGTTGCTCTCGAATCAGGATTATGTCAGCCGCAACAATCCGCAGCTCGCTCAGTTCCTCGCCACGCATCCTGAAGTCGCACGAAATCCTGAGTTCTATCTCTTCACCAACGTGAATCCTCGAGATGGGCGCCGCGATCAGGCACTGCAGCGCGCGGTTTGGCCGGACATTTCGTGGAGTCAGGGCAATTCGTCGCGCCCCGAAGAGATTATTGCTCCCATCGCTGCTCTTGCGGCATTCGCCTGCTTCCTTGGCGCCCTGTTATGGATGATCCGCGTCTTCCTTGAAAACCGCCGCTGGGGCCGCATCTTCAAGCTGCAAAGCGAAGTGCACGGCCGCCTGATTGACAAGTTCAGCTCCAACCAGGAGTTGGCCCTCTACATGGGCACCGATGCCGGCAAGCGGTTCCTCGAAGCTGCGCCCATTTCAGCCGGCCTTGAACCGGAGCAACGCATGCCCAACGCCGTCGCTCGCGTGCTAACCCCGCTTCAGATCGGTATCGTGCTGGTTCTGCTTGGCGCAGGATTCCTGCTTCTCCGTCATACCCGTCCCGAGATGGAAATCCCGATGCTCGTTTTGGGAACTGTCGCCTTGATGCCCGGCCTTGGATTTATCATCTCCGCAGGGATCACCTGGGTGCTGGCCGGGCGGTTGGGATTAATGCCCGAAAACCCAGCGGCGGCCGACAAACTTGAGCCCCACTTCGGTTCACAGGACAGGCAGTGAGCCGGAAGGGCCCCCACAGTGGTGAGGAAACGTATGCCCTGGGAATCGGCACTACCGAATGTTTTCGCCGGCGACGCGTTGCGGGTGGCAGACCCACCCATGGATAGCGACGCCTTCGCCGGTTTCTACGAGCGTTCGGCTCGATTTCTGTGGGCATATCTGGCGCGCGTCTCGGGCGATCCTGCCCTGGCAGACGATCTGATGCAGGAGAGCTTCGTGCGCTACCTTTGCGCAGCGAGCCCTGCATCGTACCTGGCCTACGGTGAGATAGCGGCTCGCCGTTACCTCTTCCGCATCGCCACCAACCTGATGCGCGACTATTGGCGCCGGCCCAGGGCAACGTCCATTGAGGATCTCCCGGAAGAGTTTTTTGTCGCGATCAACCATTCGGCCCAGGCTGACACGCAGGCCATGCTTGGTCCAGCCTTGGCCCAGCTGCGTCCCAGGGACCGGCAACTGCTCTGGCTTGCCCACGCTGAGGGTTACTCCCATCGCGAAATCGCCGACATCACCGGCCTGGCATCGGCAAGCATTCGGCTGCTCCTCTTCCGCGCCCGCCGCAAGATTGCTCGCCTTCTGCAAGACCAGGCAAGGGTCCCCGAACGCCCGTTGCAGGATCAAACCCCGACTCTTCGGAGGCAGCCATGACCCTTAGAGCATGCTCCCGTGAAAAGGACGTGGCGGAGATGCAGGCCTGCGGCCACTGGCCCCAGGCCTGCCCCGACGAACTGCGGGATCACGTCAGTGCTTGCCGCTCCTGCTCCGACCTGGTCCTGGTCAGCTCCGCCTTCCAGAGCGCACGAGCCAACTCCGCCGCCAAGCCCAATCTCCCTCCCCCGGGCGCCATCTGGTGGCGTGCGCAGTTGCGCCGCCGCAATGCGGCCGTCGAGCGCGTCGGCAGGCCCATTCTTGGTGCTCAGATCTTTGCCTTGTCCGTCTATTTGGTGCTTGGCCTGGGGCTTGTTGTCTCGCAGGCCCGGCATGGCCTGCAATGGCTCTCATGGTTTGAGCAACTGCCGCAGCCGCAGATCGCATCGCTGCACCTTGAAGCTCTGTGGCCCTCAGCCCTTTTCAACTCCGGCTGGAGTCTCATGGTCCTCATTCCCGCAATCGCAACTCTTGCCTTGCTCAGCGGCGTCGTTGTCTATCTCGCGTCGGAAAAGCAGTAGATCCCACCAAGACTCCATTCAGTTGCCTCATCGTTGCGACAAGTTGGCGAAAGGGTGCGAGACTGCCCACCCCTGTCTGCTGCTATATTTTCCACGACGCGAACTTGAACCCAATCTTTGTATTGAGTTCAGCGCCCCGAGGCACACACCCATGGAGATGAACGAAAACTCAAGACGCTCATTCTTGATGCAGATTGGCGCAGCAAGCGCTCTGGCCATTACCGCCGCGAACACTGAAGCGTTGCCTTCCTCTGCCAATCCGCCCCAGGCGCGGCAAGCCCCGCCCACTCCAGACCAGACCAGCCCTGCCCTTTCCAGCCAGGCCGCTACCCGCGCCGCGCGCATGGCTTGGTGGCACCAAGCCAAATTCGGCATGTTCATCCATTGGGGCCTTTACAGCGTCATCGGCCAGCACG
>OBLU010001314.1_pt1 | contig 23147 bp, 16 predicted proteins | sample 1518681 | NCBI WGS metagenome assembly OBLU01 (sample SAMEA3539304, study PRJEB22396) | soil metagenome | biome: tundra; feature: field; material: soil | place: USA | collected 2010-05 | depth 0.15 m
GACCCTGCCTGAGCATCCCTAGCTTATCACTTAGTTACAACTGTAGTACTAGAGCGGAACCACAGTTGCTATATGCCGGAGTTGGAGAGAAGGGTTAAGTTTGAGGAGGCGATTTCCGCGAAGCGAAGAGGATGGCACAGCCCATTTCGGACGATTTGCGCAGCCGGATTCTGGAAGCCTATGCCATTCCGAATGAAATTTAACAATTCGAATTCAACCTGACTTTGCAGCCGCGCCTGGCAAGGCGTTTGGGTGGAAGCTGGGCCGCAAATCCGTAAAACCTCGTTCAGATTAGAATAGATATAGTTGCTGGTTTTCGCATGCGGATTGCTGCGAGCCAAGCTGCTGCACTAACGGAGATTATTTCATGCCTTTGATGAAAACATCGAACCCAGCGTTGAACCAAAACACCTTCCGCGATGTTGCGGGAAGCCGATTTGGCGGCGCGATTGACGTTACAAACCGCATGACCCTAAGCGGCACGGTTAATAAAACAGGCCTCCTGCTGATTTGCGCGTTCGCCACGGCTGCCTGGACCTGGCGCCTATTCACCCAGTCCCGAGATCTGGCGGACGTTGCACCGCTTCTCTTAGTTGGCGGAATTGGCGGCTTCATCTGCGCCATGGTAACGGTCTTCAAGAAAGAGTGGTCGCCTGTCACAGCGCCGATCTACGCCTTGCTTGAGGGCTTGGTGCTTGGCGGTCTGTCTGCTGTTTTCGACCTTCGCTACCCGGGAATCGCCATACAGGCGGTTGGCCTGACATTCGGTACACTGTTTGTTTTGCTTCTGGCCTATAGTTCGCGCTTGATTAAAGTCACGCAGAAGTTCCGACTTGGCGTGATCGCGGCAACGGGCGGCATCATGGTGTTTTACCTTTTGCAGATGCTCCTCGGCTTTTTTGGCATTCGATTCATGACTATCAATGGGGCAGGTCCCATCGGGATCGGATTCAGCCTGATTGTCGTTGCAGTGGCAGCGCTCAACCTGGTTCTGGATTTCGACTTCGTCGAGAGTGGCGTGAACTTTGGCGCTCCAAAATATATGGAGTGGTATGGCGCATTTGGGATCATGGTCACGCTGGTGTGGCTCTATCTCGAAATTCTGCGACTCCTGTCAAAGATGCGCGACAGAAACTAAGATTAAGAAAGCCGGAATGGGCAGAACGCACAGCTACTGTGTGGCTTCTGCCCACTCCTCCTCTCCCCGCTTGAGCAATACCGCACGGTCCTCCTCCAGAATCCAGCGCTGCCTCACCAAATCATCCAAAGCCTTTTTGTAGCGACTAAGATAGTCTTCGCGATCTGCATAGCGCTCCGCGATGGACTGTCGCGGATCGCCCGTCTTCTGGCGCTCCGTTGAAGTATGCGGGAACGGCACGTAAGAAGCTTCAAAGGCGACACGCTGATCGGGCGCACCAATCGAAGGATCGCGAAGATTCCAGCCTGTTATGGTTGCCAAAGGAACGGTGACCTCTGGAAGGCGCACGCCATCCCGCTCATTCCCATCGGCGTCAACTTGGGGTACGAGAACCGGGAAAGGCTTGCCGACTCTGGGCGGATTGATTGTCAAAATGCCCGCTTTCCAGCTGGGTCCGAAATCAAGCCTTGAAGCTTCGTTAGCCTCTTGCGGACGATTGACTCCGGGAATTGCAGGGAATGCGTAGGACTCCAAAGGCACCAGAGTGCCGTCCGCAAGTCTGGGATAGCTGCTCGGTGGTGGGAGAGCGTTACTGCGCACCCACGCATCCATATTGGAGATCATGGCGCGCCAGAAATACTTGATCGGCAACGCTGATTGCGATTGCTGGCCGAGAAGGTCTCCCTTCCCTTTTGCGGGCGGAAATGGACCGGAGAAATGTTGCAGTCCAGTGAAGTGATAGATACGAACATTCTCTGAGATGCCCGCGTCCCGCTTGCCATCGGCGTTGACGTGGATTAGGGCGGCAGCGCGCCCCCAATACTCGTAAGTCGTGTTGGAGAAGAATATGCGAGGTACGACCTTATCCGCTTTTGCGCGATCGAGCAGTCCCCCCATCTCGCCGGTGATGGGATCACTTTCAGGCTCATCTGTGAAAGGGAAGATATCGGTCGGAAAGAAAACCGACGACGTGGGCTGTGCGTCGCGTGAAGGCTGGGCAAATCGGTAGTTGAAGCTGCCACGTCCCGCCCCCGCCACGTGAGCAAGGATGCCGTCTAGTGCGATGCGTCCATCCTCATCAGCATTAAACCCCTGATAGAGAAAGTCGCGTAGATAGCGTCCATTTTGCGAGATTCCTTCCCCGTAAACCCGCCGCACGGGAGTGATGGAATCGGCAGCATGCTTGGCATACGAAGCAAAGTCGCGCACTGCCGCGAAGCTCGCTCCGGCTATGACCGGATCGGCGACGACGTAAACATATTCGTAGATCTTTCCCGGTTGAAAGCCGCCATTCAAATGGATTGAACGATTGTCAGAAACAAGTTTTCCAGCGACAGTTTTTGCGAACTGCCATTCGGCCCGCGGAATCTCCGTACGCTGGCTGTTACGCGAATCACGGACTGTGAGCACATTGCGAGGGTCATCCACATTCGCGACCGCATATTCTTTGCCGCCTATATTGCCGAGTATGAGATGTCCCAAAGAAATCTCGGGTAAGACCTTTGAGGGCATTACGTCTCCGCGCAGTAGCCCCGTGATGGTGTGTCCATCTTCCTTTGCGATTGGCGCAAAGAAATGTAAGGTTTCAGGGCCGTCAGCATCCCACTGCCACCCCAGACTTACGACGGTAAATCCGTTGCGCAACAACCACGCATCACCCACGTCCTCCGAAGCATTCCAGTCCCCACCATCGACGAGTGCCACGATACGGCTGCGTCCGCGATTGGGATTCTCGAGCAGCATGGAGCCGTTACCCTTGCGAGGATCTTTCGGGCGCAACGCCATGAACTCGGACGAACATTCAACCTCGCCGTTCTTCAGATTCTCGGCATTCTTTAAATCGACGATGCGCAAGTTGTGTAGATTGGCGACGGGAAGCGCAAAATAGATACGCCCCATGATCCGCTCGTATGCTCCTACGGCTCCAAATTCTCTGCCATTTTGAATATCGGTGCGGGTAGCAATATCAACACGCAAAACCCGCGCGCGGAGTGGAGCCGCAGCCAAAGCGATGGCAGTAACAAGAAGAACGACACTGGTACGAAGTCGCATGCGAGGAAGCATAGCATGCTGTTTTCAAATACCAATCAAACTTTCGCGAGGGCGGCTTTGCTCCGCAAGCAAATGAGTTCGACAATGCCTGAACAAGCCTGCTGGAACCACTCTGTCACTTAGGAACATACCCGGAACCGCGCAAGACTTTTCCCGGCAACGCTCCGGTCATCTTGCCCGCTGCGATTACAGGGACGCCATTGACGAGAACATAATTCATACCCATAGAAAGCTGATTGGGCTGCTCGAAAGTAGCAAGATCACGAATGCTTGCTGGATCGAAGATCACGACATCGGCCCACATACCCTGCTTCAGCACGCCCCGATCTGTAAAACGCATGCGCTGCGCCGGCAAGGCGGTGAACTTGCGGATTGCATCTGGCAGCGTGAGCGCATTTTCTTCGCGCACATACTTGCGCAGAATGCGGGGGAATGTTCCGTAGGCGCGTGGATGCGGGTGTTCATGCCCCAACAGTCCATCAGGAGAGGTACCTTGAGAGTCATTGTCGATCGAGACCCATGGCTGCTTGAGGGCCAGCACAACGTCCGGTTCGTCCATGCCAAAGACGGCAACTTCGGTAAATGCTTTGTCTTTGATGAGCACATCGCAAAGCGCGTCAATCGCATCTTCATGCCATAAAGCTGCGACCTCCGACAGCCGTTTGCCTTGTAGTGGAACGAGTTCGGGATTTTGGACCACCGCAATCTGAATCGCTTCTGGCCCGGGAATTTCCTGCCACTCGTTATCCCAGTCGCCGGCGGTAGAAAGCATTTCTTTACGGCTACGCGCGCGCGTAGCCGGATCCTTGAGTCGCTCAATCAGTTTGGCGTCGCCGCCGTCGTGGGCCCACGGTGGAATGAAGGCTGAGAATGTGTTGAACCAAGCCGTGTATGCGTAGGTGTTGGCGCTAATATCAACGCCCGATGCCCGCGCCGCGTCAATCTGCTCTATCAACCTCGGCATGCTTCCCCAATTTGCTTTGCCGGCAGCTTTGAGGTGCCAGATCTCGACGGGGATATGAGCTTCACGACCAATGCGAACGGCTTCGTCAATCGCTTGACGCTCAGTGTCACCCTCGCTACGCATATGCGTGGCATAAATTCCGCCATACTTAGCGGCTTCACTTGCGAGCGCGATCAATTCAGAAGTCTTGGCGTAAGGCGCCGGCGAATACTGCAAAGCTGTCGAAAGACCAATGGCTCCGTCCTGCATTGCTTGATCTACGAGTGACTGCATCTGTTTCAACTGCCCGGCATCCGGCTCAACGTCAGCATCTCCCAAGACCATTCGTCGCACGCTCGTGGCACCCACGTAGCTGGCGAGGTTGATGCCCATGCCTTGATGCTCCAGGCGCCCGAAATACTGGCGTAGCGTGAACCAGTCCGGCTGAATCCCGAGGCGCTGGTAACCCGCACGATCTGCGGCGATCATCTCCGAATTCAGTGGGGCAGCAGAGTTCCCTTCACCTGTAACTTCGGTCGTAATTCCCTGATAAATTTTGGATGGCAGGCGCGGATCGACAAGCATGGTCAATTCAGACTGGCCTAACATGTCAATAAATCCAGGGGCGACGATCATGCCATGAGCGTCAATGGTCTGGCGGCGTGGGGCCTCATCAAGGTTGCCGATGGCCGCAATGTGACCGGCGCGAATGCCGACTTCTCCGGAATACCACGGCGATCCCGTGCCGTCGATGATATGGCCATTCACGATGACCACATCGAAGATTTGCTGGTCATCGACAGGCACACTCTCATGGGATTGCGCACTCGGCGATATGGTAAAGAGGACAGCAGCCAGAGAAAGAACGGCAAAGCGCATAGCATGCCTCGTCAGAAAACAGGTTCACCGACCGGGGATGATGAACCGCGTGTGCGCATCGTACCATGCAAATCCGAATGTAATGTCATCGATGCGAGAAGATGCGTTCCTAGTCGCCGGGGAACGCCCCTGAAACTCCTCACCCGATCGACAGTACGAACTGTTCCATCTTCTCTTCCTGCTCCTCAATGGACTCGACCAATTTGAATTGAGTGCGGCACCGATCAAGGTTATGGCCGTCGCGATGCACTTTGAAATATGTGTCGCCGGCCAGGAAGTCAGTAAGAAACCGAATTCCGATTTCAAAGGTGATCAATTTGCCGGAAAAAGCTAGAGCCTGTTTTTCTTCGTGTGTCAGAAAGCCGCCGGCAGACTCAAGATAGCCGCGGGCAAGCGCCTCGAACATCGGGAACTGCATTTTAACTTTGGAAAGGTTGCGCTCATCTTCTTCGGCGGGACTTGTGGTTGTACGCACCATGTCGCCAAAATCGTACGGAGCTAAGCCGGGCATCACGGTATCGAGATCGATGACACATATGCCTTCGCCTGTGTTCTCATCCAACAGGACATTGTTAAACTTCGCGTCGTTGTGGGTCACGCGCTGAGGCAGGGTCGCATTGAGCAGAGTCGCAATGATGGGTTTGTGCGACAAAGCGAAATCAATTTCAGCCTGAGCAAGGACCGCCCGGCCTGCGACATCAGAAGCAATTGCGCGCTCCAATGCCTCGAAGCGCCTAGGAGTGTGATGGAAGTCAGGAATCGTTTCGTGCAGTTGATGGGCGGTCATCCCTGCCAGCAAGTACTGAAATCGCCCAAATGCTTTACCTGCCTGGTAGGCCTGGTCGATTGTTTCGACGGCGTCGTAGGCGTTGGTATTCTCGATGTACGGATAGACGCGCCATATGCACCCTTCACCGTCCGTATGAAAGGCTGCCCCATCGCGGGTAGGAATTAGTGTCAGTACGCGGCGTTGATAGTCAGGTTCATGCGCCACTTGCTGCGCTAGATGCAGCGTGACACGTTCGATGTTCGCCATCAACGCAATCGGATCTTTGAAGACTCGGTGATTGACGCGTTGAAGGATATATCGAGAATCCACGCCGTGATGATCGAAGACTACGCGGTACGTGTCATTGATATGACCTCTGCCGAAGGGATGAGCATCCTGAAATTTACCTGCAATCTCAAATTGTCGTGCGACAGTTCCAAGGTCGAGTTGTTGATTCATGACCAAAGACTTTCTGGGTAGCTGCCCGCACCGATTAGTCGACGGATGCCCTGTGCAACTCCCTCGCGATCCTGCTTGTAGGTGACTCCAAACCACGCATCGACGCTTTGCAAAACCCGGACTCTCGCTTGGCCCGAGGACACTATGGCATTTACGGTATTGGGGATGTAGCACTCGGCTTTGCTATTGGAGTGGTTCTTCGCGAGAAACATTTCGAATTGCTCGCGAAGTTGGCTGAAAATACTCGGCGAGAATCCCCACATGTTCATCGAGACGGCCTCATTCCCAGATAAGTCTGTCACTACCCCGGAAGGATCGGTATTGCGCGCACCACTACCTTGCCGCTCGATGTTGGTGAGTTCAACGATCTCCTCAAGCATTCCATTCGAGTCCACTTTGCATAGACCACGCGCCACGGAACCAAAGTCGGAAAGTGTATTCCGCAATACAAATCCCACCATTGCGTAATCAGGCGTGTCTGAACGCAGGTGATCCGCCAGAACACGATAACTACCCTCACCGTAGAAATCATCCGCATTAATCACGCCGAAGGGCTCGCGAATAATATTCTCCGCCATAAGGATCGCATGCGTCGTGCCCCATGGCTTTGTCCTCCCTTCGGGTACCGAGAAGTTTGCCGGAAGGCGGTCGATTTCCTGAAATACGTAGTGCACGGGGAATAACTTCTCAAATCGCGCTCCCACCGTCTGCTTGAAAGCCTGCTCGATGTCTTTACGGATGACGAAGACGGTTTTGCCAAAGTTCGCGCGAATAGCGTCAAAGATCGAGTAATCGATGATGGTTTCGCCCGATGGGCCAAACGCATCCAACTGCTTCAATCCTCCGTAACGGCTACCCATGCCGGCAGCGAGTACAAGGAGTGCGGGTGGTGTCATCATTCTGATCCGATCGTAAGGAAATAGGTGCTCGATAGCGGCTGAGCCACTATTGTGGAGTCATGTCGAACGTCTGTACTTCAAAGGGGGCAAGTCGAAACTCATGCGTATCAGTCGCGCGAATTGAAAAGGCAGACTTGTCTGCATCCTGTTTCCACGGGCTCTTTGCCGAGTAAGTCTGCGGCGCTCCGGGCGGGAGTTCAAATACATCTTCAAGACGAACGTGAAAAGTTTGCTCGTGGTCACTGGGGTTACGAAGCACGAGGATGCCTTTAGTTGGAGCCCAAGATGCCCAACCGTAAACTTCTAACCAACGAGGATCTCCGCCAACCCAGTGCGTGTCTTTAAGCACGTCAGCATTAGCACGTGACCACTTCGCGGCTTCAGCCAGATCATCCCAATTGGCCTGCGACAGCAATGAAGGAGTGACATACATTTCCTGGAGTTGTGTCCCAGTGCCGAAGTAAGAGCGGATCTCGTTACGGAAATCGTTGCTCGGATCCTTATTGAGTTGCTTGTGCGTCTGAGCGTAAATCAGCCCATGTAGCATGAGCGAATTGAGCGGGAACAAGGGTCCGTTCTGTACGATGCCCCGATAGGTTTCGGCGTCCCGGTAAGTGATCCACCGTTCACGATATGGGCCTACCCCGGTGAATGAATCATCGTCACCGCCCCGCCAAATGGAGTCCGCGTTCATGAGCCAAAATGGCGAAGGCCAAGTGCCCGTGGTCAGATTAATAAAGATATCGGGTTTTGCCTCACGCAACTCGCTAATCAACTGGATTGCCGCGGCAAAGTCGCTATCGAAGCGGCTCCCAGGAAAGACGGAGTCCACATTTCCTGTGCCGTCAAATTTGAACTGATTCACGTTGTACTTGTGAATCATGTCCATGCAGACATCGCGAAAAGCTGCGTAATACTTCGGGCCCGAGAGCGCGTACCCTCCCGCGACGATTTCGTAACCGGCAGACTTTCCGAAGGCGATGCGCTCGCGTTTGGGTTCAGAGTATCCGCCCCAAGGCGACATCCACACGCCAGGGTTCGCGCTGTATTTTGCAGCGGCTGACTTGATAGGCGCGAAACCCAACGGAAAGCCGCTATTGAATTTCCAGAGTGACTTGTGATTATCCCAACCATCGTCAAAGAGAAATGAATCTAGCTTGACTCCGCGTTTGTCGTACAGTTCGCGACCGAACGTGTTTATTCGCTCCAGGGCATCGTTCTGGTTGTAGGGGGTGAAGTAGCCCAGGTCATACCAGGAGTTGTAATGCAGAAAGGTTCGATAAGGATGCGCTCGCTCTCGTTCCAGATAAGCGAGAAAATCACGCCGCATCTGCCCTGTGCGCGCGATACCGATAACGCTGGAGTAGGCGATCGACTGTCCAGCGCGAAGCGGTAAGTCCCGATCAATCCACGCGGTCGCACGGCCTGCGGTCACTTTGGCTTTCGACAGTGGATTTTCAAAACCTGCGAATATGTCGCCGGCGACGACGGGCGAACCGTCGACAGACCCGATGACGCGAGCGGAAGGCAATTCCAAATTGATTAGCTGGACGCGCTGTATAGGCACGTCGCGGTCACCCGCCGTCACATTAACTAGTTGCCTGAAATACGACGATCCGTCGCGAAGAATCATCGACCAGGCAACTTGCAGAGAATGGTCAGGGCTTTCTAAGGCAAGATTGAATTCCTGACCATGGATGCCGTCGGCACTGCGCGATGCTCCATTACGAGGTTGAAGTTCATGCGCCGACACGGGGCCGGTCGGTTTCAAGTCCGCCGTCCTGTAGATCGTTCCATCCGCAAGCAAAATAGCAAACGGTAGATCGATTCGAAGCTTATTACCGTGTAGACGGTCCGTCATCGTGAGCGAGTTGATGCCTCCGCTCGACACGAATCCCCGCAGTTCGATCACTTTATTGCCGAGGACAAATTGATCCCCGGACTGGGTGGCTAAAGCTGGTCCTGCATCTCCATCATCCGTGGCAGCCGCCGTCGCCGCCATGGCAATGGTCAGGGATATAGCCGTGGCAGCCGCAATTTTTTGCAGTTTCATATTTTGTTTCGACCCGCTTTTCTTATCACTGAAAGGAACAGTCAGTTTAGCGCTTTTGTCACGAGTCCCTGCAAACGAGTTTCGCTTTTTATTCGGCCAGAATGTCTGAAACTTGAAATAAACCCGCTGGAAAAGCGTTAAACCAACCAATCCGACGCTTCTCACCTCTAAGACCTATGAACGCGTAGTTTAGCGTTTGCGGCCACCTGCGGCTCTACCAAGTCCTTCATCTTGCTCTTCCAGACCCAGCGCCCAATTTTTGGTGCGCCTAGCCCGACAGGATCTCTAATGCAATCAATGCGCGATGGCGACGGTGCCCGATGGAGCAGCTACCGAATGGGACAAGCTGGGTTGATCAATGTGCTTTTCGCAGACAGCCACCCGCTGACACTTTCAGGCCTGAAGAGTGCGGTCGCCTCCCAAGCGGATATCGGCGTTCTCCCAGTATGTCTCGATCGTGGAGATCTTGCGGACGCGGTGCGTCGCCATTCGCCCCATGTTTTGCTGGTGAGTTCTGAGTTTCTTGGCGAGCAATTGGACGAGATCAGCGCCCTCACTGCTGCTCACAGTAGTTTGAAGGTCATTCTGCTGACCAACCGCCATGACCCCGAATTCTTTGAAGACGCCCTTCGTTGCGGAGCGATTGGTATCTTTGAGCGGCAAAGACCTGTCGAATACATACCATTAGCCATCCGTAAGGTCATGAGTGGCGGATTCTGGTTTGAACAAGTCCTGGCTGAGCGAATGTTAGGTCACGTTCTGCATAAGCGAGACAGGGGCCTAACCGCGGACGACCGTCAGACTAAGAATAACCGTGTTAGCGGACAGTCCTTGTCAAGTTCATCAGTTACTGGGGACTAGCCACACAATGGATTGTCCAATCAACTAAAGATTGGCTGGCTTGCCCGCTAGCATCCCGGTCGACGGGCATTCTAGGCGATTACTGCTATTCCTCAAATTCTGGCGATCGTCTGTCAGACCGGTTGCTGCCTTACATCGAGCTACCTAAGCTCGTCTTGAAGGATCACTTCGCACAGGACGCTCTCTCCCTCTGCTTGCAACACCTGATCGTCCACAATCTCGAAGTTAGTACTGTAGCAGAATGCCTCGGAGGCTGCTTCTGATCGTCCCGCCGCATCAGAAATTGTGTTTGCTGAAGGAGGGCTCAGTGAAATTTCTATCCGAGAACTTTAACGACTTACGGCCGCTTTACATTAACCAGTTGCGGAGCTTGTTGTCAGTTGAGGAGCACCTGGTGCGAACGCTACCCGATATGGTGGAGCGGGCGACGGACCAACGACTGAGGCAGGCCCTCCAGTCTCACTTTCAGGAAACCGAGGTCCACGTCACCAGGCTGGAGAAGATCCTGGGAGATGCGAAGGGGGTCGACCCTACCGTAGGGTTAATTGGTCCGCTCAAGAACAAAGCGATCGTCGCGCTTGTTGAAGAGGCGGAGGATATGATCCTGGACGCACGCAATGCATACGTACGGGATGTGGTTTTGATCGCGGCAGCACAGCGCATTGAACACTACGAAATCGCCGCTTATGGTGCCGTACGCCACTTTGCGCATGTCCTGGGCGACTCGGCTGCGGCCGAACTGCTGGATAAGACGCTCAAGGAAGAAGGACATGCAGATCACTTGCTGTCCTCAATCGCAGAGCGCGTCAATCCCGACGCAACTGTGGCCGCCTGACTAATGTCTATGCCCTCGTCTCGACAGGCGAGGGCAACTCACAACACGGCGCGGGAATCAGAAGTTAACAAGGAGCCTCAATTGGCGCGCCCATTCTGTTCTGGACAAATGCAAGCTTTCCCTGCGTCATCAGACGTTAGGTCGGCCTAGTACTACAGTTGTAAATCGAAGATCCCGGAGGGAGCAGGGGGTTTCAACCCCCTGAAAGATGGCGAATTTACGTGGCCTTTAGGCCCGGGCCTTCGTCCGTTTTCCAGGAATTGAGTGAAATACAACTGTAGTACTAGGTCGATCCGAATGGCAAAAGCAAGACCCAAATTACGCCGCTCCCCCGCAACATCCGCGGACAAACCACTGGCCCGCTACCAGTCGATGCGGGACTTTGCAATTACAAGTGAACCCAGCGGAACCAATGATACGGCCAAGCGTAAGTCCGGGGAGAACTCACTCCCTTTTGTGATTCAGAAGCACGCCGCAACGCGCCTTCATTACGACTTTCGATTGGGGTGGGATGGCGTCCTGAAAAGCTGGGCTGTCACGAAGGGACCGAGTTATTTCCCGGGCGACAAGCGACTTGCCGTGCAGGTAGAAGACCACCCATTGGCTTACGGCGGTTTCGAAGGAATCATTCCTAAAGGGCAATATGGCGGCGGAACCGTGATGCTGTGGGATCGTGGCACATGGGAACCCCACGTAGACGTGGATGAGGGATTAAAAAAGGGCTCATTAAAGTTCGCGCTGCACGGCGAGAAGATGAGAGGCAACTGGGCCCTGGTCCGCATGGGCGGACGCGCCGCCAATGAAAGTAAGCCCAATTGGCTGCTGATCAAGGAGCACGATAAGGAAGAGCGAGGGCAAGACGATCCTCCCATTACCGAACAAGCTCCTGACAGCGTGCTGAGTGGACGTGATTTGGATGCAATCGCGCGCGCCGAGGATCGCATCTGGAATTCCAATCGTTCGGAGCCGCAGGCGAGTCAGGAACTGGAACAGGACAACAAGACGATCAAGTCGGTGAAGAGCAAGCCGATTAGTCATAAGGGAAGAAGAACCTGGTCTGAAACGTGGGCTAAAACTCCCCATGAGAGCCTGCCGGCTTTCGTAAGTCCACAGCTTGCATCGCTCGCTAAGTCGATGCCTTCCGGCGACCGATGGGTGCATGAACTGAAGTTGGACGGTTATCGAATCCAGGCACGCATCGACAAAAAAGATAAGTCTGCGATTCAACTGCTAACGCGCACCGGCTTGGACTGGACACACAGGATGAAATCAATCGCGGATGCGATGCTCGACCTTCCAGTCAAAACCGCACTCCTCGACGGAGAGATCGTCGTTCTTGGCTCGAACGGAACGACCAGCTTTGCGGATCTTCAAGCGGCATTCCAAGAAGGCGCGAAACATACCTTGACTTACTTCGCTTTTGACTTGCTACATCTTGATGGACGCAATCTACGCGACCTTACTTTGGAACAACGAAAGGTATTACTGGAAAAAGTGCTATCGCAAGCAGAGATTTCTGATGCGATAAGACTGAGCGAGCACCTTACCGGCGATGCCGAGCAGATTTTCAAGAAAGCATGCGAACTCGGGGCGGAGGGCGTCGTCTCTAAACTCGCGACAGGTCGCTACGCGCCGGGACGTGGCAATAGCTGGCTTAAGCTGAAGTGCTACCAGGAGCAAGAGCTTGTGATCGGTGGTTTCACTCTACCTTCCAACGGCTCACATGGCGTAGGGGCTCTGTTGCTCGGATATTACCAATCTGGAAAGTTGATTTATGCTGGCCGAACCGGAACGGGTTTTACACAAAAAACGCATCGCATGCTCCGTGATCGTCTGGACAAACTCGCAACAAAACAGTCGGCATTTCAGACGGTACCCACAGCGGCGACACGCGGTGCGCATTGGGTCAAACCTGAACTTGTGGCTCAAATATCTTTCTCCAATTGGACGGCCGACAACTTAGTAAGGCAAGCATCCTTTAAAGGTTTACGCGAAGACAATCCCTCAAAAGCAGTGGAGCAAGAGAAGCCGCAAGTGGATCCCGGAAAAACCTCACATGGTCGCACAGTAAGGGTGAAGGCACCCTCGGCCGCTCCGGTCACTGCCCGAGGCCGAGGTAGTTCTACCGGTACCAGTGCTCTCCCGATTCGCCTTACGCATCCCGACAAGGTGCTCGATACGACAAGTGGAGTTACGAAGGAAGATCTGGCTCGCTATTATCTGGCTATATCGGATGCTATCTTTCCTTACATCTCAGATCGGCCTTTGACGTTAGTTCGCTGTCCGGATGGCAGCGAGAAGCCCTGTTTTTACCAGAAGCACAAGAACCAGATGCTCGGCGCTGGATTTGAAAGTGTCGATATCGTTGACAAGAAAACGGGGAAGCTGGAACCGTACATCACGATATCTTCTCCAACAACCATCGTCGAATTAGCTCAGATAGGCGTCCTCGAATTGCACCCCTGGGGTTCTCGTAATGAATCGCTTGAAAAGCCTGATCGCATCATCTTCGATCTCGATCCAGATGCTGCCATTCCATGGAACACAATCGCTGACAGTGCGCTGGAATTACGGAAGCGTCTACAGGCCGCAGGTCTCAAGAGCTTCGTCAAATCCACCGGCGGCAAAGGACTGCACGTGGTCGTTCCAATAACGCCCGAGCACCCATGGGCGGACGTTAAGCAATTTGCCCACAGATTTGTTCTGACGCTCGAGAAGGATGCGCCGTCGCTATTTCTAACAAAGATGACGAAAACGGCTCGGACTGGGAAAATATACCTCGACTACCTGCGCAATGAGCGCGGAGCTACAGCTGTGGCTCCATTCTCGCCACGGGCCCGCGCAGGATTGCCGGTAGCGATGCCGCTCGGATGGAACGAATTGAAGGCAACTGAACACCCTCGTTTTTTGGTTACTGAGTTTTCGCGTTGGCGAGCCCGCCTCGCGAGAAATCCTTGGAAGGATCTGCCGAAGCTCGAGCAGAAGCTCGCACTCAGCACGGCTTAAGCCCTCCGCAAATTACCCCCAGTTTCCGCTCGATCTGCGAGCGATTCAGCTTGTATCCAACAGCACACACAGGTGATTATGCGCCGCGTCCCATCGTCCACTTACCGTTTGCAGTTGAATCAGCATTTCACCTTTGAAGATGCGTCCGTCGCGGCGAGTTATCTGCGGGATCTAGGCATTTCGCACGTGTACACTTCGCCCTACCTTCAGGCGGCACCCGGCAGTATGCACGGATACGACGTCGTCGATCACCAGAAGTTGAATGAAGAGCTCGGCGGCGAGGAAGGGCACCAGGCATTTTGCCGCAGGCTCAGCGAACTTGGTCTAGGCCAAGTTCTTGATGTTGTGCCGAATCATATGGCGATTGGTCCGGCGAATCGTTACTGGTGGGACGTGCTCGAGAACGGTCCATCGAGCCGGTATGCAACGTGGTTTGATATTGACTGGCATTCAGCAGAAGTGAAATTGCAGAACAAGATCTTGATCCCGGTGCTGGGAGATCAATACGGAAAGATCCTGAAGGCAGGAGAGATCCGCATTGAAGAGGATGCCGGCCAATACCGTGTACGTTACTCTGACCATCTGCTTCCCTTGGCGCCGCGCTCGCTCGGTACCTTGCTGGCGAGAGCGGCAGAGCTCGCGCACGATGACACACTCGGGTTTATCGCAGATAGCCTCGCACGTTTGCCGGCTCCGGAATCGACCGATCCGAACCTTGTGCAGGAGCGACATCGCGATAAGGCAGTCATCTATGGGCTTCTGCGGCGGCTCTGCAATGAGCAGCCGAAAACGGGTGCTGCAATCGCCACAACTGTCGATATTCTGAACGAAGACCACGACGCGTTAGATGACGTGTTAAACCAGCAGAACTATCGGCTCGCATATTGGCGCACAGCTGACCAGGAACTTGGCTACCGGCGATTCTTCGACGTAAATACATTAATCGGTCTGCGCATGGAGCGTTCTCACGTGTTTGAGGCGACGCATTGCCGGATCCTTGAATGGCTGCAGAATGGGACTCTCGATGGAGTTCGTGTCGATCACCCCGATGGGCTACGAGATCCTCAACAATACTTCGCACGTTTGCGAGCCCGGGCGCCTGATGCGTGGATCATTGGCGAAAAAATCCTTGAACCTGGAGAGTTTTTGCGCCAGAGCTGGCCCATCGAAGGCACTAGCGGATACGACTTCATGAATGTATGCAATAACGTCTTGGTGCATGGCGATGGATTGCGACACTTCAGCACAATTTATTCGGAGTTCACAGGTGCATCCTCAGACTTTGACGTCGTCGCACATGAGAAGAAGCTGAACGTCGAGCAAGAAGCACTCGGGAGCGACGTCAATCGCCTGGCAAGCTTATTTGTAGAGATCTGCGAGAATAACCGAGATCGGCGCGACTACACGCGCGCTGAGATCCGCCGCGCCATTCGCGAAGTTGCAGCCTCCTTCTCAATTTACAGAACGTATGTAGTCGCGGAACGGAACGAAATTGTCGATGAAGACCGGACTGAAGTTGAGAGCGCTGTCGCGCATGCAAAGCAGAACCGCCCCGATCTGGACGCAGGCTTATTCGATTTCATCGCGGACATTCTTTTATTGCGGGAGCGGGGAGCACGCGAGAGCGAATTCCTACTGCGCTTTCAGCAATTTACATCGCCGGTGATGGCTAAAGGAGTCGAGGACACCGCGTTCTACAGCTTCAATCGTATGATCGGGTTGAACGAGGTAGGTGGCGCACCCGGGAACAATGGCCTTTCTGTTGAAGGTTTTCATCAGTACTGCACAACTATGCAGTCGACGCATCCGTTGACGATGACGACATTATCCACGCACGACACAAAGCGGTGCGATGATGTGCGTGCCAGGCTTGCGACATTGACTGAAATTCCGACCCGATGGAAATCCGCGTTGATTCGCTGGTCCCGACTGAATTCTGGATTCAAGTCGAAGGGTCTTCCAGATCGCAACACGGAGTATTTTCTGTATCAAACGCTGATCGGTGCATGGCCACTCTCGAAGGAGAGACTGGTTGCTTACATGGAGAAGGCGACGCGCGAGGCCAAAGAGCAAACCAGTTGGACCCAACAGAACAAGGAATTCGAGGATGCGCTTAACCATTTCATCGAGCGAATTTACGAGTCACAGACTTTTATTTCTGAAGTTGAATCATTTGTGAAAAGAGTCTTGGCGGCGGGGCACATCAACGGCCTGGCGCAGTCTTTGCTTCGATACACGGCTCCTGGCATTCCAGATACGTATCAAGGGGGGGAATTGTGGGATCTTCGCTTGGTCGATCCGGATAATCGAACCCCAGTGGACTACGAATTACGGCAATCCATGCTTAACGAACTTAAGAGTGGAATGACTCCGGAAGATATCATGCGCCGATCGGCGAGTGGATTGCCGAAACTCTGGGTCACGCACAGCGCCCTCCGCTTGCGACGCGAACATCCCGAATGGTTTGGTGCGGAGGCATCATACACGCCACTGATCGCCAACGGGCTGAAGGCCCCGCATGTGATCTCATTTCTTCGAGGTAAGGCGGTGATCACTCTGGTGCCACGTTGGCCGCTCAAACGCGGCGACAGTTGGGCAGGTACGACAGTCGAATTACCTGAAGGACGGTGGAAGAACGTGTTAACAAGTGAAATCCTCAGTGATGGACGGATGCGCATCCAAAGTCTATTGCACCGTTTTCCGGTAGCACTTCTAGTAAGGGAGTCTGAATAAACTATGCACGAATTTAAAGTGTGGGCGCCAGCGGTACTAAACATCGCAGTTACGGTAAATGGTGAATCACAGCCTATGCAAGGTCCTGATGAACAAGGCTGGTGGCGAGTTGATATAGATACGGCCGGACCAGGAACGGATTACGGATTTTCGATCGAAGGAGACGGCGGTCCGTATCCGGACCCTCGCTCGCAGTGGCAGCCAAATGGAGTGCATGGGTTATCTCGCCTTTACGATCAACATGCATTTGAATGGAGTGACGCACACTTTCAAGCGCCCCCTTTAGCAAGCGCAGTGGTGTACGAGATACACGTCGGTACATTCACGACAGAGGGCACTCTGGATGCAGCAATCGAGAAACTTGACCATCTCGTAAGCCTCGGCATCACTCACTTGGAACTCATGCCGGTTGCGGCATTCCCGGGAAGCCATGGCTGGGGCTACGACGGTGTTGCGCTTTTCGCCGTGCATGAGCCTTACGGCGGTCCTGACGCGCTTAAGCGCTTTGTGAACGCTGCCCATGCCAAGGGTTTGGCTGTTCTGCTTGATGTGGTCTACAACCACTTTGGACCCTCAGGAAATTACACCGGGAAATTCGGCCCGTATCTTACAGATGTTCATCACACGCCATGGGGCGGTGCGGTGAATCTTGAAGACGCGTGGGCTCACCAGGTTCGCCGGTTCTTTCTGGACAACGCAATGATGTGGATGCGCGATTTTCATATCGACGGGCTGAGACTCGATGCAGTGCACGCCTATGCGGATCGGTCTGCAATTCATTTTCTTGAACAACTGTCCGCTGAGACCGATGTTCTTGAAGCGACGGTGGGGCGTCGGTTAGTGCTCATAGCAGAGAGCGATCTAAACGATCCACGGGTTATCAAGGCACGTGAGGCTGGTGGTTACGGAATCGACGCTCAGTGGAGCGATGATTTTCATCATGCGCTGTTCGCCGTGCTATCTCGAAAGCCGCCGGAAGGGTACTACTCCGATTTTGGATCGTTGACCCATCTAGCGAAAGCACTGGAAGAGACCTTCGTATACGACGGCATCTACTCGAAATATCGCAAGCGTGTGCATGGTCGATCGGCACGCGGTCTGTCACAGCATAAATTCTTCGGCTACATTCAGAATCACGATCAGATTGGCAACCGTGCTGTTGGGGATCGACTTGCGGATGAGGCAGGATTCGATCGCGCTAAGATCGCGGTTGCGATCGTGCTCATGAGTCCATTCATTCCCATGTTATTTCAAGGCGAAGAATGGGCAGCTTCGGCTCCGTTTCAGTATTTCGCAAACCACGAAGATCCGGATCTGGCAAGGCTCGTTTCAGAGGGTAGGAAGAAAGAATTCGAAGCCTTTGGTTGGGATCCTGCCATGATTCCTGACCCCGAAAAAAGAGCGACCTTCGAACGGTCCAAGCTGAATTGGAATGAGCTCCCCCAGGGGCAACACGCGCAGATGCTTGCATGGTGCCGCGACCTTATTCACTTGCGTCGCTCTACGCCGGCACTGAACGACGGCGAATTTGGCCACACGCATGTGACTTATGACGCGGTACAGCTTTGGTTTCGCGTTGAGCGCGGAGGAATCCAATTGCACTGCAACATAGGGGAGTGCGAGCACACATTTGCAGTGCCAGAGACTGGGCAGATTGTCCTAAGTTCACGGAATGGAGTCGAGATCAGGGAGAATGTGATGACGCTTCCGCCCGACACAGTTGTGATCACAAGAAGCCCCCTCGCATGAGAGGTTGCGGTTTCACACAGCATACCTACCCATCCATCGAATTTGAACTTGATGGGATGCTTGTGAGCGAGCCAGGCCCACACCACTGAAAACGATTTCAATGCTCGCTACACTGGCGATTCATTGCGTGGAGACCGAAGTCTATCTGACCTCGAGTCGTCACTATTGAAAGGGGGAGCCGGCCGTTGATCACATGGCCCTGACTCAAAGGCTCCCGTTCTTTCAAGAACTGAGATTGCGAGACAACTCAGTGTTAATGCGGGCATCCTAATTACAAGAGACCTGAGCGCCCTGCTCACGAGTCCAGTTCCCATCGCAACTCCATCCCGAGGGTGAACGGTACCCCTCAAAAGGATGAAATACAAATGAGTGATTGCACTGTAAACATCGCCGATTTTCGATCTTTCCACGTCATGAAGGCGCTAAGGACGGACGCCCCACGGCCGCAGCCCACCGCGAAAGATGGCGATTTCACTTTGCCCATTCACCTTTGCCAGTTGGACTTCGGATCGCGGGATGCGCGCGTACTGGATATCAGCATGATTCGCGAGGCTTGGTTGAACGGTCATCGTGCTCGCAATAAGGCTAAGGTTCTTCGCTTCGTAGAGCCTGTGAGTCGGTTTAACTCGGTGCGCTTCAGTGAAGCGGAGGGCGATCTAGACGATTCCGACCCTTCAGATTGCCCTCCAGCGGCCTAATTTTAAATTGCAATAAACATCCGCCTATCTACCACGTGGTGGACCTATCGCAAACTCATTGGTGCGTCTGAACGCTCATTGGTGCGTCTGAACGTAGGCTTGCGCAATGCGCAAGTCCGCGACGAAGTCGGCCAGCTGGCGCTCCCGGTCTTCGTCGCGTAGCGCACGCAGGATTGACGCAGGATGCGCGGTCGCGAGAATAGGCGGAAATCCCTCCTTATTCTGGATCTGGCCATGAGCTTGGGTCACTTTGAATTGCGCACCCAAGATTGACTGAGCAGCAGTCGCGCCGAGGCACACCACGAGAGAGGGTTGAATAGCTTCCAACTCTGCCTCAAGCCATGGCCGGCAGGCAAAGATTTCACTGGACGATGGTTTTTTGTGCAGACGAAGCTTACCGCGTGGCTCCCACTTGAAGTGCTTCACAGCGTTGGTGACGTACACGGTGCCGCGATCGATGCCCACCTCCTGTAGCGCTTTGTCCAGCAGCTTTCCAGCGGGGCCAACGAACGGATGACCCTCTTTATCTTCACGGTCTCCCGGCTGTTCCCCGACCATCATCATCTGGACATTGTGGTATCCAGACAGGTACGTAGCGGACTCCAGCTCGCCGAATACAGCCTGAGTGGCATTGCGATATATGTCGCATCCGCGACATTGCTGCACAGCTTGCCGTAGAGCCTTGAGTGAACGGTCCTGCGGTAAGAATGCCGCTGCCCCTGGCGATTTGTCTTTGCTGGATCGGGTAGTAGCCATTGCAACGGGTAGGATGCCGCTGCGCACTAACGCGGACGTATGTCCATCATCCCTAAACCATCGAACGCCTGAACTCCGAGCCCTGCCGGGCAGGCCCTCACGCGGGAGAAGATTTGAAGTATCTCCGACGTGTTTCGTTCGCAACGATGAGGGCTCGTTTGAGCTTTGCTTTCTGGATGGTCTGCATGGCTTTCAACGCGGCAGCGTCTTTTTTGGCATCAAGTGTTTTGGCTGCGATGTGTTCAAGTTCCATCCAATCGTGCCATTCGCCAATGACATCCTTCGCTTTTCCCAAACCTTCAATCTGCTTCCTGGAATCCGCTGGATTGAGTTGAAGCACGTACCGGAGTTCCTTGGCACGGATACGAAACGAATGGAGATTGTCTGCGCTGAGCTTCGGCCAGTCGGTCAATTCGATAGTCAATGTCTCTGGCGCTGCGGATGCGCCTGCTTCACCGGACTTCGCTGCGATTTTCACGAACTGTCGCGCAAAACGCTTTAGACGCCAGCAAGCTTCTTTGCCCGTACGGGCGACAACTCGACCGAGCTCGCGAGCATGCTTTGCGCGACGCGTTGACAAAAATTCGACCAGCCGCACCACAACTTCACGGTCCTGTTCGCGGCGGAAGGAAACGACGTGGTCGATCAGAACATCCATATCGCGGACATTCCCTGCCGCCTTGCGGAATTGTCGGATCAACTTGAGAAGTTTTCGTATCTTGTGAGGCTTGTTCGGCGCGAGAGCCGCAATCAGGGCCTCCATACGCCGAGCATGAGTGCGCAACGCGTGCACTTCTTCAGGGAGAGAATCTGAGGAGATCTGCTTCAAGAGTTGCCGCAATTTGCGTGGCGGCTTCTCGGCGTGCTTCGGGTCAAGCATCATCACTGCTTAGAATAAGCCGTTCTTGCGAAGGATGGTAACGTTTTACGGCGGCTGTTTTTTCGAAAATGGATTCAGGCCTCGTCATAGGAGCCGTGTGGGGGCAGGCCGCCTACAGGCAAAAAGACTTCAAATGAAGTTCCACTAGCTCCTGCGCGCGTAGAGCTGCGAAAGCGAATGGTCCCGGCATGACGAGTAATCAGCAATTTCGAGACCCACAACCCGAGACCCGATCCTTTCAGCTCCTTGGTCGTGAAAAACGGATCGAACATTTGCCTGCGAATCTCAATGGGAATTCCTAGCCCGCGATCATGGATCGTCACGAGGGCTCCCTCGCGCCCTGCGCGCTGAATGGAGCGCACACGCACAATGACTTCAGAGTCAGCAGGAGCAGCTTCGGTAGCGTTGCGAATCAAGTTGCCAAAGATCTGGCTCAGCTGACCGGGAAAACCGCAGATGGCAACGGTTGGACGGCGCTGGCAAACGACCCGCACTCGGCGTGCGGCGGCTGGTCGTTGATAGACGGCCACCACCTGGGCCACAATTTCACCAACATCCAGAACTACGGGATGCTGCGTATCCCTGTGGAAGGTAAGAGTTTGCCTCGTAATGCGCGCTATGCGATCGACTTCGCTGTCAGCGTGGGCCAGGAACTCCTGGATGGCCTTCAAGGATGTCGACCCACGCGCGAGATACAACAGGTTAGTCAACGCTTCCAGGGGGTTATTAATTTCATGAGCGATGGCATGCGCGAGCTTCCCGGTAGCGGTCATCTTCTCTGCCATAAGAAGGGTGTATTCGGCGAGCTTGCGGTCGGTGATATCAGACAGCACAAGCACCCTGCCAGCCTCCGCAGAATCCGGATGAACCGGATTGACAGATAACTGGATAGTGCGCTGATTGGCGACAAATTCCCTACTAAACGGCTTTGTCTCCGTGTTCCGCAGAAAATCGCTTCTGCCAAGCAGACGTTCAAGCAGAACTTCACAGCTCGCGCCCGGTTTGAGTTCCGAAAAGGGCCGGGCGATTTCAGCAAATTTTTCATTCCAACGAAGCAGGCGTCCCTTCGCGTCTAACAGGACTACGCCCTCAGATAGGGCATCGAAAGTCGATTGCCACTGTTCGGCAGACTTCCTAGCCACGCCTTCCGCGGCGCGCAATCGCAGCAGCGCTCGCACAGTGGCCACCAGCACGACGCCGTCTATGGGATGGGTCAAATAGCCGTCGGCCCCGGCCTCGAGCGCCCGTGCTCGATCAACACTGGAGACAAACGACGCGGAAATTTGAAGGATGCATACTTGCGCCGTTCTACGATCAGATTTAATCCTCTGGCACACGTCGTATCCTGAGAAGTCCGGCAGGTTGACATCCAGGACCATGAGGTCAGGTAGTGTCTTCGCCATCTCCAAAGCCTCGGCACCGGTTCCGAGCTCAACGCATTCGTAACCGGCTTGCCTCAGAATCCGGCAAAGCACGTATCGATTTTCCAACCTGTCGTCAACGATCAGGATGCGAGGCTGGTTCTCAGACATTCTGTTCCCGAATTGTAGAATCAGGCGCGAGGCCAGCGGTCTTCAACCAGTCCAAGAACGGTTTCGCGGATAGTCGAGTAGAGACGTCTTCTTTGCGAACGATTCTGGCCCGCAGTGCTTCGAGCTGTGCCCTTTCCGGTTCTGTCAGGGGCTTGGAGGTGTAGATCAAAACAGGCAGGTATTGCTACCTTAGGCTGGATAGACGCAGTGTACGCGCTGTGACCATCTCAGTAAAGATTTGTGCTCACAGAATAAACGATGTCAGCCCGAGCTTGACATGTAAACGCTTACAGAACGCGAGGTGGTTTCTTTCGCCAGTAAGCATTTGAAAAATATAAGATTGAGGTTCGAGCGTGGTCAAAAAAATCGGGCAGATTTTACTCGTCTTAGTAAGTGCCCCCGAAATGTCGATATCGCTCTGAAGCGTTTCGGGGTCCATTCAGCCTCACGGAACCAGGACGATCTTGCCCCCGGCACCCTTTTCGGCGAGTCTGTGTGCCTCTTGAATGTCCTTTAGCTTCATGGTCCGGGCGATCGGGATTTCGAACTGCTTGCGCGCAACTTCGTCCGCGAGTTCGTACAGTCGCGAAGCATCGGGAGTAGCCATAAAGGCTTCGACCCGGATGTTGAACTTCCGTGCTCCTTCGGGTTCTCCTAGAACCGAGCCCAACACCCCACCCCCGCGGATCGCCTTCATGAGGCGTTGGATGGTCGGCCCACCAACGGTGTCCGCGACTGCATCCAGATCATGTAAAGTTGCAATCTCTGCTTCGTCGTCGATCGCGATGACCCTCTCTACTGGCAGTTGAGAGGCTTTTTCTCTCTCACTGGCGCGTACGCCGGCAAAAATTTTAGCGCCATGGCTACGGGCCACATGCACAGCAGTACGCCCGACACTGCCAAGC
>OBLU010001315.1_pt1 | contig 23144 bp, 13 predicted proteins | sample 1518681 | NCBI WGS metagenome assembly OBLU01 (sample SAMEA3539304, study PRJEB22396) | soil metagenome | biome: tundra; feature: field; material: soil | place: USA | collected 2010-05 | depth 0.15 m
CTCTGCGATGGATGGATGCAACTCGACCAACCGAAGGCGTGTAGCCACGAATGCCAGACTTTTCCCGGTTTTCGCCGATAGGCTGGCGATGTCGTATTGAAGCCCGTCCGTGTGCAAAAGGCCGAAATATGCGAATGCCTCTTCCAACGGATGTGCATTTTCACGTTGAATATTCTCGACCAACTGCGTTTCGATACAAGCCGCGTCCGAGAGTTCGACGACGCGAACGGGTACTTCTTCCAAGGCCGCGAGTTTGGCGGCGCGCAGCCGCCGCGCTCCGGCAATGACCTCGAACTTGTCATCTTCGATAGTACGGACAAGCAAGGGCTGCAACACGCCTTGCGCTTGGAAACTGGCGGCCAGATCCGCAAGACTGTGTTCGTCAAAGCGTCGGCGCGGGTTGGTGGTGGATTCCTGCAACTGTGCCACCGGCAAGTTGCGATATTCATTGCTGCTTTGAACTGCGGTTTCCATAAAATCCTTCTCCTTTTGTCTGAGTGAATGGTGGTGGAAATCATGCGGACAGACACACTTCGCCTGTCCGCGCCGATCTGCGTCTGCGTGTTTTAGGCGGCTGGTTGCGCCGCCTCGGTGGTATCCGCCGGTGCGGGCAAGTACCCTGCATCTTGGGTTTCGGGTGTCGCCTCGGGCGCGGACTGCGGTTCCTGTGCTTCCGGCGGGGCTGGTTCTTCCATCGTGATTGCCCCGAGAATCACGGCTGAGGTTTGCTGTACAACCTCAAGACTCTCCATCAGCAACTCGGCGTTGCCGTGGTAGAGCTGAATGTACGAGGCGCTGGAATTCGGATTCAGCCCGATGGCTTTCGCGACCACAAAAGCCACTGCTTCGGCTTCCGTTTCGCGTACCGTCTTGGTGGTGGTTGTGCGGCGCTCAGAGTGCCCAAGTCTCAAATGGGCGTACTCATGCACCAATGTGGCTAGTTCCTCCGCCTCGGTCTGCCCTGGCAACAGGCGAATGGTCTTGCCGAATGCCGTGCCCAAGGCCGGGGCGATGTCGCTGGTAAGTTCGACGGTGATACCTTGCGCGTGAACGAACTCCCGCAAGCGGTCGAGATACACAGTGGCGTCTCCGGTGACCTCGCCGATGGATGGCAACGGTGCGCCTTCGGTTTGAGTTTCAGACCACACATATACGCGGCGGAATCCCAGCAGCGCGGACTTATTTGCTTCGTCTTCGTTTGTTCCGGTTTCCGTGTTCTGCTTCTTGCGGCGTTTGCCGATCATTGGGGCAAGAATGACAATGCCCTTTTCGCCACGTTTCACCCGGCGGCCAAGCTGGTTCCAAGTGAACATCCCGGCGACTCTGGTGGCGTCGGGCTTTTGCCTCGCTATTAGGAGGACGTTACCCAGCGAATAAGTGTGAAAATTCGCCATCGCGTTCAGAAAGGCGGTGAGCGTTTCGCTGTGTCCGGCTTCAAGCTGCTCGATCAGAAAGTTCACGTTGTCGCGGATGAGTTGCTGTGCGGTGGCTGGCTTCCGGTTGTTACTGCCGGAAGCCGCATTGACGGCGGCTGAGCCGTCGGTGTGGGTGTTGTTGTTGCTGTGATATTCCATTGTTTTTTCCTTTGTCTGCCCGGTGGGGCGTTTTTTTCTTTCACCCAGAGCGAAGCGAAGGAAAAAACGGACCACCGGGAGACAAAGAGGAACGACGGAGGGCGAGGGGGAAGGACCGAGAGGCGGGCAGGGCAAGTGCCAAACAGCCTTATCGTTTGGCGCGCAGCCGTGCTGTCCCGAAGGGCCGTCCCGGAGCGAAGCGGAGTGGGCCCACTCGACCGTGGGAGTGGAGAAAAGACGCGCGGCCAAGCGCATCCGAGAAGTTGCTTTTGGCTTGCAGAATCAGGCAACTGGAACGGCAAAATACAGGCTGGTCAGATATGTCTACTAAAACTAATGGGAATCAGCACACAGCGGGCATTCACGGGAAGTCTCAAAGGTGGCGAGCATGGCATTGGCGACTGACCGACAGTCAGTTGGCAAGAGATCGGATTTCCTCCGTGCACAGCATCTTTTCAACAACCTACCGGGTTGGTGTTTTTCGTCTGTGTCCCAAAACGTGTCACAGATGTTCCTAGGCCGTCATTTGTGGTGCCACTTCTCTTTCTTGATTGAGGGCCGCACGCACCAGTTCAAGTTCCGGATGTTGATACTGCATCGCGGCTCTCACATCCTTGTGCCCCATCGTCTTCATCACCGCTGCCAGATTCCCGGTCTTCGTCAGTACCCGTGTACCGTAATCATGCCGGCAGCAATACAAGACCAACTCCTCGGGAAGACCCGCCTTCGCACGCGCTGCGCGAAACTGTCGTCCCACATCCGTCAAATGGCCGCACTTCGATCGCTGGGATGGAAACAGCCATCCTTCGCTTCTTCCACCCGCTCGTCTGCGCAGCACCTCGCACACACGATCGCTCATGGGAATCATCCTTCTACCATCAGCCGTCTTGCTGTCCGGCACAAAGATAATTCGGTTGTTCCAATCGAGGTTCTCCATGCGAATGCGGGAGAGCTCTCGCTGGTTCCGCATTCCCGTATCCCTCGCGAGGATGATGACGTCCCGCAGCAGCTCGAACATGCCAGTCGTCCAATCGCACCTGCTTGCTGCGACCAGCAACTTCTGTTCCGCATGATCATCCAGTCTTAACCTGCGCCCGTGCTCCGTCAGCAGCTTAAACCTTGGAACCCTGCCGATCAGATTCCATTCTTCCGCTTTGTGAAGCATCCGGCGCAGCGTTCGAAGTGCACAGTTGGCGTTCGATGCCGAGCCGCTGAGACTGAGTCCTTCCACATCATCCTTGGTTATGTGACCCAGGCGCATGCCGACGATTTTCGTCAGCCCCCGGCCTCGAACCGGTAGCCGATTCCGCGCAGCGTTTTCAAATAGCGGGGACGCCGTGGGTCCTGCTCGATTTTCTCTCGCAGACGGCGCACAAAGACGTCAATGGAGCGCGGGGTTACGAAGGAGCCTTCTTTCCACACGGCGTCAAGCAATTGGTCGCGGGTAAAAACTCGTCCCCGGTGCCGGGCCAGGTATTCGAGCAACCGGAACTCGCGGACCGTCGTGAGAACTGTCCTACCCCGCACGCGGACGGTCATCGAAGCGAGATCAATTTCCAAATCTCCCAACTGAATGATTTCGTGATTGGGGGCTTCCGGCGGAACCCGGAGAACGTTGCGGACTCGCGCAATCAACTCACGGGGACTGAACGGTTTGGTAATGTAGCCGTCGCCACCCGCGTCGAAGGCCTGCAGGCGGTCCGGTTCCTGAGTCTTGGCGGAAAGAAAAATGACGGGGGTCTTGCCCAGTCGTTCGTGCTGGCGGATCTGGCGGCAAAGATCGAAGCCGCTGATCCCCGGTAGCATAATGTCGAGAAGAAATAGCGCGGGATGCGCCATGGCTGCCCTGGGGACCACCTGCGCCCCGGAGAGAAATGTGGACACCTCGTATCCGGCGGTTCGCAGGTTGTGTTCGATCAGGCGGGACACATCGGGATCGTCTTCCACGACGTAGATCAGGTCGGGGCCACACGGAATGTCTGTCCCCTGCAAATGCTCCATGTTCAGAAGGAGAGCCTCGCTCCCGAAGGGCTGTGCTTTGGTGGTCCCCATCCGAACACTAGAGGGACTGTGTTGCAGCAATGTTGCGCCAGCATTAAAATAGAGTTAATTGATCGAGGCGCGTGATGTGCCCCTCCGATCGCGAACCCTATTGTTGTCTCTGTCCCAGAACGACCGCTGGGTGCCCGTTCAGCGGTGAAATGTCGATGTAGAAAAACTTCGACGGACTGGTCACTATGTAAGTATTGCCACCCCAAAGCGCTATTTGGGCGTACTTGAAGTAATTTCCGAGCCGTCACAAATCACCTGACTCGAACCTACGGTTTACTTGGGCTCTTACACCCGGCAGTTACGCTGAAGGTTGCACGACCGATAAGAACGGGGACATCGCATCCTGGGGAAGGTGCGCTGTCCCTGGTTCTTATCGTCGCCCAGCCGCATACGTTCTTAGAGTACGTCCGAGCACCTTGAAAGAATCCAAAGGTGGGGCTGAGAACATCTGACGCAGATGACACCATGCCAGCCGGACCGTTGCCGCCTCCGTAATTCCGGGGAGTACAATAGATTTATTATGACCAGTCGGATTATCGAATCTTCTTCCGTCTTGGAAATCTGCGCAAACGTCAAACGTATGGGCTACGCTGCTTCATCGCGAGTTCGGCTTTATGGCGAAGATTTTGAAGTACTTTCAGACCCGTTTCCCGAGGCTGGCTGCGTTGCCGTTCACGTCAAATCGGAGAAAGACTCAAGGATTTGCGTGCTGCGGCTTCCTGCAACGGTTCTTCAGAGTGTAAAAGGCAAAGTCAGTAACGCCGCTTAGCCCCCGACCAGACTGGCAACCGACGGATTCAATTCAGGGGGCCCGTTCCGCTGGATCCTTGGCCCGTCCCACCGGTCCCAGGTGGTTGTCCAAAGGCGCCACCGTTCAGATTTGGCGTCGGGAGGCCAGGGTTTACCGGCCCCTTCAGCAGGCCTCCCCGATCGTCCTGCGGCAAGTAAATGAAGAGCCAGTCCTTGTAATGGGTTTTGTTGTAGAACTCGCGAATCGCCCTCGCTTTGCTCGCGCTGGCGACCCCCACGATCGCTCCCCCACCGGTCGGGAGGTTGAGGGCCGCGCCGGGATTGGAACCTGTGTTGGAATTCGAAGACGACGATCCGAACGAACTTGAATTTCCCACCGCATCCGATGCGTTGCCTGAGCTGCCCGAGGATGAGTCACCGGAATCACTGCTCGCCGCGGCCTGATCGCCCGAAGCGGTGCCGCTGAAACCGCCTTGCCCCTGCCGTCCGCTTCGCGGAGGAACTCCACCCTGCCCTCCTAGCCCATTCAACCCGGATGTTTGGCCCAATATGTCGGTCTGATACAGAAGCTTGAAGTCCTTCTCTTTGCCCGTGGCTGGGTCCCGGTTCAGTGGATCGGTATAGCGCTTGCGGAGGAAGCGGCGGTTGTTGGTATTCTCCAGGTCCTCGATGCGCGATGGATAGCGCCCAAACATTCTGTAAAAGTGCTGAATCGCACGCCTGTAGGCCGTACCACGATGGATCATCTCCTCTTCGCGGTCGCGGCGAATCTGCTGCGTCATGTCGGGCAGCACGGTGAGCAGCGCAATCGTGAGCATGGCCAGGGCCAACGTGAGCGTGATCAACATGTAGCCGCGCTGCTTCCGACGAGGGTGCGATATTGCAGTCGAGATATTTTGTAAACTGGAGACGCGCGGCATGACCACTATCACGGAACCGGAATCGCTGAGCTGCAAGCTGTCCACCTCATGAGATCACTTCTTTGACACCGCCGGTCGTTTCGCTGAGGCACCGGCAGGCGGCACGGGCAGGCTGGCCCGGGCATAGTGCCCGAAGGAGACCACACCAGAAGGACTGTTTGAGTTCGTTAAGTCGGTTTCGACGAAGAAGCCGTGATCGGAGTCAATTTCGTAGAAATCTGCACAGAATGGTTGGTTGGGGCTGACGAATGGGGGATTGCCTGAGAGAAGTTCCGCAAAACTGCCATTGACGGACGTGCCTGGTACACAATTGCTTGCGGGACTACCGACAAAGGGTACGTCCATTCCACTACTAAACGGGGTGGCATCTGCGACCCCAGACAAGTTTCCGGTCGAGTCCACAGTCACCTGGGCGGAGGCGTCGATCTCGCCCCCACTACTCAACTGGGTGAAGGTGGAGCCGTAATCGCCGTTGAACGTCAGAGAAGACGTCGCCTGCGGATAAGCGATTCCCGTCCCAATGAATGGATAGTTGCCATTCCCGTAGGAGAGAACCAGCGCCGGGCAGTTGCCATTATCCGCCGTATCCGCCGGGCAGCTTCCCAGGCTCCCATTGCCGGTGAGATAAAAAATGAAATGGGAGCCAAAACCCTTGCATGGCGGCTGGGAGGAATAGCTGGTCGTGGGAACAGGCGCGGTGACGCGACCGATTCCTGGCTTGTAGGAAAATATTGAATTGAACGTCGAGCTGACCTGAGCGCCAAGTGTCGGGTCGGGGCACGCGCCGGTTGGGCCTGCGAAATTGTTGACCTGCAGAAGCGTGTCGGTGAATCCATTCTGCAGGCTGCCGGTACCGTCGCCATTGTCATTGGCGGTGAGCACGCCCGCCGATGTCAAGGTGGCCGGAGCGACATTGCCACTGAAGAGGTCGGTCCCAGTGGCACCGAACACGTAGGTTCCGGAGAACGTGGCGGTGGCGGTGGCCTGCGCGATGGCGACTCCAGCGGTCGAAGCAAAGGGAGGGTTTGGGTTGGTGGGTGTGTTGTCGCTCTCGACCAGCTTTATGTGAGTGGCGTCCACAATATAGCCGGTGAACTGGATCGGGGCAGAGGCATACTTGACGGCAAGATTCAATGTGACCATGCCGAACGAGTCGGGGGGGCTCGAAATTTTCCCAGAAGAAGGTTCCGCGCTGTGCACGACCGGTGCAGATGTGCCCGGGAGGACCTCATCGATCACGCTGCTTGCTGTCACGACGTTAGAGGACGAATCAACGTCAAGAATGCCGCCCAAAGCCGTTGGGATCGAGCCCGTAGGATCAGTGCCGCTTGCCAGGAAGGCATAGCCGCCCACAGGCGCCGTTGTGCTGGTCTGCAAATCCATGGTTCCGGTGGCTGAGGCTCCTGTGGCCGCAGTGCCGAGATCGCCTTGGGCAATCAGCGCATGGGAACTGTTTAAGTACGCGAAAGTAAAAGTCTCAATGCCGTTCCCGCCAATGTTGTTGTTCCCGGTATTGAGGGTAATGCTTCCCCGTCCGTCAGGGCCGAGGAAATAGCCGCTTCCCGCAGGAAGGATAGGGTCCGTCTCGGACGTCAAGGTTCCATTGTTGTCGAAGTTGATCGTTTGTTCGCCGCCGGTAACCCCGCCGTTGCCGTCGAGCGTGATCACGCCCGCGAACTGGTAACTGAGGCTATTTTCAACTCCCTGGGCTTGGAGAACATAGTTGCCCGCCTGAAGGCTGCTGCCAAAGGCCGTGATTTGGACAGGAGCAAGCTGGTTCTTTGTAGGATCCGCGACCGCAAGGGCAATGATTTCTAAATATAGGTTGTTCCCGACCACGGGGAAGCTAGCGGGGGGCTGGTAGGCTAACGTGGCGTTGTCGGCCGAGGACGTCACTGGCGTCTTAGTTGAGTCAGTGGAGAGATAGAGGTAGCCGCAGGCGTTGTTACTGTTCGGGCCGCACACTGTGGTGTTGCAGTTGCTGAAACCGTTCGGGTCGTTCTGGCACGAGGCCAGATCCCAGTCCACTCCGGCGCCGTTAGGGATGGGATCGTTGGTGACGGCAACTGTGATCGTGGGCGGGGGGGTTTGGGCGATGGAAACGGTATTGGGCGGTGCGGGCGGCGCCGACGTAAAAGCAATCTGGACTTGCTTCTGCGTTGGCGGAGGCGGATTCGTTACATTGAACGTGTTGCTGCCGCACCCAGCAAATAGCGGAGCCATCGCCGCCGAGAGCAAGAGGAGAATCCATCGCCTAGTTACCACGTCAAACCTCCTTAGGGTTGCTTCATCCTGAATCAGGTCGGGGCCAGCTCACGAAACTGGCTGAGCACCTTCCTCGCAAAGCCACCTCCCGATGAACGAAGGTGTTCGTGGCGACGGAAGCTATTGCCCCTTGCCTCGCAGATACACAAATTGGGGGTTAGCGCTCGCGCCGGCCGATCCCAGCGTGTAAACAATGCTGAGCTTCCCTCCATTGAATCCCGCAGCCTTGGGCTTAAAAGTGATGGTTAGAGTGCACGATGATCCGGGGGCCAGGCTGAAGGGGCAATCGTCGGACTCAGAGTAATTGCCTGACACCTGTATCTTGCCCACGAAGTTCACCGCTGGGGAGCCCGGGAAGGCCGGGTCGTTCGGGTCGTCGAAGAGCGTAACCGTCTGTGCGGTACTCGCCTTGCCGACCGTCTGGCTGCCGAAATCCAGCCCCGCCGCGGGAAGTATTCGAAGTGGGCTCGGATTATTCGCCGTTAACTCCACCGGGAAACGTCCGCTATCGACTTCGCAGTCGTTTGGTTGGTTGGTCGTACAGGTTAGCGTGTTAAGTGCGAGAGAATAGTCCACGCTTGGAGCTGTTCCAGGTTTGAAGGTGAATGGCTGGGGCACAAACGTGATTTCGAGGCTGCACGAGGCCCCCGGCTGGATATCCGTGCCAGAGCAGGTATCCGAGGAGATCTGGAAATTGGGCAGCCCGCTCCCAAGAGGTGGAGGCGGATCGACGTCGCAGGGGTAATTTGCTAATCCGTTACCAACGCTAATGTTTTCCCCTCCGCCGTTGGCCGCAACCTGCAGGCCGGCGACCTGGCCGAAGTTTGCCGTCGTTAGCGGGAGCTGAAACTGGAACTGATAGTTATAGACATATTGGCAGGGGTGGTTCTGGTCTCGCGGGGGCAGGATCCGCACAGAGCTCGCGCCATAGTTGGTGAAGGAAAGCAATTGAGGAAGGCTGGCTTCGCCCTTTCCTTCTGCTCCAAAATCGAGTTCGTCGGTCGAGGGCTGAAGGTAACTGAGGCCGGTACCGGTGATGGGGACAGCAAATTGATTGTCCTGCTCGGTACTGTTGCCGATATCAGCTGGGGTTGTAACGGTCAACTTGGAGGTCAGAGCATTCAGACACCCGGCATGTTGGGTGTTGCCTGGAGTCGGCCCCCACGGGCAGCTTTGCTGAGGGGAAAAGGAAATGGTAAGGGTGCAGGACTGTCCTGCCGATAGATTGAACGGGGTTTGGGGCGGCGAATCAGCCGGGGCACACGTGTCCGTCTCCGCGAAATTGTCGGTAAGGCTGAAGTCGGATTGATTTTGTGTGAAATTTAACGTCAGACCGTCCAGTTCCTGGCTCGCATTGTTGGTAAGCGTGATGGTCTCGGTGGCCGGAGTGCCCTGGATGACTTGCGAACAATCTGATGTCGCGCCTGGAGTCGCACATGCCACCAGCAGTTGAGGCGGGAAGGTTAGAAGGCCTGGAGTCAGCGTGATCGGCAGCTGGCACGCGGTTGAGCCGTTCAAGGCCAGACACAGATAGCCGACGTCTTCGGAACTACCACCGGAGCTATTGGGGTTAGGGCAGGCCTTCGTGCTCACCAGATACCCTAGTCCAGCGGAGTGCAGAATATAGGACCCGTTCGACGCCGAAGGCTGGAAAGTAACGGGCTCGAGACCGTTTAAGCCTGCTTGACTCGCCGGTACGCCAATCTGTCCTGAATTCGATCCGTCAATTCCTATAAGCTGGAGAATGACGGTGTTGCCGCTGATTTGGCCATTGACGGAAACGGTACCAGCGGGGATACAAGGGTAGTCGCTAAGACCCGTTGTCGGGTCGAGAAAGCTCAACGTGCCGGTGACGGTCGCGCTGCTGGCTCCGATGTTCTCGCCCTGGGTTAGGGAACCGGTCACCGCATAAGCCTGATTGTACAAACCTGACGGGGATACCTGGTAGGTGTGGAAGCTGCCTGTGATCGATCCCGACAGTGGCGGCACGGGGATTGCGTTCCATGGCAGGTTCATCGCTGTTGTCGTGGGCAGCCCACAACTGCTAAAGCCAGCTGCCGTGCCGCCGGGTGTCGTAAAGGTCCCGCCGGTTACCTTGCCATCGGACCCCAGCGTGCCACTCGCCAGCGCAAAGGTCTGCGAGCCGGCAACCGCAGTGAGGTTCACGGTCTGACCGCTGACCGTTCCAGTGATCGGAGCGGATCCACTGTCGCATACCAGCCACTGGGAAGTTGATTGGTTCCATCCCGAGATGGAGTAAACCGCTTGGCCGGTCAGCGCGCCATTGTTCTGCAGCAGAAAACCACCTTGCAAACCATACTGAGTAACCTGCGGTGTGGTCGAGTCGGGATTCGTCATCGAGAACTGCCAGTTGCCGGAAAAGCTTGCGCTCTGCTGCGGATCGTGGGAAGAACTGCCGCCACAGGCGGAAAGCATGATTGTGCCAGCCACCAACAAAACCACCCACAGACTATTCGCGCAACCTCGCGCGTAACTTCCAAAGGAACGGGGCGAAAGAGCTTCCCGGTTCGTCCGACATAGAATTGGATTGTTAGTCAATCTCTGCATGGTGTTCCACGTCCTGGAAGTGGGATTGGCTTGAGCCACACAGGCTCTGCACCGGATGTTGGTTAGTGAACGCCAGCAGTTGGAGAAGGTGGACTTGTGAAACCCTCTCCTTATCGAAATCGTGTGGATGAGTCGAGGCGGCACTGCCGCCGGGACCGGTTCCGGTACCAACGATGGGTACGGTATAAATCGTATCGTTGCTGGGGCTGTTCACCGACAGTGTCGCGGTCAGACAGTCAGGAGTCCCGGTGCAGGTTAGCTGTGGGGAAAAGCTGATCGTCACGATACAAGACGGTGGGTTTCCTGGCCCCCCCAAAGAAAAAGGATTGTTCGTCCCCGCAAGAGTGCCGTTCGGGCCGCAATTGTCCGTCTCCGTAAAGCTGACTGTTCCGCTTTGGTCGGTTTCAGCTAGCCTCAATATCAGGCCGCCCAAGGCAGAGGAGGTAGTATTTGTCAGCGTGATAGGCTGCGTCGTCGGAGAAGAAGACACTGCTTGAGAAGCGAAAGTCAAAGCCGACGGAGTCAGCGTAATCGGCTGCTGACAAGCATTCGAACTTCCCAACGCCAGGCAGATGTTTCCGTAGTCCCCGGCGGTTTTTGTGCTGCCAGGGTCGCCCGGGCAGGGTGTCCCCGCGGCCGTTCCCACCGAATATGACGGCGCAATACCCTGCAGAATGTATCCACCCTGGGCCGAGCCGAGCGTGACCGGGCTGAGTCCCGCCGCCGGGTCTCCGATCTTCCCCAAAATTGATCCGCCAGTACCGACAATTTGCAGGACCACAGAACTGCCACTGATAGTGCCGGTAATAGCAGCAGTAGAAGTGAGGCAAGGGTAGTCGCTTAGAGTTGTCGCCGGGTTTACAAAGTTCAAACTGCCTGTAACGGGTGCGCTCGCCCCAGTACTCTCCCCTTGCGAAAGCCCCCCGGACACCAGAAAGTCTTGCTCATACAGCAGGGGAGCGGCTACGTCACTGCTATGGAAGCTTCCTTGAATCGGCCCGGTGAGGGGCGGCACCAAGGTCGCGTACCATTGTGGCAGGGGGCCGATGGAGGTGCTTTCAGAGTAGCCGCAAGTGGAGCCGTCGGGGAGCGGCCCCGCCACCGACGTATAGGTGCCGCCCATGCTCATGCTATCCAGACTTAAGGTGCCGGTGAGGGAGAAGGTGTCGGTGCCTGCGACTGCGGTAAGGGTCACGTTCTGGCCGGTGATGCTTCCGGTGACCCCCGCGGATCCAGCGTTGCACGGCCCCGTGGTGGACGTTGACGACGCCACGGAGTAGGCCGCCGTTCCGGTCGCCGTGCCGCTCGTCGTTCCGGTCGTCTGCGATAGAAATCCGCCTTGCAGGCCACCTTGGAATGCTGGATCGCTGGGATTCCCGTCCGTCTGCTGCTGCATCGTGAACTGCCAGTTGCCGGAGAGTGTTAAGGGAACGGTCGCGACGCCGGAAGAAGAACCGCCACACGCTGTGAGCGTCATGGCAGCGGCTAGTAACAGAAACAGTAGATACTTCTCGCGACCTCCGTGAGCCTGGGGTGGGAGCGGTCGGCGATTCATTCGACACGGCATCGAATACTTGGTCAATATCGGCATGTGTTACCCGTCCTAGAAACCTAGCTTCAAACCAAACTGTATGGTGCGGGGCCGGTGCGCATCCAGCGGGTGCAAGAAGGAGGCCCCGGTGACGCAATCGGCTCCGTTGCCTTTAAACCCAGCGGAATACGCTGGGCCGGCATAGCAACTGATGATGTTGTTTCCCGTGCTGCCCGGATTGTCTGGGTCATAGATCCGGAACTGAGTGTGATTGAGAACATTAAAGGCCTCGGCGCGAAACTCAAGGTCGCCGGACTCCCGGAGCTTGAAATGTTTCAGCAGCGACACGTCGAAGTTCGTGCGCCTCGGATTATTCAGGAAGTTCCGGCCCGCGTCTCCGAAGGTGAGCCCCCGTGGAGCCACGAACTGGGAAGGATTGCCGATGAGTGGCCCAAAGCTGCGGGAATTGTTGAAGGGCGCCGGCAACCCCTTCATAACGTCGGGGTATGAGGCCGCGATGCCGAGCCCGCTGGAAACCCCGGCGTTGTCCGTCAGGGAAATGCCGGTGTTGCCGGCATTGTTGATCACTGTGAACGGAGTACCCGATGCGACGAGCATTACTCCCGAAAGCTCCCAACCGTCGAGTAGCAGATTTCCCAGTGCGGAACAACAATTTGCCTGGGGCGCGGTCGCATCCTTCGGCCGTTCGTTGGCCCAATCGATGAAGCGCCGGTAATTCTTGAGCGGTAACTGATACACGTAGCTGATGTTGAGCAAATGACGTTCGTCAAAACTTGAGCTGGCGCGGTTTTCACGCAGGTCGTAAGAATTGGCCAGAACCGGGTCACTGCGATCCGAGGCATTGTCAATCGAGTGGCTATAAGAATACGAGACTCCGGTCGTGAGCCCTCCGCTGGTGTGTCGCAGCGTGAACTGAAGTGCGTGGTACGTTGAATTGGCTACATTTTGCAAGGAGAGAACTCTTCCGAGACCCGGGTACGGACGGCTCGGGAGGGAATTCACGTTCGGGATGTTTGGATTCGCGCACGCTGCTTGTAAATACATGTACGCGGGATTTTGCGGCGTCACCAGTGTCCCGCTCTGCAGCAGAAACGGGACGGTGCCGTTCCCCGGGTTACCGGTGAACGACGGGGGAGTAACGGTGCAATCCGCGAGGGTCAGGGGTTCGTTCGGGCCAAAGGGATTCTCGTTTAGCGGTAATGGCTTTAGCTGGTTGAGCTGGCGCTCCACTGTCAAATGCGTTCCCCGACTTCCGACGTATGCAAAGTTGATCACCGTCGCCTTCGGAAGTTCGCGCTGAATTCCGAAACTCCACTGCTGCGCGTAGGGCCAAATTGCTTTGGTCGGAATTGAGGTTATGTCGATGGGAAAGGCGGTGCCGGCAGGGGGTGGCGAAATGCCCAGCCCATGGCCCACAAGGGTTTGACATTCGGGGTTGGCCGAATTCCCATACCCAACGTTGCCGATACACTGGTAGTTCGAGGGGAGCGATTGCGTCATGCTGAGCACGACCGGCGCGCTCGCTTCGAGCGAACCGGTATTAGCTTCGTTGCCCGTGCCGTGCTCAAAGAAAATGCCGTAGCCCCCGCGGATTGAGGTCTTTCCATCCCCTCTCGGGTCCCAAGCAAAGCCAATCCGCGGCGCAGGATTGAATAGGTGCCCTTGCATGCAACTTGACGGCGTGCCATTAAGACCGCACCGAACCAAGCCCAAAGCACGCACCACGCCATTGGGGTCGCTGGGCACCAGTTCGGTAGCCGACACAGGAGAGCCGCCATCCAGCAGCGCGCCGTAGGCCGGGTCTACAGAAAAGCGCGTTGCATTGAATTTCGAAGCTTCCCAGTTCCAGGCTTTGCGGTTCTTCTCACTATAGGTGCCAAAGAGACTAATCCTGAGACCAAGATTCACAGTAAGTCTGCTCGTTACCTTCCAGTCGTCCTGGAAATAGGGTTCGGCAATCTGGAAACGCTGGTAATAGCGGCCCTGCGCGGAATCCTGGGTAAAGCTCTGAATGAATCCCAGGTTGGCAAGGTCGGCGTCCCCAGTATTCGAGTTATATTGAATCAGGAAGTCAGCGAAAGCATTTCCTGTGCTGTGCACGAGATTGCTGAAGGTCAGCAGGCCCTGTAAGTCGCCAGAAGCCGCACCGATCGCGTTGTTGGTTTGATTGCGCTGGGAATAGACATATTGCGCCCCGAATTGTAGCGTGTGCCTGCCCACCGACTTACCAACACTATCGCTTAGAGAGTAAGTCGGATTGCTGTGGCCCCATGGCATATAGGAGGGATCCACCGCGAACCCTCTACTGCCGTATGCGGCATTGGTGCCTAGAAACTGAACCCCCGGCATCTTGCCGCCAAAACCGTTATTGAAAATGTGGCCAAGGGCGCATTCGGTAAAACCGCTTGCGGGGTCGACACTGAGCGTAGGATTGCACACCGTCGGATTCGATGGATCGATCACCAACGGTTGATCCAGGGTGGGGTCGCGCTGGAAGCGAGCGCCACCCGGCCCGTTCCGATCTGCCAACGTAATGCTGGAATTGACGTAACTCACGGCCAGATCGTTTAGCAGTGTGTTCGATATTGGTTGGGTCAGTCGCGCCACCAGGCTTGTGCCCGGCCCAAAGAATCGGTTTTGTACCGTGGGGAAGCTGTTTTGCACAATGCCCCACTGCGGCGACAGGACGGTAGTGTCCCAGGCATCGTGGATGTAGCGAAACGACAGCTTCGCCCCCTTGCTGTTCAATGCCTGATCGATGTGGAACAGCTCCTCCCGCCAGTAGGTGGAAGGGGAGACGGCGGCCACGTAACAATGGTTGGGGTCTTGCGGATCGAGGTTGCTGAGATCGGCGTTGAGATTGGGCAGGGTAAAGTTGCATCCGAAAGGAGCGTTGGGCAGGGGGATCAAATTCGAGTCCAAGATGGCCTTGGCGTTTTTATCCACGCCGGCTTGGGTGCCGCCGCCCAACAAAGCTAGAGGCTGAAGAAGTCCATTCACAGTCAAGATGGACGGGCAGTCTGGTTCCTGCGCACGCGTGAAGCCCGACCCGCCGCTCGATGGACACACGTCGCTGAAGTCGAAGGCCTGGTAAAGGCCGCCCGACGTAGTTTGAAGGTTCTGCACGATCCCCTGCGATGTCGTGACCTGACCACAGGGTGACAGGCAAAGTCCTCGCTCTTTCAACCCGGGAACTGCCTGGTTATAGGGAACCGGAGTTTTCTCCAGGCGAAATTCCTCGGAGAAGAAAAAGAACGTCTTATCCTTCTTAGTGTTGAAAACGCCCGGAATGAAAAGTGGGCCGCCGATCGTGCCCCCGAAATCCTGCCGGCGATAGAGCGGGGCCTTGCCGCCAATTGTTTGTCCCACAGTTTGCCCAGGAGCGGGCTGGGTGGTAAATACAACGTCGAAAAAATTGCGCGAGTTGAAGGCCTCGTTGCGGGCGAAGTCGTACAAGTTCCCGTGAAACTTGGCGGTTCCTGACTTGGTGGTCACCTGCACGCTTCCAGAGGCGGTTCGTCCGTACTGGGCGCCATAGTTGGAGGTCAGGACTTTCACTTCCTGGACGGCATCGAGGCTGGGATAGACCATCAGCGTACTGGAAGCGCCGTTGAGTCCAGTATTCAGCACGTCGCTGCCATCGACCTCGTAGCTGTTGTACTCGACACGGCCTCCATTCACGCTGTATTTCACGCTGCCCACCACCCCCACCTTGGCTTCGTCTTGCCCGGTCTGATTGCTTACGCCGGGCGCCAGCGCGATGAGTTGCGTGAAATTGCGACCGTTGAGTCCAATCGAAACCACTTCTTGTTGCGTGATCGTGCCGGAAACCGTGGAGCTCTGAGTCTCCACTTGTCCCACGCCGCCGGATTCCACGTTTACTTCGGTCTTCCCACTGGCCGGCAGCAGAGATGCATCGAGCGTTAATTCGAGGCCCGCGGTCAGGTTGATCCGATCAAAAGTCGTGGGAGCGAAATTGGGGGCGGTTACTACGAGTGTGTAAGTCCCTGGCTTAAGTCCGGTAAAGGAATACACGCCCTTTTCGTTGGCCTCGGTTTCAAGTTTCTCCCCCGAGTCACTGGTCAACACCGCTTTTGCACTGGCTACGACGGCTTGGGTTTGGTCCGTCACCGTCCCGTTGATGGCGGCCTTGCCGGTTTCCGCTTTGGGCTGCTCCTGAGCGGCACTTGATGGCGGAAGCAAACATATAAACAAGGCGAGAATCAATAGCGTGAGGAGATTGATAACGCGAGTAAAACGGTACGGCGCAGACGATCTCACACTAATGGCTCCGGAAGAACAAGTCTTTGGGGTGAAAGGCAAGCGCGGATTCTAAATGCTGGGCCAGGGCCGCGAAGTTAAAAGAACGTGAATTTTGCGGGTGTTCTCCGCTGCGCTTGTAACGATTCCTTAACAAACATATCGCCGAACCTTAATATTTGTCGTGGCCGGTCAACCGCTATACTCGGGCTTCTTTTGTCCAAGATTCGAAAGCGTGTTTTCTAACCGAGGACGCCCTCGTATTCCACAGCGGAGGTTGCGGGCGTAAGAAACCCGGCGCCGGCGGGAAGGAACTTTCTCTGAGCGACCGCAAGCGACATACGCAAGAAGGTCGCGAGTTTGCAACGCTTTTACCCCTTTTACGTCAATAAATATTCACCAACTTGTCTTGTGCTCTTAACACTTTTCGGCGGACGAACAGATACACTTCATCCGAAATTCAAGTAACCTTCGCCGCCGACAGCGGCTGTGTGCAGAAGTGCAAGCTCCACGCGGTTCGAGGCCGGCGATCCCTCGCGATTCAGGTTAGGCAAGATTTTTCTAGATTGTATTTGCGTGTGGCGCAAGACCTCACGTGCAACCAAAACAACGTTCGAAACCATGCGAAAGGAATAAACTATGTCGCGAATCAAATCGATTTTCGTGGTGCTGGTTGTGGCCGCGATTGTGGGCATTGTGCCTCAGGCCTTTGCTACGAATCCTACGGTAGAAGTGGTGATCGCCGGTTCGTCAGCGTTTTGGCAGACGGCAGCACTGGCGGCCTTCAACAACGGCACCAGCCTTGTCTCCGGTGGTGGACAAACTTTCCACTGGACGAGCAAGTCCAACGCAATTGGCCTGGTCGACTCGCGTCCGCTGGCCTTGGGCGGCGCGAGCAACACCGACCTCGGTACGGTGTGGGTGGTGTGGGACAGTGCCACGCCACCTCACGTGTGGGCCATGAACAAGGTTGACTCCGTAGTCGGAGCGCGCTGCTATTTTGCCAGGCCGGCGTGCACCGTGCTCGGCACCACCAATGGCAGCACCGGCACTCTCGACGTTGCCGGCAATAAGATCAATTTGCCGAACACGGTCTGGGGTTCTAATGCGGATGTACCCCTGCCGGGGACTGCGATCACGGGTGTGATAGGTATTTTCGCAGGTGGCGAAGGCACGCTGAACCATGTCGGTGCGGGCGCCTCCGATATCCGTGCTGAAGATGCGCAGTTCGCAATGTGCCGGGTCAATTCAGCACTGGGCGCGGGCAGCGTTCTCAATACCGCCGACGGTCTCGACGGCATCGGATACAACGCAGCGAACCCAGCTGGCGCTTGCCCAACCACCAATGATCTTGCTCATCTTGTCGGAACCCCGATCGCAAGCGGCGTGCTGCCGTCAACCGGAGCCACAGCCAATGTGCTCGCTTTCAACATCATCGGTAAGGACCCGTTCACCGGCACAGCGGAACCGGCCTACAAACAGATTAACGTGGGTGGGGAACCGATGATATTCGTTGTCTCGCGTAAGAACAGCCTGAAGGGTGTGCATAATGTGACCTCCGCGGCGTTGCAACAGGTGTTCTCGGGCGCGAACTGCGACGCGAGTGCTTTGGGTGGGACTTACTCGAACGGGATCAACATCTTCCTGCGCGAGCCTCTCTCGGGCACAATGAACACCGTCGAAGCAACCGTATTCCGGCGCCCCACGGTCGATGGAGGCACTGGAAATGCCGCGATTGGCATCAGCCAGGAAACCAATGTGGGCGCCAACAATCCGCTCCAGGGGCAGGCAGGAACTTGCATCCTTAACCCTTCGGGCACGAGCGCACGGTATCGCGGAGTGGGTACCGGCGAAGTGATCGACAACGGTGTATGCGCCAGCAACAACGACAACGGCGCGAATTGTAAAGTGACGGGAACCTATCCCACGGCTCAAGACGGCATCGCCTACACGTTCTTCAGCTACGGGAACATCAGCAAGGAAGCTAACCAGGACGAATACGGCTATCTCACACTGGACGGGATTGATCCCATTTTCAGCAGTTATGGAAATCAGGTCAGCACCGGTGCTCCGCATGATCCGAGCCAACCGGCGGACGGTGCAGTCGGCGGCTCCGGAGTTTTGCCGGGCGCTGCCAACCTGCCTGGCACTTGCGAGTCTGGATCAGCCGCGTTCCCATGTTCAGAGGACTTGATGTGGGCAGCCAATCCAACCGCACAAACGACCAATCCCCCCACGGGACTGTCGTTCCCGAACCTCCGCAACGGCCAGTACCCGGCGTGGGGTGTCCTGCGCGTATTCAGCGACAGTGGAACAGGTGGTCAGTATGCCGCCCTTTCAGCAATGATCACTGCATCGAACAAGACCGCGGTGGGCTTCGTTCCTGACTACGTTCCCCTCGCGTCTGTGGCTAGCTTCTGCTCCCCGGCAGGTACTGTTCCTCCTTGCGGGGCGGGGCAACACCAGGTTCCGAAGGATCCGGGCATGCCGCTTCTGCGCTCGCACTATGTACAGAAAGACGGAGCGGGTGTCACGATCGGTTGCGCAACCGCGCATAACTCCGGAAGCACGGAGTGCGGCGGCGATATGGGTGGCCGAATCCTCTCGAGCTCGGCAACGACTCAGAAGAGCATCACTCAGAACGTCCAGGGCACGAATGGCTTCCAAGTTCGGCCGTAAAGACTCAACCGAAGCCGAGCAGTTCAACCTAGCAGAAGGGCGGGCGAGATTTAGCCCGCCCTTTTTAATCTGTTCTTAATCTCGGACCGGTAGGCTTGAGGAATCGCTTTGCGCCAAGGATGCGCGCACCGTAAAGTCGCAGAACAGTTCTTCAAGTTTGAAGCAGGGAGTTTTTCACTGCAACGCGTTGCCTTCGGATTTGACTTCGTTTGCGGAACAATTCCAATCTGGGGAAATCAACCATGTCGAAGTTCCTGTCATCCTTATTCGTGCGAACGATGGCACTGGGAATCGCGTTCGTCTCCCTGGCGCCGGCTGGCATCGGGCAATCGAAGCCGGTTCCCGTGGGTAGTTCGGCGCCCTCGGAAGCGACTCCATTCATTCAAAGTCTCTTCGATACCCGGTTTATGGATGTTACGGAGGACTGGACTACGCCCGCGTTGTCCGGCAGCCACCTGAAAGCGGTCCCGCCGATCGGCGTCGTCGATGACACCCACGCCGGCTATACCGTGGAACTCCTACAGGTGCAGTGGCGATGGAACGATGCGCTTGATTTGTATGTGCTGAAACCGAAGGGAGTCAAGAAACCTCCGGTAATCCTGTATCTTTTCGGTTATCCGCAGGACACGGACATCTTTAAGGATCCGGATTTTCAAAACGCCGTGACCAAGGACGGTTTTGCCGCCGTGGGTTTTGTCTCGGCGCTCACCGGACATCGTTATCACGACCGGCCGATGAGGGAGTGGTTCTTGAGCGAACTGCAGGAGTCACTGGGGAAGTCGGCGCACGACGTGCAGATGGTGCTGACCTATCTGAACGCCCGCGGCGATCTCGACATGAGCCGCGTGGGCATGTTCGCGCAAGGGTCGGGCGCCAGTATCGGGATCCTCGCTTCCGCGGTCGATCCGCGCATTGGAGTGTTAGACGTGCTGGATCCGTGGGGCGATTGGCCAACCTGGATGGCAACTTCGCCCTTTGTGCCGGAGGACGAACGAGCGAATTACGTCAAACCGGAATTCTTGCAGAAGGCAGCCGCAGTCGAGCCCGTCGAGTGGCTGCCTAGAATTCAGGCGAGGAAATTTCGCTTTCAGGATGCGGTCTTTGAGGCCAAGACGCCCAAAGCCGCCAAAGAGAAGTTGCGAGCGGCGGTCCCAGCTGGTACAACTTTTGTATTCTACAAAACGGAGCCGGAGTTCAGCGCCGTGTTCCAACAAAACAGCGTGAACCTGGAATGGATGGAGCACGAATTGAGAATGCTTGCGGAGCCGGCGTTGGCAGTGAGGACTGCTGCCCTCCGCCAGCGATAAATGGGGGTTCGAGTGGTCGCACGCTGTCCGCGCCACGCCGGAACGATCAGGCATGGCCCACCAACAAAGAGTACCCTGCTCCGCGGATGGTCTTCAGGTAACCCGGGTTCTTCGGATCCCGCTCGATTTTGCGGCGAAGGCGGCGCACACATGCGTCCACGCTGCGCAATTCCACATACTGACTGCCCCAAATTGCATCCAGCAACTGCTCGCGGGTAAACACTCGCGCCTGATTCTGCACCAGATAGTGCAGGAAGCGGAACTCAAGGTAGGTGGTCACGACCTCGCCGCCCCGAACCGAAACTTTCATTGCCGTGGGATCGATCTCGATTTCTCCCGTCCTTATCGCGGGGTTGAGTGTTCCTGCCAAAGACATTAGAAACGGAGGTGAGATGTGAGGCATCCAAGCGCGCTGCTGTTGCCGCGCCATGCGACGAATGACAGCTCGCACGCGGGCTACGAGTTCGCGCCCGCTGGACGACGCCGCAATGTAGTCGTCCGCACCCGATTCCAGGGCAAGAATGCGTTCTTCCTCCGAAGGGTTCGCAGCGAGAAGAACCAGCGGCGTCCAGGCAAGTGAGTCGGCGCATCGAATGGCCCGGCACAGCGACAGTGCCGGCCCCTTCCTGGTGGCAGTTTCAATGATGACCAAAGGTGGATGGAGTCTCTCCAAATGTTGAACCACATCGGTCGCCATCGAAAGCGTTTGAATCCCGAAGCCTTGGCGTTCCAATTGGTCCAGAGCGGGTTTCCCCATACCAGGTTCGCGTTCGATAATACGAACTAGGGGGATGGGTACTCTGGCATTCGAGACTCGTTCACGATAGTTGAAGGCTCTTCTGCTTTGAGCTGCTTCCATATCCATAGGACCACCAACCGATCTTCCGTATTTGGAAATTTGTTCTTTCACTCAACTTTGTGTCTCGTCTGGCAGTTCCGCTTTCCAGGTTCCCTCGAGCCGAGTAACCGATGCCACAGCACAGAAAACTCGGGAATCACAGAAAACAAGCGCAAGGTTGTCGCATGGCAAGGGGGAGGAATGTAGCCACCTGAGGAATGTAACCAGCTAATATTGAATTAAGGTGACAGAAATGTGAACCGCGTGTTAAATTCTCAAAACATTGGAAACGAATTGTGGTGGCTAACATCAACGTGCCAGCACCGGCCACCCTTCTCTCGCTGCAGGAGTCTCTCTCTTCAGCTTCGGCCGGCATTTAGAAAATTCAACAACTCTTCGGCTCGGGTGTACTCCGGATTTGCCTTGATTGCATCTTCCAGGATCGCCGAAGCTTCCTGGTCCTTTCCTTTCGCCCGCAGGAGCAGAGAAAGTTTTAGATATTTGTCCGCGGAGGGTTGCGCCACAAGGGAACGGTCAACGGTCCCTACTGCCCGATCCACTGTGGATGGGTCGCACTAATTTGCGCCCCGAAGGTTGGTCAAGGCGTCGGCGTAAGCGTTCAACATGCTGTGGGCAAGCCCCAGATTGAGTAGAGCCGAACACCGATAGCCTCTATCGTCAGCGCTCAAGTCTTTATCATCAGTCAACTTGACCGCCGTCTCAAACTCCTGGATTCCATCCTGGAGGTGGCCTTGGGTTGCATAAAATGCGCCAAGATTTACACGGGCAGCGATGTCCTTTGAATCAAGCGTCACGGCGTTCACTAAGTGAAGCACGGCTTGCTCGGTATTGCCCCGTTGAGCATAGGCTAAAGCAAGCTTTTTTCCGCCAGAGGATTCCGGGCGCCTAAAGGCTATTTACAAACCGTTTATCTTGCGTTGGTAAAGTGCAAGAGTTTGTGGATGGTCGGGTGACAATTTACGTTGGCGATTCCGATGGCCACGCTACAGCTTCCACGATAGGTTCGCGCCATGTCCCAGTCTCCAAACCCAGCCGCGCCGCAGCAGGTGGCGCCTCTGCTTGCGTTGGCCACGAAGTTGCTCAGGGCCGGGCGACCAGCCGATGCGATCGCGCCGTTGCGCGCTGCCGCGCTGCTGCAGCCGTCCAATGCCATCATTCAGCACGATCTCGGCCTCGCCTGCCTCGAGGTCGGCCGCGTGCCGGATGCCATCGCGGCATTGCAGCGGGCTGTCGCCAGCGACCCGAGCTACGCCGATGCATATTTCCGCCTTGGAATCGCCTTGGAGAAGCTGGGCAACATCGGCGGGGCAATCGCTGCCTACGACCGCGCCACGAAGCTGCTCCCATCCTTGACCGAGGCGTGGTTCCGCGCCGGCGCCCTGGCCTACACACTGGGCTATCGCGAGAAGGCGATCGGCTGTTTCCGGCGCGCGGCTGCGACCGGAGATAGGAACAGCTTCAGCCGCCTTGGCAAGGTGCGGGCGCTGCTGATCGAGGACCGCAATCAGGAAGCCGAACAGATGCTGCGAGAGACGCTGGTCGCCGATCCAAGGAACGCCATGGCGTATGAGTTGCTCGGCAATCTGCTCTCTGAGTTCGGCCGTTTCGACGAGGCCCGTGCATGCTTCGAACGCGCGCTCGCGCTCGCGCCGCTGCTGGCGGGAAGCTACTACGATCTGGTCCGGTGCCGCCCGGTCACGAGCGATGACGACGGTCTGCTTCAAGTGATGCAAGCCGCCCTGGCCACGCCGGGACTGGAAGCGGGGCAAGGCTTGCGGCTTCACCTCGCGATTGGCAAGGCGGCGGAGGATCTTGGCGACTACGGCTTGGCCATGCACCATTTCGACGCCGCGGACGCCGTGCGCCGGAGCTCTGCGTCGTTCGACTCGGCCGCGTTCTCCACCGAGATCGACCGCCTGATTGCCCGCTGCACACCCGAATTGATCGCGCGGGCGCCCGAACTCGGCAGCCGCGATGCGACACCGGTGCTGATCATCGGCATGCCGCGGTCCGGCACAACTCTCGTCGAGCAGATCGTCTCCATGCATCCCGAGGTCGGGGCGGGCGGCGAGTTGCATTTCTGGAACCAGCGCGGGGCGGAGTGGCACCGCTCCGTCGCGGCCGGGAACGAGACGCCGTTCGTCGCCACCGAGTTCCTGGCCAAGGCGGCGGCCGACTATCTCGGCGTGCTGCGCGCGATGGCGCCGACGGCGGCGCGAGTGACCGACAAGATGCCGTTCAACTTCCTCTGGGCCGGGCTGATCCACGTGGCATTCCCGCGCGCCATCATCATCCATTGCCGCCGCGCTGCAGTCGACACGGCGCTGTCGATCCATCAAACTCATTTCCATCCGGGCC
>OBLU010001317.1_pt1 | contig 23128 bp, 15 predicted proteins | sample 1518681 | NCBI WGS metagenome assembly OBLU01 (sample SAMEA3539304, study PRJEB22396) | soil metagenome | biome: tundra; feature: field; material: soil | place: USA | collected 2010-05 | depth 0.15 m
GAATACAAATTACAAAAGGCTCCCGTGAATTACGAGAGCCTTTCTTGGTACTTTGTCAGCAGTCTGAGCCCGGACCGCAGTTGCGGTTCGGGCTTTCTGCTGTTCACGAATCGATCTGCGAAATTTCCTGCATTGAGTGCGAGTTTTGTCGTCTGCCGGGTCACAAGACACTTGGCGACAGAAGGGGTCAACGCGTAGGGTAAGGTGCAGCCGATACTTACGGAGAGCTCACTCGCAATGACCAACCCGGCATTTGCTCCCACACCCATGAAGCGTTTGCTGTCGCTTGATGTGGTGCGTGGCATCACTATCGCTTTTATGATTATGGTCAATAACAACGGCGGCAGCGGTTCCTGGCACTTTATGAATCACGCTGAATGGAACGGACTGACCCCGACCGACTTGGTATTTCCGACTTTTGTCTTTGTCGTTGGCGTGTCGGTGGTCTTTGCTGTTGAGGCTCGCCTGGCTCGCGGAGCTAAGCGCGCAGAACTTGCGCGGCACACAATCCAGCGCGCGATTATCCTGTTCCTGCTGGGGATTGTCGTCAACAGCTTTCCATTCTTCGAGCTTCCCCACATGCGTTTTTACGGCGTGCTGCAGCGCATCGCGGTGTGCTACCTCGTAGTGGGCCTCTTCTACCTTTGGGACCGTCGAGCCTCGACAAAGGTTGCGGCTCTTATCGCGGCGCTGGTGGGTTATTGGATCCTGGTTCGATGGGTGCCTGTGCCGGGCATGGGCATGCCTGGACGCGACATCCCCTTCATGGACATGACGCAAAACCTGGTCTCATGGATCGATCGCCACGTCTTCCCGCATCACCTGTATCTCTATGCGCCAGATCACAACGTGCGCGATCCTGAAGGGCTGTTGAGCGATCTGCCTGCGATCGGTACGGCCCTCATGGGCATCCTCACGGGGATTTGGCTGCGTTCTTCAAGAGCGATTGGCACCAAGACAGCCGGGCTTGCCGCGGCTTCCGTGAGCAGCCTGGCCCTGGGCTATCTCTGGTCTTTGTCATTCCCGCTGAATAAGAACATGTGGACCAGTTCGTTTGTGCTGGTGGCAGCCGGCTATTCGCTCGCTTTGCTCACGGTGTGCTTCTGGGCCGTGGAACAGCAGGGATGGCGCAAGGGATGGACATGGCCGTGGTTGGTTTTCGGATCGAATGCGATTGCGGCTTACATGTTCAGCGAACTGCTTCCGGGCATTCTCGATCACATCGCGGTTCCCGTGGATGGGCGACACGAGTCTCTCGAGCTCTTTCTAGCGACGCCCTTGCTCACGCATATTCATAATCCAGGCTGGGCCGCGTTTTCCTATTCAGTCTCGTTTGCGCTCGTTTGCTTCATCCCAGTGTTGATTTTGTATCGGAAGAAGATCTTCCTGAAACTCTAGGCGATGGCGAAGCGTCTGGAACGCACTTGCAGTTTGATCGCAGTTGATATGCGTCCTGCGCGTGCCTCAGGCCCATCGCGCGGGCTTTGCCGTGCGAAAGAGCCACGTCAGCAGCAGGGTAAAAAGAACCCCACCCACAGTGAACTTGAGCCACATGGGTGCTTGCGAGGGTGAAAAAAATCCTTCGATGCAGCCGGCGATGACCAGCAGCGGGATAACTCCCGAGACCAAGCGCGTGGCTTCGATCCCGCCTAAAGCGATCGAGTCTTTCCAGCGGAGGCGACCTGGGAAAACCATGGCGCGCCCAAGGCGCAGTCCCGCTGCCCCCGCGATAAGGATGGAAGGAATCTCAAGCGATCCGTGTGCGACCACGAAACTCCACAGCGCCATCGACATTCCATACTGATGGCACGCGGCACCAATGACACCCAGCATCATTCCATTCACAAAAAGATACCAGAGGGTTCCAACGCCAAAGGCGATCCCACCCGCGAAGGTGACAAAGCTCACGGTGAGATTGTTGGTCATGATAGCGCTGGTGGCCATGGGCGCAGCCGACACGATGGAGTGCGTCCACATCTGATGACGCTCCATCGTGGCGATCATTGCCGGACCGACGTAATGACGCATGAACTCCGGTCTTGTGCTGGTGAGCACCGCGCCGAGAACCCCGCATGCTATCGAAATCACCACCGAAGCGGTCACATAGCCAAGGTTGCGCTGAAAGATGGCCGGATACTCATCGCGGAGGAAGCGGAAGAGGGTTCGAAGATTAGTCCTTCGACTGGAATAAATGATATGGTGGGCGCGAGCCAGCAACTGATTGACGTGCGCCGCTTGGGCGCGGGCGGTTGAATCCTGGCGCAGTACAGACAGGTCCGCGGCAACCTGTCGGTACAGCAGAGCGAGCTCTTGCAATTCCGCGCGGGAGAGCTGATTAAGTCCGCTCTTGTCCGACAAAGCCAGCAGAGATCCGAGCCGGTCCCAGTAGGGCCGACGCTTGCCAATCCAGAGGTTGGAGACGATTTGCGCCATGGACTTGATTTCAGATCAGCTTAGCATCGACACTCCCGAGCTGGTTTCGATTGACATGCCCCTGGCGGGTATCGGCAGTCGCTTTATCGCGTTGCTGGTGGACTATCTGATCTGGTCTGCCGGACTCCTCTTCGCCGGCCTTCTGGTCTGGCTGTTTCAACCCGCTCTGCGAACCTTTTCCAGGCTTTCGTACCAATGGACCGTCGCTCTTCTGACATTCATTCTGTTCATCTTGAACTGGGGATACTTTACGCTGTTCGAGGCATTCTGGAATGGCCGGACTCCAGGCAAGCGCATTGCAAAGATTCGCGTCATCCAGCGATCGGGCCGGGCCATCGGACTGTTTGAATCAATGGCGCGCAACCTGGTTCGCTACATCGATCAGATTCCATTCTTCTACGCTGTCGGCGTTATCACCATGTTTGTGACCCGCCAGCATCAGCGACTTGGCGACCTGGCCGCAGGCACACTTGTGGTCAGAGAGTCCCAGTTCGAAACGCCGTCGTGGGTCGAATCAGGATCGAGGACGTTTACCGCACAGATGTTTACGTCCGAACATCGTTCTCCAGAACCTCACATGGCAGTCTCACTTCAAACGGCTGGCGTTGCCAAGCTTTCGAGTGCCGATCTTGAGGTTCTCGAGGGATTCTTGTTGAGGCGCCTGGACATGAATCTTGCGACACGACAGGGGCTGGCTAAGAGAATCGCGGATGCGATTCAATTGAAGTCCGGACTGGAGCGCCCCTTCAATGTGAGCGATGAGACGTTCCTTGAGGCAGTCGTGAGGGATCTGCGCGACAACGCGCGGATACGATGATCTCCGAATCTTGATCCTGTGTCTAAACGCTATCTTCGGATGCACTTACACGGAAAAGGCGATGAGAATCACTCTTCAGTTTATCGCTGATTAAGAGACGCTTTCTGGTTGTTTGAACTTTGATTCAGGTTCAAGTTAGAACCGGTTTTGTTAATCCTGTGATGATCGATACAGCCTCACGACCTTCCTGAGGACTTCAATGTGTTCCGGGCCTGAGACGTTGTCTATTTATGCCGGCTACCTAAACGTTTAGGAAGGCAAACTTCCGAACGCGCACATTGGTGGTCAATACTTTCCAATAAGCGGACAGACCGGCGCACCCTCAAGTCTTTCGGTAGATCGCCGAAGGGAGCATGGTTATGCCGGGTCCTGAGGAGCCCTCCGGCAGGAACTATTCGAATTAATCCCGCAACCGGCAGACATGGATTGCCGGCGCCAGCTATCAGCAGAGGGATGCCGACTGCGGCTAAGACGGGCGAGCTGCTTCAAAGGATTGCGAGCATTTTTAGAAATTGCGAGTTCGGCGTGTTTGGCTGACGACGTGAGAGTTGGAAGTGTTCATCCCAGCAGCGATAACCAAGTACCAGTCTTCAAAGGAAGGCCAGATGAGACATCAAATAAGAAAAGCTGCAAACAGGATATTCCTGTTGCCGCTCATTCTCGTTTTGGCATGCGTGGGAGCATTTGCGCAAGCCAATTCTGAGCTGACAGGCATAGTTACTGACCAGACGGGAGCCGTAGTAGCGGGAGCGAAGATTACTCTCATCGATCCGGCCACCGGCAGCACCAAAGCAACCATCAGTGGACCTACGGGACTTTACGATATTCCCGGCCTGAACCCAGCCAACTATGACCTCAAAGTTGCTGCCAAGGGCTTTGAGTCCTACGCCCAAACCGGAATTGTACTCAGCACTTCGGCCACGTCCCGCGTGGATGTCAAACTGACCGTCGGCGCTGAAAACCAGACGGTTACAGTGCAGGCCGACGCTCTCGCAGTTCAATCTGACTCGAACGTGATCAGCACACTGATTACCTCAGAGGACATCAGCGAACTGGCAACTGAGAATCGCAACTTCAGTGCTCTGGCTGCTTTAGGCCTGGGCGTAACCAACAGCTTGCCTGACAGCAACGGCGTCACGTCGGTATCTGCGAGCTGGGCAATTAGCTTTAACGGTCTCAACCAGGCTCACAATGTTTGGATGATCGACGGTGGCGAATCTTACGACCGCGGTTCCGGAGGCAAGAGCGCCCTCATGCCTTCTCAGGACGCGATTTCAGAGTTCCAGGTCCTGGCCAGTAACTATCCGCCGGACTACGGTATCTCGACCGGTGGCACGGTTTCAATGACCATCAAGAGCGGCGCCCAGAAGTTTCACGGCACTCTCTACGAAGAAAATCGCAACACTGATTTCAACGCCGACTCGTACTTTAACAAGCGGAATACCCCCATCTCGCCGAGAGTCCCGACGCACTACAACATCTACGGCGGAAATGTCAGCGGCCCGTTGTTTATCCCAAAGGTCTATAACGCAAGCAAGCAGAAGACCTTCTTCTTCTGGAACGAAGAGTGGCGCAAGACGACGAGTCCCGCCAGCAGCTTCAACAACACAATTGATCCACTCGACGTGCCGAAACTGGGCACAGATCTTGCTTATGTAACCCCGAAGTTCACCAGCGCGATCGGACTCAAGGTTCCCAAGACCATTGGCGATCCTGCACTCCTAGCCAAATTGGCTGCTGTGGGACTAGCGCCCGGCGACGCGTTCCCGAATAACACAATTCCTCACCAGTTGTTTGATCCCAACGGCGTGCTCTACTTGAATTCCGGCATTTTGCCCGCGCCAACCAATAACAACGATCAGGCTTCTTCCAGCGCAGCGCTTCCAACCAATTCGCGGGACGACGTGCTTCGCATCGATCACCACTTCAATGACAAATGGCAAATCATGGGCCACTGGATCAATGATGCGGTGAACACAACCGGCGGACAGCCCTACCTCGGCTGGTGCTGGTGCACTTACAACACAGTTACAAGCGCGATGAGCAACCCAGCCAATGGTGCGGTTATCAAGTTGACTGGCACCCTTACGCCAAACCTGCTGGTTGAAACCAGCATTGCCTACAATGGCAACGTCATCAACATCAATAACAGCAAGGTTGGCGATAAGCCTTCCGGCTGGAGTGTAAATCCGGTTACCGCAGCCTTCCCTCTTACTCAGAGAGCGGCTATGCCGGGAATACAGGGATTCGGTAACCCGTATTCTACTGCCGAAGACACCTCCATCGACCCCTATCACAACGCGGCCCGTGACTATGAGCCCAAGGTTGACCTTTCGTACACAATGGGCCAGCATGCGCTCAAGTTCGGCTTCAGCTACAACCGCTACACCAAGAACCAGATCATCGGTGGTGATTCGCAAGGCAACTATGGCTTCGGCGCACTTACCGGCGACGGACTGATGGATATGCTTCTCGGCTTGCCCACCAACTACAATCAGGAACAGAGCACGCCGATCCGTCACTGGTATAACGAGACACCGTCGGCCTACGCCATGGACAATTGGCATGTTACTCCCCGCCTGAGCTTGCAAATTGGCATTCGTTACGACGCGATGCCGCATGCAGTTGAGCGCGGAAACTTCATGTCCAACTTCGATCCTGCCGCGTATCAGCAGGGAGCTCTTCCTAACTGGACCGGCGGAACAATCTCGCCTTCGAGCCCGGGTGTCGGTATCTTAAATTCGGTGCCGTTTTATTTGAATGGTATGGAGATCGCCGGTCAGAACCATACGCCGCGCGGCCTGGTCAAGAATGACTTCAACACAGTACAACCCCGCATAGGATTTTCTGAGGATCTCTTCGGCAACGGCAAGACCGTTCTCCGCGGCGGCTTCGGGACCTTCTACGAGCGCATCCAAGGCAACGACGTTTACAACGCCGACAGTAATGAGCCTTGGGCGGCCAACCTGCAACTCAACAACACCTACTTCAGCACACCGGGAAAAAGCTGGCAGGACGGGTCAGTCGTCAGCCCCAGCGGACTGCCGGTCTTCGCCGCCGGCCTAACCAGCCTTGCGAAGGTCTACAAGGCTCCTGCCTCGGCCATGTTCAGCTTGGGTGTTCAGCATGAACTGGCTCCATCTGTTATTTGGGTAGTCCAGTATGTTGGAAACATCGACTGGCACCAGAACATCGATCGCGCCATCAACACCGATCCGCTCAGTTCCACAAATCAGCAGGCAATCGGCAACGGTAACTGCAATTCGGTCTTTCTCAATGGATCGTTGACCAGCCAGGCCGATCCCAATTGCACAGTCACGGCAGTTCCTAACGGCAACATCTACCGGACCTACCAGGGCTACGCCGGCATCACCCAGGAAGAAAACACGGCGACCGCAACCTATAACAGTTTGCAGTCCGGCGTGCGGATTCAAAACAAGTGGGGCCTCAGCGGTGAAGTCGATTACACATATTCGCACCAGATCGATTCGACCTGGGGCAGCGTCGACCTCAACTCCATCAGCAATCCGTTTAATTCAAGCTATGACAAGGGATCAGGAATCCTCGATCGCCGTCACGCCTTGAGCCTCAATTACGTTTACAAGTTGCCCTTCTTCAACAAGGACCAAGGGCTTGTTCGTGCAGTTGCTGGCGGTTGGGAGATCGCTGGCACGGCAGTGGATGAGTCTGGTTTAGTTGCCAGCCCCAGCCTCTCCGTCAACTATGATCCGATCGGCTTGAACGGCGGTTACACTAACCGTCCCAATGTTAACGGCAGAGTTCACTACAACAAGAAATTTGGAAATTGGTTTAACACCAGCCAATTCTCCGTTCCCACCCCCGTGTGGGACGGCGGAACGAACCTGGGCTTCGGGAGCGCGGGCAAGGACGCCATTGTCGGTCCTGGTCGCGTGAACTTTACTACATCGTTGTACAAAACGTTCTCGATTACGGAGCGTGCCAGCTTCCAACTCCGCATCGAATCTTTCAACACTTTCAATCACACCGAATTCAATGGCATCAATACCTCATACAACCCCAGCAACTTTAACGCTGACGGTAGCTCTAAATCCGGCGACATGGGCTACGTTACAAGCACATGGGACCCTCGTTCGCTGCAACTAGGCGGCAAGTTCAGCTTCTGAGAAAACCATCAACCGGGGCGCGACGGGCACCACCCGTCGCGCCCCTTCTTTTTAGCCTAAGAGTAGTTCCGAAAGACACCAAACTCGAAGCCGACAAAATTGGAAACAGGTAGGTCGCTCGATGCAGCGACGAACTGAGAGCGGGCGGTATTGGATAGCCAGCACTCAGGGGACTTGGCGTCGAGAGTTTATCTGGTGCATATCTTCCGAATCTGCCTTTAGAATCCCGACTGTCGATCAAAGTGGGACCAAAGTAACAGCTCTGTTGCTGCGCGACGCCCCAAAGCAGAAAAACCCGGTCTTTTTCCACGCAACCTTATGTAAACGTTTAGCTTATTTCCCTCTGAAACCTCAAACTTCTTTGCTCTCAATGCCATTCGAGTTTGACCAAAATCGTGCTTGACAAGCGATGTCCACCGCGCATTTAATATTGCCCGACTCGGTGGACAAGTTTCCTTCGCTCTAAGCTTAATCGTTTGAGCAAAAGAATTCCAAGAACTGGATTAATTGGAATTCTGGGTACAAAACCACGGAGATTCAGGCCAATTTCCAGGCTCTTTCCTGGGGGAGATTGTCAGGGATGGAGTGGCCAAATGGCAGACGCGTTCCGGAGAGGCGAGGAGCGATCCGGGCAACGAAAACACATAAACCACCCCGCACAGGCACGGACAAGTGCCAGCGATGACCTCGAGAAATCTTTGGGCTGTCGTGGAGACGGGAATGAAACTGAAGGACCAGCGAATCGTGGGAGTCTGAGGTAAATTGATTTTTCTTCTTGACAGCCAACGATTCGCGGACATTAAATGGCTCGGTCCCTATTCAGGACAATCTGGTAAATCGATGTACTTCGATGTATTCGGTAGATGTCATCTATTGCCGTCGCGTAACCCCAGCAAGAAATCGGGTTTCGGAACGGCATAGTTGTGTTTGAACCCGATTACCTCGGACGATCAATCCAGACCTGACCATCGCACCGGGATTTGATGCAGATCAATCAGCTTCATTCCTGCGAGACGGGGAACAACAGAAGTAAAAGTAGCAAAGCAACAACTTTGAAAAGGAAGGTCACATGAGACAAGCGAGATACAGGTTCCTCCTGTTGCCGTTGATCTTTGTGTTGGCATGCGTAGGAGCATTTGCGCAGGCTAACTCAGAGCTCACAGGCATCGTCACCGACCAATCAGGCGCGGTGATCGCGGGGGCAAAAATCGTCCTTACCGATCCTGCAACTGGTACCACCAAAACGACTGAAAGCGGAGCTACCGGTCTGTACGACATTGCCGGCCTCAACCCCGCGAATTACGACCTCAAGGTCACAGCCAAGGGCTTCGAGTCCTTTGCTCAGAACGGCATCGTTGTCAACGTATCCGCCACCGCTCGCGTCGATGTCAAGCTGACTGTCGGCGCTGAGTCGCAGACGGTTACGGTCGAAGCGGATGCCCTGGCGGTACAAACTGATTCCAACGTCGTCAGTTCGCTGATCAGCTCTGAACAGATCAGTGAGATCGCCACCGAAAATCGCAATTTCGCCGCTCTGGCTGCTCTTGGCCTGGGTGTAAGCTCAGCTCTTCCAGACAGCAATACGCCAACATCGGTTGCTGCGAACTTCACCATCAGCGTTAATGGTCTTCGTCAGAGTCACAATATCTGGCTCATCGACGGCGGCGAGGCTGATGACCGCGGCGGCGCCGGCGGCATGGACATCATGCCTTCTCAGGATGCAATTGCTGAGTTCACCATGATGACCTCCAACTATCCTCCGGACTATGGCATTTCCTCCGGCGCCACGATGAGCCTTTCGCTCAAGAGCGGCACGCAAAAATTTCATGGAACACTCTTTGAGTTCAACCGCAACACGGATTACGACGCCAACAACTTTTTCAACAAGTACAACACCACGACACCTACGCCGCGACAGGTGTTGAGATACAACATTTTCGGATATAACATCGGCGGCCCGCTGTATATCCCCAAGTTCTATAACAAGGACAAGCAGAAGACCTTCTTCTTCTGGAACGAAGAGTGGCGCAAGATCAACCAGGGCAACAGCCCCAATATCGTCTCTACCCTTCCAACGCAGGACATTCCCACGGCTGGAGCGGATCTCACCTACGTCACTCCTGGGTTCGCCTCAAGCAGCACCGTCAACGGAAAAACCCAGAATCCCGGCATCGTTGTACCGTTCTCTGGTGCCGCGGCAACAGCAGCCGGCGTTCAAAACGTCTACTTCGAGCCGTGCCTAGCCGCGTCGGTTACCAATAAGGACGCATGCCAGCAAGGCCTGTTGACGCAATTTGGTCTGACCCCGGGGCAGCCATTCCCAAACAACACCATCCCTCACCAGTTGTTTGACTCGAACGCCGTCCTGTACCTGAATTCCGGCATTCTCCCCAAACCCAACAAGGCAAACGGGCAGGCGGTTTCCGAAGCTCAAACGCCGATCAACGTCCGCGACGATGTTGTGCGCGTCGATCATAAGATCAACGACAAGTGGCAGATCCTGGGCCACTACCTGCACGATTCCGTGACCCAGACTTCAGGGGGGCCGGAACTGGGATGGGACTGGTTTAGCTACAACACGGTCACCAGTGTTCTTTCCAATCCATCGAACAGCGCCGCCCTCAAGCTGAGCGGAACCATCAATCCGAACCTGTTAGTTGAGGCCAGCATCAACTACGACGGCAACATCATCAACATCACCAACAGCGCAAACTCCTACATTCCGTCCGGATGGGGTGTAAACACATTCTTCAATCTCTCTACGGTCCGTGAAGGAAAGTCCCTCGGCCAGAAGGGCCTCCCAAGCATGAACGGTTTTGGGAACCCCTATGGAACCGCGGAACAGATGGGCAATGCGCCCTACCACAATGCGGCTGAAGACTACGAGCCCAAGGTGGACGTTTCCTATACCACTGGCAAGCACGCCATGAAATTCGGCTTCAGCTATAACCGCTACACCAAGAACCAGCAGGTGAACGGCGATACACAGGGCCAATTCGCGTGGGGTGGCCGCTCTGATGGCCAATTTACAGGCAGCGTAGCGTACTGCAACGGCACCACAGCAGCTGATACCGCAGCAGCTTCCTGCGTTCAGGGCGATGGTTTGATGGACATGCTGCTCGGCATGGCCTCGAGCTATGATCAGCAAGCATCAGCGCCCATCAACCACTACGTTAACCAGACTCCCTCCGTCTACGCGTTGGACAACTGGCACGTAACTCCGCGGTTGACATTGCAGTTGGGTCTCCGCTACGACGCGCTGCCGCACGCCTGGGAGCGCAATAACCAAGTCGCCAATTTCGATCCCAACTATTTCCTTGCCAGCGCTTCGCCGTTCTGGAATGCTGACGGATCGATGAATCCGTCGGGCCCAGGATTCACGAGCTACACCATCGCCGGAACCACCGCCCCGTACTACACAAATGGCCTCAGAATCGCTGGCCAGGGTGGCTTCCCGAAAGGTTTGGTCACCAACGACTACGCGACGCTGCAACCGCGCGTAGGGTTCTCTGAAGATATCTTCGGTAACGGCAAAACCGTTCTCCGCGGAGGCTTCGGTACCTTCTACGAGCGCATGCAGGGCAACGACATTTACAACGCTGCCACCAACGCGCCGTTTGTCAACGATCCCAGTGCGCCGTTCGTCAATATGAGCGATCCGCACATCAGCACCCAGTCCGGTCTCAGCGCTACGACTCCTACGGGGCCCAGCGGTCTGACGTCTCTGGCCCTCAAATATCCTGCTCCTGCCGTTGCCCAGTACAGCCTCGGCGTGCAGCATGAACTGAAGCCCTCAATCATCTGGGTTGTGCAGTACGTAGGCAACCTGGCATGGGATCAGAACTCTCAGCGCCACATCGACAATTTCCCGTTGGACACTCCCATGGGAGTTCGTGCCAAGGGTGGCAACGTGACTACGGTTGATGGAACAGCGACTGGTACCCCGCTGCCCACCGCCGGCCAAGGTCCAGTGCAAAACAACTCCAACTCCTTCCGTACCTCCCCGGGCTTCAGCGGCATCACGGCGCAGGAGAACGACACCAACGGAACGTATAACGGTTTCCAAACCGGCCTCCGTGTTCAGAACCGTTTTGGTCTGAGCGGCGAGATTGACTACACGTGGTCTCACGAGATCGACATCCAAACCTACGACAACACCTGCTGCGTGAGTAATCCCTGGTACCTGAAGTACGACAAGGGATCGGGTTTCCTCGATCGTCGTAACATGCTGAGCGCGAACTACATCTACAAGATGCCGTTCTTCACCAAGTCCGGCGGTCTGCTTCACTCGATCGCAGGCGGTTGGGAACTCGCCGGTACCATCACCGACGAGTCAGGTGTACCTACTCAATCGCAGTACGGTGGCTCCGACACCATCGGTTTGGGCGGCGGCTATAGCAACCGTTTGAATGCCAGCGGCAAAATGAAGTATCAGGGTAAAGTCAGCAAATGGTTCGACACCTCGATCCTGTCCAGTCCTACTGCTGCTTGGCTGGGTGGCCAGAATCAGGGCTTCGGTAGTTCGGGCAAAGACGCAGTGGTCGGTCCCGGACGCGTCAACTTCACAACTTCGCTGTACAAGTCGTTTGCCATGACCGAGCGGGCGCATTTTGAGTTGCGCGTCGAGTCATTCAATACCTTCAACCACACGGAGTTCAACAATATTGACGTCAAGAATACCGACGGCAACTTTGGCCAGGTAACCAACACCTGGGATCCGCGTACACTCGAAATGGGCGGTAAGTTTATCTTCTAACTGCACCTCAACCCGGGCGCGGCAGGTAACTCCTGCCGCGCCCTTTTTATTTGCCCGCAATTTGCTCGGGACCGTGACGGAGAGCGACAATTGAAAGATCGAAAACCACGAACTTCATCTGCCGCTTCGAGGCAGACACTGGCTAAAAAATTGAAGGGGAGAGCTTGAATCAGTTACGCCGTTTGAGAATTACGCTGCTGTTGGGAATGACCGTCATAGGCTCGTGGGCTCAGACACGACCGGCGGCGAATGGGCAGCGTGACATCGCTCTCGCACTTGAGCAATCGGGCAAAAACAGCGAAGCGGAAGTGGCGTGGCGAAGCTACCTGAAGATGCACCCCTCGAGTCCAGAGCCATACGCACATCTTGCGATCCTCGAGGCGCGACAGGAACATTACAAAGAGGCGGTGCCTTTTTATCGCAAGGCATTGGCGATCAATCCCAATGTTCCCGGTCTGCGTCTGAACCTCGGTCTCGCGCTCTTTAAAGGCGGAGATTTTAAAGCTGCGATTCCCGAATTCAACGCGGCTCTCAAGAGCACTTCTCCGGACTCGCCCGACGCACAACGTCTGAACATTCTGATCGGCATGGCGTACTACGGATTGGCTCAGTACCAGAAGGCTGTTCCGTTTCTTAAAGAATCCGTCGCCCACGACAAGCAAAATCTTCCTTTGCGCTTGACCCTGGCGCACAGTTGCCTCTGGTCCAGGCAGTTTCAATGCGTCATGGATGTATACCACGAGATTCTGTCCCTCAACAGCGAGTCCGCTGAGGCCGACATGATTGCCGGTGAAGCGCTCGATGAGATGAAGGACAACGAAGGATCAACGCGGATGTTTCGCGCTGCGGCGAAAGCCGATCCAACGCAACCCAACGTGCATTTCGGCTTGGGCTACTTGCTTTGGACACAGAAGATTTATCCGGAAGCGTTAAAGGAGTTTCAGGCCGAACTCGCCAACGACCCTCATCATGTCCAATCTATGCTGTACCTAGGTGATACTTACATCCAGTTGAACGATCAGGCTGCCGCGGAACCACTCCTGAAGCGTGCAGCACAATTGAATCCATCTCTTTCGTTGGCTCATCTCGACCTTGGCATCATTGCTTCGGATGCAGATCACAATGACGAAGCGTTGCGTGAACTTAGCCTCGCTGCCAAGCTCAACCCAAACGACGTGAATGTTCACTGGCGCCTGGGGCGCCTGTATCGGAGCTTGGGAAAGAAGGAACTCGCCAACGCGGAGTTCGATAAGGCCAGAAACTTAAACAAAGCGGCGGACGAAGATCTATACAAAAAGATCGCAAACGGAAAAACGAATCCGCCTGAGGTTAGTGGTGTCGCTCCGGAAAAACCTTAGCTTCGCGCTAGAATCGACGTTGTTGGGCGGTGCGAGGCTCTGCGCGCGGCAACAGTTCGGAGAGAACCCGCTCCGGACACATGTGTCGGTTTTCAAGGGCATCGAGTTCTTTAGAGTTCTCAACCGCAGACGCTATCGTCATGAAGCAGAACAGGCATCGGGTGTTGTAAGTACCATTGTCGTTTTGTGTGCGGCTATACATGGCTATCTTCCCGCGAATAGGATTTGCCGATACTACTTTGGATTTCGCGGAGCCTCTAGTGAGCCACATCACGTTGCCATGTGAGAGTCTGCTTTAAGAACCAATTCGGAATTTGCCCTCACAGGGTTGTCACCTGGTTTTTGTGACGTGTCAGATACCAGCACGGGTCGTGGCCGGCATGCGGGAATAACGATATCGAACAGATAGTGTCCTCCGAACCCAGGTAATCAAGTTCCTGTTTATTGTTCTTGAGAGGAGCCGACATGAAGTGGCTGACGTTGACTTTAGAAACAGGTTCGCCGCGCACCGAAAATGTGAGCCAGTCTGTCGCGTAGACTACCGCGACCGCGACCAGCAGCGCGATAGCAATCCGTTTCAGCCAACGCAGCATGCTGGTCACCCCTCCTTCAAAAGACTGGTTGAATCCTTCAAGGATACGCCGGTGATATGCTGCTGACGGGCAACCGCAAGAGTATGCGCCAGTTGTTCAGCAGCGAGACCGTAACTCAAACCTTCAACCCGGATATTAGAGATGCAGTTTCGTTCCGCATCAGTGCGCCCCGGTTGCGGATCCCAAGTAATATAGGCCCCCAGCGAATCGGGCGAACTTAGCCCGGGCCTCTCTCCGATGAGCACGACTGAGATGGAGGACCGAAGTGCGGATCCGATTTCATCCCCGATGGCGACACGTCCCTGTTCGACGATGCAAATGGGTGCGAGGCGCCAACCGTTGAGGCGGGGCAATAGTTCCCGCAGCAAGGCAGGCACATGGCGCTCGACAGCAAGAGCAGAAAGACCATCGGCTACGATCAATACCAGATCCGACGCAGCAGCAGAAAACTTACGCAGAACTTCGCGGCTCGTGTCATTGAGCTTTCGTCCAAGATCCGGACGCTGCAGATAAGTGGCTCGTGTCGCGGCAGCAGATTGAAGGCGGATCACGGGGCACGAAGGTACATGGCCTACAGCACCAGCGAGTTCTGCCGCCAGTGAGGCCGAGTCCATTGCTGCGTGGACAGCGTCTCTCGCCTGCGCATGCGACTTTTGGAAGTCGAGCAAATCGCGCGTTCGCTGGCTTACTCCTGTGCGACCAAGTGCGACGCGCGCCGGCGTAAGAGCCTTCAGCCGTGAAGCGATGCCTGTGTTCTCTTCGATGAAGTCACGAATAAGGTCGCTCATGCAGGCAGCAATCTTTCAGGATGTCTGGCTTCGAGGGTCAGCCGCTCAAATCTATCTCCGGCGAGCCACGCCTCGAATTCAGGTGCCGGCCTCAAACCCAGAACGCGGCGCAGATAGAGTGCGTCGTGAAAGCTGGTGCTCTGGTAGTTGAGCATGACATCATCGGCTCCCGGCACGCCCATGATGTAGTTGACGCCGGCCGTGCCAAGCAGCGTGAGCAGCGTATCCATGTCATCCTGGTCAGCTTCGGAGTGATTGGTATAGCAGACATCGCAGCCCATTGGCAGACCGAGCAACTTACCGCAGAAATGGTCTTCGAGGCCCGCTCGCGCAATCTGCTTGCCGTCGTAGAGATATTCCGGACCGATGAAACCAACCACTGTGTTTACAAGCATTGGCTTGAAGTGCCGTGCCACCGCGTATGCGCGAGCCTCAAGCGTCTGCTGGTCTACACCGTGATGTGCATCGGCTGACAAAGCCGATCCCTGGCCGGTCTCAAAGTACATGATGTTCTCGCCGATTTGACCATCAAAGCAGATGCCGGCTCGTTGCAGAGATTTGCCCGCTTCCTGGGCCTCCTTGAGCAGAGCGAGGTTAACCCCGAAGCTGCGATTCGCCGCTTCAGTCCCCGCGATGGATTGAAAGATCAAGTCGATCGGAGCGCCTGCATTGAGCGCTGCCATTTGCGTGGTGATGTGCGCCAGCACGCAACTCTGCACGGGAATCTCAAACCGCTGGCGCAGGGCGTCGATCATCTGCAGCAATCGCGCTGTCACCTGGGCATTGTCGCCGGCTGGGTTGATGCCGATGACAGCATCGCCCGATCCGAGCAACAGGCCATCGAGCATGGAGGCCGCGATGCCAGCGAGATCGTCGGTGGGATGATTCGGCTGTAGACGGGCGCTAAGCCTGCCCGGCAATCCAATGGTGGTTCTGAAGCGAGTGACGACACGAATCTTGGCTGCCGCGGAGATCAGATCCTGCACGCGCATGAGTTTGCTGACAGCGGCGGCCATTTCCGGAGTAAGTCCGGGGGCCAGAGCTGCAAGCCGCTCAGTGGAGGCATCGTCCGAGAGGAGCCAGTCGCGCAGTTCTCCAACCGTGAAGGTTTGAATGGGAGCGAATGCTTGCACGTCGTGCGAATCCACAATGAGCCGCGTGACTTCGTCGTCTTCGTAGGGAACCACTAATTCAGACAGGAAGTGACGCAGAGGCAAGTCTGCCAGCGCGAATTGTGCGGCTACACGTTCTTCGGCCGACTCTGCCGCAACGCCAGCCAGCACATCACCGCTGCGCAAGGGGGTTGCCTTGGCGAGCAGTTCCCGCAGGTCGCGGAAAATGTAGCGGGTGTTGTCAATGGTCTGCACGAAGCTCATGCGATTGGTTCTAGCGTAACTGAATTGACGCCGGTCGGCGACCGCCTAGTCAAGTGTGCCGGGTTTCGAGGAAGAATCAAAGGGCAGAATAGGGCGCGAATCGTCTGCGAAGTCAGAATTTGCAGTGTTGTAAGAGGTCCTTCAGCAGATCGTTGCAACCGTACAGCCGATAGTGTGCTACCCTTCGTCCGTCATGCGCGCGCACGTTCTTGTCGCATTCTTGCTGTCAGTTTCGCTGCTTTCCTTTGGCCCAACCGCAGACGCGATCGATTCGAGTTCACTGGCCGATCCACGCCAGATTATTGAGGCGGCCAAGCCTTTCTATAACTTCAATGCGCCAACGCTCAAGCCATTCCATCTCAAAGTCGCTTATCAGCTCTACGATCGAAAAGGTAAACCTTCTGAGCAGGGTGCCTATGAATACTGGTGGGCCTCGTCCCAGGTTTATCGCAGCAGTTGGACTCGCCCCGGTGCGACGAGAACAGACTGGCACACGGCGGACGGTCACACCACCCGTTTGGCGACTGGAGAGGCACTGAAGTATTTCGAGAAGAAGCTGCAGAGTCTGCTGATGTCACCTTTGGCGGACCTTGAAGACTTGGATCCGAGCCGATTCCGCCTGGATCGCGTTTCGCTACCGGCAAACAACATCAAATTTCCGTGTATCGCGATAATGATGCTCGAACAGCCGAACGCGACTTCGCCTCCACCACCCGAGAGCCTATCCCCGGTCTATTGTTTTGACACGGAGACCCCGGTCTTGTGGGCTGTTCACTCATTCGGTATTGTGACCGCAGAATTTAAAGCTATCGTCAAGATGCAGGACCATTATCTCCCGCGGGAAATTCTGATCACCGGGGCGAAGCAGAACATATTGTCCGCCGCGGTCAACACGATCTCAGGATTGAGCCCGTCCGATCCGGCGTTGACACCTGCGCTCAATGCTTTCCTGGTCAACGAGGAGAACCCTCCTCCCAGTTCAGTATTTTCCGGACTAACGCGCATCCGCACGGTGAAACCCGTATACCAACCGATGGCTCGTAGCGCTCATGAATTCGGCACTGTGATCAGGCAGGCAGTGATCGGAATGAACGGAGCGGTTCGCGATCCGCAAGTCATCCTGGCCCCGTCGGCTTCTCTTGCGGACTCGGCACTCGAGGCTGTCTCGCAATGGGTTTATAAACCGAGACTGGTGCACCGAAAGCCCGTCGAAGAAGACCTGATCGTCAGCCTGACGTATCGCTCCGGATACTAGAGCAGTTCCGAATTCATGCAGTCGATGGTTCTTTGGAAAGCGGTACTCTCTTTATCGCGGATGCCCCAGCAGCAGCGAATAGGGACTGAGCCATTTGCGAAATCCCCTCTTGGGCTTGCGGAACCTGCCAAAAAACCAAGACGAGCCAGCCGCATTCCGGCTGACTCGTCTTAATTCTGTTCTTAAGTTCTAGGCCTTGATCGAAGCCGCTCTTGGCGAAATTCCGCTCAATTCGGCGGCGCGGGCTTCCGCGTAGGCAGCAGCACCCAGCACGGCCGAACGGCTTTCAAGAATCACCCGCACGGGCATGTTGATGAGTAGTTGGCTCAACCTGCCTTTATCGGTGAACGCCTTCATGAAGGTCCCATCCTTGAGTTTTTCCAGGATGCGCGGTGCGATACCGCCGCCGACATACAGGCCACCTACGGATAGAACTTTCAGAGCCAGATTTCCAGCTTCGGCGCCGTAAGCGGAGACAAACATATCCAGAGTCTTCTCGCAGATCTCGCTCTTGGCAGCCAAAGCCAATTCAGTAATCACTGAGTTGCAGTCTCCGGCCTCGGCGATCTGCTCGGCCAGCCAGGCTGGCTCTTCGACTCCGCGCACCTCGCGCAAAAACTCGTAGATGCTGGTCATTCCCATGCCGCTGACAACCCGCTCGAAGCTGATTCGGCCGTTGTACTTCTGCTTCAGGTAACGGAGGAGGTCGATCTCATCCTCGTTGCGAGGGGCATAGTCGACATGTCCACCCTCTGATGGATAAGGCACGTGGATTCGTCCGTTCCAGGTGAGCAAGCCCTCGCCCAGTCCGGTTCCCGCCGCTATCAGCGCGCGGTTGCCAATTTGGCTCGGATCGCCTTCCGCGAGGGTATGAAGCTGATCCGAAGAGAGTTCGGCGATGCCATAGCCATTCGCCTCGAGGTCATTGATCAGAAAGACGTGCTGGATGCCCAAAGCGGTGACCAATTCGCGGCTGTCGAGAGTCCACGGAAGATTGGTCAGCCGGAGACGGCCGTCGCGCACGGGTCCCGGAACTCCAAAGCAGGCAGCGGTCGCTTTGTCGGCGCCCAGGAACTCTTTCACGATCGCTTCCAGGCCGGAATACTCCTTGGCCGGGAACCGCTCTTCCCGCGTATATTTCAGCTTCCCATTGGTAAAGTCATAAAGCGCCAGGTGAACTTTGGTGCCGCCTACGTCTCCGGCCAGAATCATCTTTCTCTCTCCAAAACCCCGCAGCCTTCCCCATCAGTCGCGGGTAGAAGTGCAGCAGCGGCCTTATCCAAAAACAGAGTGAGTATACCGCTTGAGGGCCATATCAGTTGACTCGGAAGACGTTCGGGATCGCGGCGTCCGGTGAATACTTCATGAACAAGGGCAGCCTTATCCGCCCCCGCGATGAGGAAGAACACAGAGCTGGCGTGGTTGATCACGGGCCAGGTCAACGTGATGCGCCAAGTGTCTTTTTGCGGAACGTGGTTCGCAGTTACGAGCCGGCTCATTTCGTGTAAAGCCTCGGTGTGCGGGAAAAGCGACGCTGTATGGCCATCGTCGCCCATGCCAAGGGCGACGAGATCGAAACGGGGGCTTTCCGCTCCCTCGAGTCGGAAGCTGTTGCGCAGTTCTGACTCATAGAGGGATGCCGCGACATCTGGCTCCAGCTCGCCTCGCATGCGGTGGACCTGGTCCGGATTCAGCGGCACGTGGTCCAGCAAGGCTTCCCGGGTCATGCGATAGTTGCTGTCGGGATGGTCCGGGGGCACCGTTCGTTCATCAACCCAGAAAATATCCAGGTCGTTCCAAGGCATGCGGCCTCGCCAAGGCTGGTTGGGATCGGCGAGCATTTTGAAGGCTGCTTTGGGCGTTGAGCCACCACTGATGGCAATGCGGGCATGGCCACGGGCGGCTACTGCCTCGCCCACCATCTCCACAAGGTATTGAGTGGCACGGCGCGCCAATGACTCCGCGTCGGGCTCGACGTAGTACTTGATGATTAGCTTCCTGACCATTGCGGATCCGTTCCTGTAGTTCTACGTTACACGGTGGCAAGGGCTGCTCAACTTTATATCGATCCCTTGCGGTTGCAAAATAATATGCGGCGGGAAGGACTACTTGCCAAGGTAGACGCGATATTGCTGTTCGAGGATCCCAGCGGCGCGGGCCAGGGCCAACTTCGAGAGGTTGTACTGGTAAAGGCTCTCAACCAGGTTGTTTTGCGCACTCGCCAGCGTGGCTTGTGCCGTGACAAGGGGCAGATTGTCGTCCACGCCTCCGTTCACGCGTTCGGTTTCATCGCTAAGAGCGCGGGTCGCAAGCTCGACGTTGGAGCGCGCCACGTCGATAAGCTTGCCGGCTGCATCGACATCGAGCAAAGCTGAGCGTACCTGCTGGTCGATATGGCCGCGAAGGTCTTCAATCTGGGCGTAGGCAGCGTCCAACTGGGCGTGCGCGGATTCGATATCCCCACGGAGTCGCGCTTCGCGAAAAATTGGAACGCTGAGCGTGCCCTGGGCCAGGAATGTTCCGTGCGATCCTGCACCGCTGACGTCCGTAATGCCGTAATTCCCATTGATGGTCAGGGTCGGAAGACGCTGGCTACGATATGCCCCGTAAACGGCCTTGAGTTCTACCACCTGATTTTGAAGATTCTGATAGTCCTGGCGGTTCTTATAGGCAATCGCGCGTATTTCTTCGGGTGTTTGCGCGGCCAGGTCGCCGTACGGAACGCGATCGGTCAGAACTATTTTCTGTCCGGGATCGATACCGATTTCACGCTTGAGAAGGATCAGGTCCTTTTCGAGGCTGTTCTCGGCGCTGATGAGCGCCTGCTGCTGAGCCTGAAGTTGAACGCGCGCGCGGATTTCATCCAAATTGGCCCCGGTGCCGGCTTCATGTTCGGCGTGGGCGTGGTCGAGCTGAACCTGGTCGGCTTGCTCGAGTGCCTTCGCGTTATCCACTTCGCTGGCTGCCGCAAGGGCGTGGAGGTAGGCTGAGGCCACCTGTTGAACGACTTCGCCGCGGGCTGACATTTTTGCGAAGTATGCGGCTTTGGTAGCCGCACCGGCAGCGCGCCATCCGGCAATTACCGGTCCTGAGAAAACAATCTGATTGAAATGAAGTTGCCCTTCCGTAAGGTCATCCCGGGTAATCTCTGAGAGGCCGGGGGGAATCACTCCACCGGGAAACAGCACGCCAAACTTGCTAATCACGCTCGGTCCAAATCCGAGCGCCGCCAGGTTGTGCTGATAGTAGCCTGTGTCGCCAGAAACCGTGATGGTGGGCAGGAATTGCTGCAGCGCCTGGAGCTTCTGACCCTGAAGAGCTTTTTCAGAATATTCGGCCTGTTTTAGGCCCAGGTTGGTTTCGAGGCCCCGATGTACAGCGTCATCGAGCGAAAGCTGGATGGCATCCTCGGTCACAGTGTGGACCGTAATGCTGCCGTAAAAGGGGTTGGAAGCGGAAGTTGGATTCGACGACTGCGCGTTTAAAGGCGCGTCCGTACCCGCCGTGCCAAGAAATGCAAGGACGGAGATGGCAAAAAGTACCGGCACTCCCACCCGCCGGCAGGCAGATTTTGACTTTCGACTCACTAGCATCATTGTCTCAGATGAGCGAGGGGCTGGCGGAGATTCCGCCGATGTGGAATGAAAACGTTCGTTAGGGATCGCAGCATCGGCGTGCCCAATGTCGGCTAGCGGACCTAGTTGTAATTTCTCTGTTTCGACCCGTCCCAATTTCGACATAACTTCGAAAGAGGACTACTGTCCAATTGACGGGCCGTTTCCGGTTGGAAAATTCGTTTGATAAAGCAGTCGATTTCCGTGCTAGCATGAGTGCCACGCCCCGTCCTGGAGCCGATTCCGGTTCGCGCGTTCCCCTCATGGTTCTCCACAAACTTCAGGAGGCCGAAATGAACAAAAGGTATGTCCCCGCCGCAACGACTTTTCTGGCAGCCGTGATGCTGACCGCCGCAGTTTCGGCCCAGACGAACGATGAGACCACCCCGTCCACTGGGATTTCCAAAGTGCGTATCGTGAGACTCAGCGAAGTCAAAGGCATCGTGCACGTTGATCGCAGCGCTGGCAAAGGCTTCGAGGCCGCGATGACCAATCTGCCCATCGTGGAACAAAACCGGCTACGAACCGACACGGGAGTGGCCGAAGTCGAGTTTGAAGATAACAGTACCCTGCGATTGGGACCGGATTCGCTGGTGGAGTTCCCGCAGTTGGAGCGCCTGTCGACGGGTCCGACGATTTCCTCCGTCCACCTATTGAAGGGTACCGCCTACGTGAGCCTCGTGAAGTCGCAAGGCAATCAATTCAATCTGACCTTCGGTCAGCAAACGCTTGCCTTGCCTCCGGCGACTCATATCCGACTCCAGATCGTGGGCGACGAAGCGAAACTCGCCGTGCTGGATGGAGTGGTTCATATCGATTCGACTTCGGGTGCCATAGATGTTCCCAAGAAAAAGATGGCCACTTTCAGTTTGCTGGAACAAAACCAGCCGCTGATCGCGAAGGATGTCTCGGCCGATCCTCTTGACTCGTGGGACAAGGAAGCTGCTGGGTATCATGCCCGCACCGCCACCATGAGTGCGTTCAATTCCTCGCCTTACGCATACGGCGTCAACGACATGATGTATTACGGAAGCTTTGTAGACGCTGGTAGTTGTGGTTCCATGTGGCGGCCTTACTTTGCGAGCGCGGCGTGGGATCCGTATTCGAACGGTGCCTACGCCTGGTACCCCGGAGCGGGATATTCGTGGGTTTCTCCTTATCCGTGGGCGTGGACGCCCTTCCACTACGGGAGCTGGACCAACTGTCCGGGCGCCGGGTGGGGATGGCAGCCAGGAGGTACTTGGAGCGGGTTGAACAACATCGCCGGGATGCGCAAGTACGGCAACATTGTTCCACCACCTGTTCATCCGCCAGCACCGGGCGCACCGACAATGACAGCGGTGAATGCGAAACCGCTGGTTCGTTCGGAAATTGCTTCGCCCGAGGCTTTCTTATTCCGCAAAGATTCGGCGGGCATGGGGATTCCCAGAAACACGTTGGGCAAATTAGACAAGCTTTCGCGGACAACGGAGTCCAGAGGAGTGGCAAGCGCCCCCATCTACATGAGCATGGCGCCGTCGAACGGGGCAATCGGACGCCTGAACTCTGCAGGAGTTTCCGTGACCTCGATCCATCGCGGTTACGCGGCGTCGTCAGACGCGCAGTTGGGTTCTTCAAATGTCGGGGCCGCGCGCAGCGGCGGAGCCAGCAATTCCAGCATGGGCAGCGTCTCCGCTTCAAATGCTCATGCATCCGGATCGTCTGGGCACGCCCACTAGACAACGATCAAAGCAAACAAAGAAGGGGTGCGGCCATAGTAAGCCGCACCCCTTCAGACTGCTGACGAACCCCATCATTTTGGTGGGGTTTGTTTTTGGGTGAGGAAGTTCATCGGAGGAAAAGATCCGTCTGGTCTATTTCCTCATATCGTCTGACTTGATCGATGTAGGCATTTAGGAGCGTCAGGATGGTCTGAAGGGGCGTATTGGGCCCCATTCTGCTGAGCATCAGTGCGATTTTCTTGATGTTCTGTGCGGTGGCGGCGAGCAGGCAT
>OBLU010001318.1_pt1 | contig 23118 bp, 17 predicted proteins | sample 1518681 | NCBI WGS metagenome assembly OBLU01 (sample SAMEA3539304, study PRJEB22396) | soil metagenome | biome: tundra; feature: field; material: soil | place: USA | collected 2010-05 | depth 0.15 m
TTCGACACTGAATTACGTCAGCCCGGTGCAGTACGAACAAAACTGGACGCAGGAGACGGCAGCGATCGCAAAGTTGACGGCGCGTGCCAAATAGAAAAGGCTATGGAAAAGTAGGAAAGCGAAAAGCCGCTTTCCAACTTTCCCACAGCCACGACTACTACGAAATACCCTCAGTTATGGGATACGGATTCAAGGGGCAAGTCCATTATGCCACAGGATGAGGGGTGTCGGTTCATTCAAAATTTCGATGCGCGGAGGTCGCCAAGGGCCACCGTTGCGAGGAGTAGTTTCTGAGAAGAGATTTCTGGATGCGGAAGACGGGAAAGCCTGTAGCGCACTCGCCGCAGCAGGTTCCGCAAGTTGCTAAGCCCGCCTATTTCTTCTTCGCAGCCTTCAACTTCGCCCACCTCGCCCGCTGTGCCGCCGCGATCCTCTTTTTGCCTGCTGCTGATATTGTGCGCTTGGCAGGAGCGGAACTGGTGGTCCTTCCCGCCGATATTGACTACGAACGTCCCCGCACCCTCGCCCATCGCGCTCGTTGCGCCCGCGCCATCTTGCGACGTGAAACTGAGGACACGATTCGGGTACGGTCGGCTTGACTGGCGGGATACTCCCGTACCGTTCAAGGACTCGATCACGGAAATTGCTTGGTCTAACGTCCGTACCTCTATCTGCGCTTGCTTGCGCTCCTCGCGAAGCTGCTGGATCGCATTCTCTAGATTCGACATTGTTACCCCCTCGGTAATTTGATAGCGGCCTAATTGTATAGGAGTGGAATGGATTTGCCGTTTAGTCGGTCGCTTGGCAGGGACATCAGGAAGACCGCCATGACCATTGGCGCGAGAGTGAAACGTGTTGCCGTCAGGTTTCTCAGTGTTGCTGATCCCCACACTCGCTGGAAGAATCATAGAGTTCCAGGCGAGGCTGAGTTTCTAACCCCTAAGTTTTGTCGCGGGTGGCGAGTACAAGTTTGCCGCCGCGCGCTTCCCCCTTCCGTTATGATGGAGGACACTTTCATGCGGAAGCTACGCCATAACAATGCTCTCTGGATTCTTTTCTCAGTCCTTCCTTTGCTATTTTCCGCTGTACCGATGCGCGCCCAGCCACAGGCTGGCGAGGTCATCGTCATTGACGGCTCCGCTGCGGCTCATCCGCTGCCGCATTTCTGGGAGAAAATGTTTGGCTCAGGGCGCGCGATCATGGCCCTGCGCGAAAGCTATCGCCGTGACCTCCGGGATGTCAAGCAGATTACCGGCTTCGAATACGTGCGCTTCCATGCCATCTTCCACGATGAGGTCGGCATCTACGACGAAGATGCGCAGGGGAATCCAGTTTACAACTTCTCCTATGTGGATCAGATCTACGACGGCCTCCTCGCCGACGGCGTGCGTCCCTTTGTGGAACTCAGCTTCATGCCGAAGAAACTCGCGGCCCGCGATGTCCCGCACGCCTTCTGGTTTAAGCCGAACGTCTCACCACCTAAGGACTACGCGAAGTGGGACAACCTGATCACCCGGTTTACCGAACATCTCGTGGACCGCTACGGGATCGGTGAAGTATCGCAATGGTATTTCGAAGTATGGAACGAACCCAATATCGATTTTTGGGCAGGAGATCCCAGGCAGCCCACGTATTGGGAACTCTATGACCATACTGCGCGCGCCGTCAAAGCCGTGAACTCACGCCTGCGTGTCGGCGGGCCCGCGACTGCACAAGCCGCCTGGGCTGACGCTTTCATCAAGCATTGCGTCGACCACAGTGTGCCTATCGATTTCATTTCCTCTCACGTCTATGGCAACGACAAATCCGAAGACGTGTTCGGCACGGGCGAGAATATTCCGCGCAACCAGATGGTCTGCCGCGCGGTGAGAAAGGTTCATGACCAGATTCAGGCTTCCGCCAAGCCCCAACTCCCGCTGATTTGGAGCGAATTCAACGCCAGCTACATGAACGAGCCCGCGGTGACCGATACGGTCTACATGGCGCCCTGGTTGGCCGATACCATCCGTCAGTGCGACGGCCTGGTTGACATGATGTCCTATTGGACGTTTTCCGATGTCTTCGAGGAACAAGGCGTGGTGAAACAACCCTTCTATGGTGGCTTCGGTCTGCTTGCCGAGGGCGGGATTCCCAAGCCCGCGTTCGCCGCTTTCGAACTTCTGCATAATCTGGGCGACGAGCGGCTCGCGATCGATTCCGATACCGCTCTCGCTACGCGCCGGAAGGACGGCTCTGTGGTGGTCGCCGTTTGGAACTACGCGCCACCCGGCCTCGTCGGCATTCCTAAGACCATCACCCTAAGATTCAAAGGAATCAGTGTTCAGCACGCTTCGATTTCGCGGGTCGACCGCGAACACGGCGACATGCACTTCATGTATGAAAAAATGGGAGCGCCGCGTTACCCCACCCAGGCTCAGATCGCGGCGCTGCGCAAAGCCGCCCAGCTCCCAGCACCCCAGGGCTCCGACTTACGGAACGGGGAATTGACCCTGACTTTGCCGTCGTATGGCTTGGCCGTGATCGAGGTGAAGTAGAAACGATGACCACAGGGACGGACCCCAAGAGTACGCCGATCAACCGGCGCAAGATGCTTCCTGAGGCTGTATAACGGTATTGGCCTACCCGTTGCTGAACATGGCAACAATCGGGGTTTCTTGCAGTGGATCGAGAAACCGGAACACCAGTACACAGCCCTCGCCGGTTTCCGTTGGTCGATTCCTCGACCAGATGGCGGGTATTTGTGAATGAGGGCAAGGTCGCCGATGCGTTCTCGCCGGGCTTGTACAGCCTCGACACACACACACACACACGTTGCCGATTCTGACGTAGATCATGAACTGGGAAAAAGCTTTCAAGTCTCCGTTCAAGTCGGATGTCTACTTCTTGTCGACTCGAATTCAGAGGAACCAGCATTGGGGAACACCCAACCCCATCACGCTCCGCGACAAGGAATTTGGTGGGGTTCGGCTGCGCGCATTTGGGATCTATACCTACCACATCGCCGATCCGAAGGTGTTTTGGTGTTTTATTCCAAGGTGAGTGGCTGAAGAAACCTCTACCGGTCTACCGGTCGCGCAGGGTTAGATGGCCCGCCCGTAACCAAACATTTGTTCCCAACAATGCGGGAAGGGTTGCGATGGGACATTCCCATCTATGAGGACGGCTTCAGGTTCCGCGCTAGCTTTGGACGGGGGCAAAAGCAACGCTGACGGCAAGGATCGCACCTAGGACGACTAGCCGATAACTGTTGTTAAAGTTTTGCATTCCTTGGCGATTTTATCAAGATCTTAAGTCATGCCGCAGCAAGTCTGCGCGGTATATCTCTGCGTCGTATATGCGCGACCGGTTTCTCGTGTAGTAGTAGTTCTGTTGCCTGCACACGCCGCTCAGCGTGAAACCACTTCTGCACAACGCTGTCATTCAGGAAATTGGCCAAGGCCAAAAGGCTCATCCCTTGATGGTGGGCCATCCAGCACCTTACCAACTGATGACGATCCTGCCAGAATTTGCGCCGTATAGAGGTGAAGTCTGCGGCTTCGTAGAAGCCATGGCTCCCGAACCATCCCATGTCAGCCATTCTGCGTAGATTGCGCACCGCTCCCACCGGATCAGTATCCAGCGCGAGAAATGTTGAATAAGGGGATATCACCAGTGCATTCATCTCTCGTTTGCGCAGTGCAAGATGAGGAAGGCCAAAAGCGTAGTACTGGTAATTTCCGGCCTCGTCCAGTTTGAAATAAGCGGATTCGGAAATGCCCCAAGGAACGCCTTTTCGTGCAGCGTATGTCTGTTGCGAACGTACGGCGGTCGCCCGCGAGCGCTCCAAGAGCGTATTGGAGTAGGAACGCATCCAAAGCGAAGGCATTAAATATTCGAACAAAGTTCCAGTCCAAGAGAGCAGAACAGGCCGTCCGCCATCCAGAGTGTGCGCTCGGCCAAGCAGGAACCAGCTCTCTTGCGGAATATCTTCCTTCGCGATGGCGACAAATACAGCGGTGCGAGACTCGGTACCAAGCAGGTCGTAGCAAGCAGGATGCAGATGATGTGTTTCCACATCGAAGCCCACGGACACGAGTTTGCGACGGCTGTGGAGCAAAAACTTAAAGTCCATTTCATCGGCAAGCTTCCCCGACATATTTGCGATCATTCGAAGATCGGCGATCAAGCGCTCCGTGTTCGCCCGCGCTTTGAGAAGCTGCTCGCGAAGGCGTTCATACAAAAGTCCTTGTTCTTGGGCCGTGGAATGGAGCGCCCATTCGATCTGGCTAATCAGTTGGTCTATGAATTCCGGCAGTTGCTGCAGCGCGATGCTGTCCATCAGTTTAAGGTTGAGAGTGGCATCATCCCGCAATGCTGCAAACTCTGGCGAAACCCATGGAGCATATTCGCCCACTGCCTGCTGAATCCTGCGAAGCCGCAACTCGGCTTCTTCGGCAAACCATCCTATTTGAGCGGCTTGTTTGGACTTGGCAACAGTTTGGTGAGTTTGCTCGAAAACTGTTTCGGGCAAGCTGAGTATCGGTTGCAACCAATTGTCCGTATTGCGTTGCCGTTCGCAGGTCGAGAGCAGCTTTCGTGGAAACGCACGCCCAGCGGACAGCACACGGAGATAGTCCAGGAATCCTTCTGACAAACACGATTGCAATACCGGCTGGCGTAACCGCTCCATGCACCCTTGCTGCAAAGTCCAGAGCGAAGCCAGCAAGTTACCACTATCCACCGAGGAAACAAAAAGGGGAGCCAGAGGCTGAAGCGTACGAGTGTCATACCAGTTCAGCACGTGTCCGCGATGCTTTTTCAGACTCGATACTGTGGTCAATGTTCGGAGAGTCTGTTCAGAAAATTCCGGCACCGTTAGATATCCGAATTCACATCCCACCTGCCGCGCATTGAGTAGAAACCCGATGTTTGTGGGCGATACCCGTGCCGCTATTGCGGCAGGTTGTTCCTGAACGTTGTCCGGTATCAACCAATTGTGCTCGGCGGTACTGTACTCGGCAAAATATCGCCAGGTTTTCAACGCCGTACGCCGAAGAAATGCTACGTCTTTAGGAGAAGCTTGATTACGTGCCGTAGCCGGAGGACGATTAAGCCAACTGGAAACCAGCTTGCTGCAAGCCCACAGCAATAAGATCGGCAGCGCAGCCGGGAGCGCCTGCGGCCGCACCGACCACACAAGAAGTCCTAACATGATCGAAAGTAAGGGCATCCAGTTGAGATACACGTCCACCGGCGCGCGCCCTCGAGTAGCAAGCTCCGATTCCGCCGCTGTCTCCCACTCCAAAAGCCGATCTTGCGTGACAAAATGCCTGACCAGCGCTCGCACAACTGCATCAACCGTGAGCATGGTCTGATGGGCGAGGAAGATCAACGTAAAAAGAAGACTAACGTTAGCCGTGTAGAACGCACTTAGCGCATCTCGGGCAACAGTTAAATTAAGGCCGAACAGAGCGCGGAGCAGGTTGCAACCAAACTGGACCCATGTGGGTAAGAATAAAATACTAATTGTAGCCAGCATCCATTGCCACGGCAGCCTGCCGAGCAGGCACCATCCAACTACTAGCAGCAAGAATGTTGCCGGTTCCACCAGGCTGCGGCGCAAATTGTCGAAAATCTTCCACCACGAAATGAGCGAGATCGGATTGGACACGCGGTCCACCGATTCGCCCGGCACATGAGGAAATAGCCATCCCGCAATCTGCCAATCCCCGCGCAACCAGCGGTGCTTGCGGCGATTGTAAGCGCTGTAGTGGGAGGGATAATCTTCAATTACCTCGATGTCGCTCGCCAAGCCCGCGCGCGCATAGGCTCCTTCGAGCAGATCATGACTCAAAAGAGAATTTCTAGGAAAACGGCGGTCCAGGACCCGATGAACGGCGTCCACTTCATAAATTCCTTTTCCCGTGAAGCTACCCTCTCGATACAAATCCTGATAAGCGTCAGAAATCGCGCGGGTATAGATATCGAAACCCGTTTCCCCTGCGTAGATGGCTGCGAGCCGCGAGCGGGCCGTGCTTTGCACGCTGACGCCGACCCGCGGTTGCAAAATGCCATATCCGGCAACCACAGTATTTGTTTGTGGATCGATGATGGCTTGGTTCAGAGGATGCGCCAGAGCTCCGACCATGCGGTGCGCCGTGCCTCGTGGAAGCTCCGTATCCGAATCGAGCGTAATCACAAACCGAACACTCGGGAGGATGGATAGCTCCCCAACTTTCACCGGGAAACTGTCATATTGTCCGCGCAGCAACTTGTTGAGGTCGAGCAATTTGCCGCGCTTGCGTTCCCATCCCATCCACGATTTCTCGCGTGGGTTGTAAACACGATGCCGATGAAATAGAAAGAACGAACCCATGTTCTGACTCGCGTATTTTTCATTTAATTCGTGGATCAAGTCCGAGCAGAGCGTGATGAGTGGATTGTCTTCCCGAGCAGGTTCACGAGAATCGGGCAAATCGGTCACAAGCGCGAAATGGACATTGGAATCATGGTTTCCCAGAAAGCGCACTTCCAGGTTCTCCACTAGCTCCCGCACTTGTTTTTCGCTCAGGAGCAGACTAGGGACAGCGACCATGGTGACGCAATTGTCAGGAATCGCTTCCGTGAAATCGAGTTTAGGAAGAATTTCCGCTGTCAGCAGCGACGTGACCAGATAATTCATCAGCTGTACTGCGCTCTGTGAACTCGGCAAAAACAAGATCAGCATCGAAAACAAAATAAGGGCAAGCGAATTGTAAGAATCGGTGAGGAGTATAACTGCCACGGACATGATGGCAAGCGTCAGAAGTTGTATGCCCATCAAGAAACATTCATCGGGATGTTTACGCATTAGTCCCTGAATCTTCTGACCAAATGGGGGACGGAAGCGTACTTTCTGATGGAGAAGCGGTGTTCCCTTATCCATAAGGTAATAACCGACGTGAGACTCTCGTAGAGCAGTGCGCGGCTGTTGGTAAGTACGGCGCCTGGCCTCCTCGGCCAAAGCCACGACTGCCTTCGCAACTTCGACCTCTGCAAAATCGGAATGCTCTGCGATATTTGATACCCGCTTTCGGTAAAAATCGCGGCTTTCATAATCCATTCGGCCGTAGGCGTCGGCCGGGTCCTGCCGTAACACACGGTCGATCACCATGAGCGGCTCGAGGACATCCTTCCAGGTCGTTTGTCCAATGTCCCGCAGACTACGCACGCAAATACCCACACCCTGCGTGTCATCATTTGGATCGCTCAGAAGGCGCTTGCCACGCGCAGCAATTTGTTCCAGAAGAGCCAGCTTAAGCGCCGAGACAAGCGTCCAAAGCTCGCGCAGTTGCAAGGGTGTGGTTTGCTGAAAAACTTCCAAAAACAAAGTGAATTCCTGTTCGCTGAACTCGTAGGAAACCACCTCAAGAAATCCCTCTGCGAGGGCCAGCACTCGGGGGACGGTTTCGCCATTCGGGGTACGAACATGCGCTATCTTCGCTTGGGATTTGAGTGTTCTGGCTGCATTCTGGAGTTCCGAGTACAGAAGGCGGCCGCTGTCGTAAAGCCAGCGGAAATCATCGGAGATTGGCAATTCCGGCGCCGGCAATTCCAGGGCTGTAAATATCGGCTTGAGATCATGCGCGAGAACACGGCTGCGCTCAGCAAATGTGTGCGACGAAGGAGAGTTTGGCAGCCACGCTAAAGTACGCGCAAGTTCTGCTGCCCCTTCCTGTATTATTTGCGGATTCTGGGACGCATGAACGGGCTCTGGCAGGCGTTCCGTTTCTGCGCTGATCGTTTCCAAATGTGTATTCTGCGGCATTGGATGTTCCTGTGTCTGAATTCCTATCGATAGCTGGCAGCCTGCATTTCAAACATTTCTGCGTAGCGTCCACCAAGATTCAATAGGGTTTCATGGTTGCCATCCTCGGCAATCCTTCCGTTTTCCAGGACAACGATGCGATCTGCCATGCGTACGGTTGAAAATCTATGCGAGATAAAGAGGGCTGACTTTCCTGCGGTAAGCTCGGCGAACCGCTGAAAAACTTCAAACTCGCTGCGCGCATCGAGCGCAGCTGTGGGCTCATCCAGAATTAACACTTGCGCATCCCGAAGGTAGGCGCGCGCGAGCGCGATTTTCTGCCATTCGCCGCCCGATAGGTCCACGCCACTTTCAAAGCGTCGGCCCAACATTTGCTCGTAATCGCCAGGAAGTCTTTCGATGACTTCGTCGGCCATGCTCTTATCAGCCGCTGTTTTCAGGAGCGGCAAGTTATTGATCTCATCGATCCGTCCGACAGCGATGTTTTCGCGCGCAGTCATTTCATAGCGCATGAAATCCTGAAAGATTACGCCAATTTCGCGGTAAAGATCCTCGAGATTGTACTCCCGAAGATCCACCCCATCCAACAGGACTTGGCCTTCGACCGGATCGTAGAGTCGCGTCATCAACTTCACCAGGGTGGTCTTGCCTTCGCCGTTTTTCCCGATCAGTGCGACACGCTCTCCGGCGCGGAGATGAAGATCCAAGCTGTTAAGCACCAGCCGGGAAGTTCCCGGATAGCGGAACGAAACATTGCGAAATTCGAATCCGCGCACGATTGGGCGAGGAGCGGGTAGTGCATGGGGCTTGGAACGGATGGTGGGCTGCATTTCAAAAAATGCAAGCAAGTCGGTGAGGAACAGCGCCTGGTCCGCAATACTGGAAAGCGAAGAGAAAATCTGTTGGATGTTGCCACTCGCCTGCACAATAGCGCCGGTCAGAAAAGTCAGAGTGCCGATACTCAGCGATCCGGTTACGGTCCGCCAAATAACATAGACATAGGCTGAGTAGTAACCGGCAGTGCCGATCACGGATAAGAAAGATCCTGCAATCAGCCTGCGGCGGGCTAGATCAACGTTTTCGCGATAAATCTGATCCGAAAGACGCGTGAACCGTCCGATGAGGAAATCTTTCAGCCCAAAAAGTTTGAGCTCCTTGGCGGCTTCCCGGCTTCCTCCCAGTACACGCAGGTAGTCGAGTTCTCTGCGGACAGGGGTTTGGCGGAAGTTTTTGGCATATCCAAGAAATGCGAAGTGGCTTTCGCCGAGAAATGCCGGAACAATACCCGCAATCAGCAACAGCAAAAGCCATGGCGAGAACAAGAGAATGGAAACCGACAGAGAGGCAGCAGTAATCACCTGCTGCACCAATCGCCCGATTGACTGAATCATACCCAGCCGGTCGGTGGCCTGCACCCGCGCCCGCTCAAGCCGGTCATAGAAAACTGGATCTTCATAAGCCATGAGATCCAGCTCCGCGGCGTGCTTCATCACCTGAATGCTGATGTGGCGGGTATATTTGTCCGCCAGTAAAGCATCGAGATAGTCAATAGTTCGGCCGAGAATGCTGCCGAAAATGGCAATGGCGAATTCTGCCGCAACCAACCACCACAGTAGAGGTTTCACGGGCTGATGACTGGAAACGGCATAAACGATGCCGTCAATGATGAGTTTTGTGATCCACAGGGCCGCGAGGGGTATGAGCGAGCTGATCAGCCGGAAAACTAATCCTAGGGATACGACAAGCGGGCCTGACTGCCAGACGATCCTAAGGACCGGGGGCACATTGCGAAGCGCTGCGAGACGCTCGCGCCACCCGCCCCAGAAATTTTCCCGATCGGCCATTTTTCGAGTCCTTCGGATAGTGCGTAGATCAAAGATGCCGAAACCGTTTCAGGGGTTTTAGCGGGCACACCTGAATAGAGAACTGAGCAACATTCTCTTTCAGCTAGACCGTTCGCCCATACTACAGCTATTTCACGTCGAATTCCTATTCCAGAGTCATGAGTCTTCTATCCTGGAGAATATACAACGGGAACGTTTAGCTCAGTCTGTACTCGTTATGTGCTTTTAAATGTGTGGCTTATGAGAGAGGATGATTCGTGGTTTGCAGCCTGGTTGCAACAATCCCGATGCCTACGATTCGATTAGCGTAAGAGGTCATTTGCACTCCAGGAAATATATTCGCGGCTGCATGAATGTTACGGAAATCTTAAAGAGCATTCATCTTGCTGACGCTCAAATCTGGTATTTCTTGAAACCTGCGCGCTGCATGCCGCGCTGTGCCGCCTCGTTCTTCATAAAGGTATTCCAGACAAATCCCGTACGCAAATTCTCGGCCATCAGCAAGGTGATACCGGTATCGATCCCGATCACGTCGCTGTCGTACCACTTGGTCAGCGGGTTAAATGCGTTCACGAACCCGTACTTGCTCCAAGCCGGGGGATAGCGATCTTTGATCGTCCGTAACACGCGCATCACCGGTTGTGGCAAAAATGGCAATGAACCAGCCGCCGCGCTGGGCACAATGGTCCCATCGATCGGTCCGACAGCCGGCGGCCCGCCCCAAATCACGTAGCCGTTGGGGGAATCCGAGGCGGTAATTCCCCATAAGTCCTCGCTGTAGCTGGGAAATTGCTTGGCCAATTCAAGACAGAAACGACGATGAACATCGGTCGCGGTGATCGAATTCCGGAAATAATCCGCATATTTATCGCGCTTGCCGCGGAAATCAAACCAGGCTTGAGAATACTGATGAACAAAAAGCGGCGCGAACGAGCCGATGTAGCGCAAGCCGGCATAGTCGAATGTCAGACGTTTCCAGGCCGTCCATGTTTCGTCGCGAAGCGGATAGGAAGTGGAACCAAGACCCAGCAGGTACATCATCATCAATTCGCTGTAGTTGTCCCAGCGATAGGGCAGGAATCCGATCTCCGGCGTCCAACCATGGGGCAGCAGAGCCGTATCTTCGGACAACCAGGTCCACTCCACCCGATCAAAGATGCCATCAGCCAGCCGCTGAACTTCTGCGGCCGGAAAGTACTCCCGGCAAGCCAAAACTCCGCATAACAAGATCGTGGTGTCAACCGAAGAAACTTCGGCATCCCAAACGCGTTCGCCGGTATTAATGTTGGCCCAATGGTAGAAGAATCCGCGATGATTTGGTAGTTTCCCCCAAAGGCACCGCAACGTGGCCAGCGCACGTTCCTGCGCCGCTCTGCGCGAGACAAATCCACGTTTTTCACCGATGCACAACGCTGTCAATCCGAAACCGGTGGCTGCAATACTGCCGACAATCCCCTTATCATTGACGTGAACATTACATCTGTCTTTTACCAAGCCTGTCTTGGGATTGGCCTGCTCCCAAAAGTATTGGAAATTGGTCTTCTCCAGTTCGTTGAGGAACTGGTCGTCCTCAGGTGAAATCGAGCCCGGACCGATCTTAGCGGCTGAAACACCGCGCGTCCGGCTGGGCTGAGAAAATGCGAAGCGGGTGAATGGCAGGCAACCACCCATGCCCAGAATTTGTCTCACAAAATCGCGCCGTGAAGATCCTTTGGAATGCGTAACTTTCATTGTTTAACTAGCACAAATCCTAAACGATCTGAATATCGCATAAAACCTTAATGTGAGCTAGCGGTGCACCACAACCCGAGCATCCGAGTGCACATAACATGCCGTTCAGGCACCATCTCTCGTAAACTATTTGAAGACTATGAAGAAAGAAAGAAAAATCTCCATCTGGATCGTGTTGGCCCTGGCTGGTGGTCTGACTTTAGTGGGGGTATTCTTTCTGCGTCAGCTTCGGAAGCCACTGACAATCTCAGGTGCAGTCACCGTGCAGGATGCTGACGCCAGAAAACAATTGCCCATTGCAGATGTAGAAATTGCCGCGAACACTTTGGAGGATGCTCCGAGTAAATCCGATTCATCCGGCTTTTTCACCGTAAAATTGCACAAAAGCGTGAAGAAGGGCCAGGTAGTGATACTAAGGTTCCGACATCCCAATTACCAGCCCCTCGACATCCAGGAAATCGCGGACGATAAACTTTATATCGTTCACCTGGCCCCGCTATCCAGGAATCCTGACAACGTCCCCAATCGGCCCGTCATTGCAGTGAGCAATATCCGCGTTCGATATTCGATTAAGGCCATGAGAACGGTAAACATAGGCAGCGTGGTAAGAACGTTTCAGGTCGAGAATGTCGGTAACATTCCATGCAAGGGGCGATCTCCGTGCTCGCCCGATGGCAAATGGAAAGCCGCGATCGCTTCCGCATCGCTGGAGGCGGGTCTGGGCAATGAATTTCAAAATGCCAGGGTCTCGTGCATTGCAGGGCCCTGTCCTTTTACGAAAATCGAGTCCGATGAATTTTCCAAAGCCGACCAGAAGATCACAGCGTCTGCCCGGAACTGGTCGGATCCAGCGACTTTTTTGGTGGAAGCAGAGGTGGTCCACACCATGCAGAGCCAGACAGAGCACCAATCTTATCCCGTCATCTTTGGTTCAGCTCTCAATTTCACCTTACCCACTGACGCTGAGGGCGTAAGCCTGGAGGCAGATATGGCTGGAAAAACCATTATCTTCCCTCTCGGACCAGAGCTCTTCTTGACCTGGGCGAATTGTAATGCCAGAGTGAACCGGGACCAAACGAGTGTGTACCGTTGTGAACTCAAGCCAGGATACCGATTTCAATAGCAAGACGGCGCGATCTACGTCTTAGCTTTCCTCGGCCCTCGCGCATCTGCACATCGACTGGGGTTTCGTCTGCCTGAATGTAACTTCCGCTAATCAACTCTCGCCTCATCGCGGCGACCATTGGGATCAGCAACTCGCCAACTTTGAGGACCCAGCTGTCCAGCGTCGCGCGGCTGATCTCCAAGCCGATGTCTCTTTCCAGAATCACGCTCTGCCGATGCAGCGGTGTGTGGTTGCAGTTCTTGCTGACGACCGTGTCGATGACGATGCGGTCACTCGCCAGGCACTTCTCGATGATCCTTGGTGGCAGTGGTGCCGCGACCACTCCAAGTTCCTCACACGACCGGCAAGACCGTTTCTCTCGTTTTGTGACCAACACGAAATACTTCGCCGGCCCCACATCCAACTGAGAACTCTCTTCGTAGCCAATCACTACCGTTTCTTTGCCGCAGCGTTTGCACACGCACTGATCCGGCGTGCAAGGCAGAACCCGCTCTACGCGAGGAAAATTCGCAGGTAATTCCTGGCGGCCGGATGCTTGGCCGATCTCTTCGTCGGGCGATGCACCCTCCAAATCAACGCACGCCGAACAAGGCGAACCGTTACCTTACAACCACCATCTGCAAGAGTTTCTGAACTTTCTCAAACAGGAGAGGGGGTTTGCCGAGGCCACGATTGTCAAGCGCAAACATTCGCTGAAGCCCTTTCTGGCTTGGCTGGCCGGACAAGGCGTACCACTATCCACCGTGTCGCCGGTGGTGATTACCAAGTACTTCACCGGTGCCGTGGCGGGCAAGTGGCAACGGACTAGCGTCTCGTTTCATGTACAGTCGCTGCGCTCGTTTTTTCGCTACGCCGGCTGGCGGCACACACTCGAGACGGCAAGAACGCATGTCTGGCCGTCGAATAGGGGATTAGCAAAGCTTCCTGCGAGCGGCCGAGCTGGCCAGCCCATTGGCCTCAGTGTTGCGGTCGCGACGAACGTGGGAGATAGAGAAATCGAGCGACCGGGCCAATTTCCGGCAGATCCAATTCAGGGAATAGAGCCGCGGACTGCGGCAGCTGTACTCACCGCTCATCTGCTTGACCATTACTTCGGAATCTGAAAACACGTGAAGCGCCTTGGCCTTAAGTCCCAGAGCGCATTGCAGCGCCTCAAGCAGAGCAACGTACTCGGCGACATTATTGTCCTGGCGCCCGATCGATTTGGCGATTCTGATGGTGCCGTCTGTAGAGCCGTCAATGACCACTCCAATACCAGATGGGCCCGGGTTCCCGAGAGAGCCGCCATCGATGTAAGCCACGAGACCTGACATTCGGTTGGTAAGCTGCTAACCACCATGCGTGAATAATTCTCCGGCGTCAAGATGCTTTAGTGGTTCCACTTTTGGCTACCTGCAGTCGCCGCACCTTCGAGCACCTGTGGATGTTCCTGTGCAAAAATGGAACGAATTTAATCTCCCATTCATTAAACAACAACGATTCAATGGGTTGCGTTTATGGATTTTGATCCGTCGCAGCCGGCCGATTGCACCGAAGACGGGCGTTGACAATCTTCGAGCAACTCTCTAAGGTTGCTCGCGTCGACGGCTGAAAGGGTTGGCTTAAATAAGATTTTGCCAGTCCGAAGTAGGCTGAGTGATCAGCTCGGCGGGGCAACCCGAAGAGCAGCCAGACCTGAAAAAACCGACGGCTCTGCGAGGGGCAGTTGGGGTTTGGGACCGCGAAAGCGGTGATCGCATCAAGGGCTGTGACGGTGCATGCCTCCACGCTGTTAGCTCCCTCGCAGGAGCTGATGGCTAGAGCATAACCAATGTCACAGCCTTTACCTTTTCCAGTGCTCCCGTCGCCGCCAGCTGGTTCCCCAGAAAAAACATACTTCCGCGCACGCCCTTTTCAGCAGGAATTGTGAAGGACCATTTTCAAGAGGTGATCCGCCACGGGGCGGCAATCGCCCGACTCGTTCTTTGAGAGCCCTGAGACGCCTGACGTTGTCGTCCGATTGAGGGCCATCCCCACTGTCACGCGGGGATTTGACAGTAAGCGTCAGACTAAGTCAGACTAAGACACGGTTGACGGGTTGAGTTCGCGCCAGCATCAACACTCCGAGGTAGTCTCTAAGGGACACACGCCTGGTTTTCGTCGGGGAGTAAGCAACGAGGAAGGACTCTTTCCCGCCACGGGCAGTTACTGCAGCTTGGCATACTCCGCTTTGGCTTCCTTCAGGATGGGAATGTCTGGGTCAGCGTCTTTCCAGATCGCGAGGAAATCCCGGTAGGCGGTTAATGCCCGGGCGCGGGCAGCATCGGTTGCAACGCCTTGATCGGTCCGCGCAAGCAGCGCACTCGCTCGCGCCAGGCCGAGGTGGGCCAGTGGCCAATAGATGTTCCCGATAAAGCTTGGATTGTTTAAGATGCGCTGGAACTGGGCTTCAGCCTCTTTGCCGGAATTCAGTTCCAGATATGCCAGCCCTCGATAATAAATAGTTGAACCACCGGAGCCGCTGCTGAGATCGTAAGGAAGGGCACGCTGCAGTTGTGCGATAGCACCAGCGGGGTTCTTCCTATCCAGTTCAATGGCCGCTCTGGCAGATGCCAAGGTAACGTTGTTCAGCTTCAGGTTCAGTGGCTTTAGCCGGGCAGATTCTTCGGCCAGCGCCGTGGCCCGCTCGACCTCGCCCGACCTTGCGAGCGCCAACGCGGCCGACGCCTTGAGGTCCGGGGAGTATGGCATCAGTTGGAGAGAAGACTCCGCCAGCTTCCGCGCCTCCCCGGCATTTCCGAAGTCGGCCTCGAACACGGCCTGGTCTTCTGCAATTTCGTCTGCAAATCCCTTGAGGTCCTGTTTGACGGCGAGCGTGCGAGCGTACTCGAAAAGTTCTCGGGATCTGTGGAGGTGACCCAAGGCCATTGCGTTGGTCGCCTGGTCCATGACCACCCAACTCTCCATGGTGTTTCCCTTAAACCAAGTGAGCTCCCGCTGCATGGCCGTCTCATCGGCTTCGGCTACGGCAACATCGTAGAGGACCTCATGCAAGGTCCAGTTATCCAGCTTCTGGGCCTTCGCTCTCTCGCAAATAGCCTTGGCCTCGGCGAAGCGCGCGGAAAACTGATAAGCGTGGGCGAGAGTGCCATAGGGAAGGCTGTGGCTGGGGTTCAGTGTTAAGGCCTGTTGGCCGGCCGCAATTGCAAGGTCCAGCTGACCAATGCGGACGTACTCGTTGCAGAGATTGTTGCAGGGAATCCAGTCATGCGGATACACTTCGGCCCACAGTTTGTAGGTTTCGATTGCTTTGTCGGTTTCACCGGTGACATCGGCGTAGTAGTGCGCCTGAATGTAAAACTTCTCCCGCTCGCTCACATGCTCACGCCGCTCGAAGGCTTTACGCAAGTACTCGTCGCCTAGCGCCGGCTGCTGGAGATTGTGGTAAACAGCTGCCAGTCGGGCATAGGCGATGGCAAAATCGGGGTCCAGCTCAATCGCCATCTTGTAGGAGGGGACACTCTCAGCATCCTGCCCTTGCGCTCGCTTCTCATCGCCCGATGTGTATGCCTTTAGTGCGGCCAGTGATTTGGTAGTCGCCTGTTCGATAGGAGTATCGAATCTTTGTATTGAGCTGAGGGATTCGCCCAGGTTTCTCCGCAACGCAGGGATTACCTGCCCAAGCTTACTGAGCACCTCCTCCTTATTTAGTGCATCAGCCTCTTGGCGGGTGACGGATGCTCCGGTGAGACAATTCATGGCGTCCAGATCGAGGGCGTACTTGTTCCCGAGCCTCACAATCGAACCACCGACCAGCACCTTAGCCCCTTCGCGCTGGCAAACATCACGGGCGATGGGGAGTACAACACGTTCGGCGGGCGACCTGCCCATCAGGCCTAAAGTTTGTCTGGTTTTCGCATCGAGCACCACGTTGAAGTAGGGCGATTCCGCAAGTTTGACGGTGAGAGCCTGTTTCAGCGTGCCGTCAAAAATAGGTTCTCCGGTGGTATTCACAAAGTCGGAAACCAGCACTAAATCCGCCTCTTTCATCGGCGGGACTCGGTGGGATTGCTTCCACGCGTAGAACCCCGCAACCGAAATCGCCGCGACGGCGAAAGCGGAGACCAATCTCGCCACCGCCCGATTTCGGGAAGCTGGCAAACTCAGCTGTTCTTTCTCTTCGGTAGTAATGACACTGGTCTGGATCGTGTGTTTCTGAAAAATGAGTCCGCTGGAGTTGCTACTCGCGGCCGTTGCTGCCTCCGGGAGAGTACTTCCGTTCTCTGGGGCAACCACCTGCACAGGCGCGACAAACTGATACCCTCGCCCCGCTAGGGTAACGATATAGCTGTTGTCACCGGGCTTCTCCTCGAGTGCCCGCCGGAGCACGGAGATGCTTTGCGCCAGGCTGTTCTCGTCCACAAACGTATCCGGCCAGACATTCTTTAGCAGTTCGTCCCGGGTCAGAACCCTTCCCGGGTTCTGCACCAGGTAGAGCAGCACATCGAAAGCTCGGCGGTTGAGTGTGACAATCTCCTCTTCCCGCCGCAGGGTGCGTGCCAGGGCGTCAACCTGAAATTCCCCGAATTGAAAGATCCTTTCTGATTTCATTGACTTAGTGGCAATTCAGAACTTGTCAGAAGCAGTCAGAAGTCGTCACTGGCCTTTTTTGTGCGACTGCAGCAACATTCGCGGCCTGAACAACGAGGGTCGCATGAGTCGACTTTACCACTGGACCCAGAATCGTAGCAACGGGTTGACCCGGTTGATTGGGTGCCCAGCAAGAAAAAGTGCGAAAAAATCCTTAGGAGGAAATATGACCAGCAAGTTCTCAGTGACGCTCGTGTTAGCTGTTCTTCTCTAAATGAAACGCCCAGGAGGAAATTCCTTTCGACCTCAGGCCGGACCAGCAAGCTCTGGATCGCCTCAGTTCGTAAAGGGGATGTCTGCTTGGCCCAACAACAATCCCCTACAGGGGAGGGAGAAAATTTTATGAAAAACCAGAATTGGCGAAGAATAATTGTAGTAGCGATAGCCGCCGTAGTGGTCGTGAGCTTCATGACCGCGGCCCAAGCTCTACCCCTCGCTGGACCAAAGCGCCCAGCGACAGTTCCGGCAGATTTTGTCGTCACGCCTTTCGGCTACTTCCATCCAAGCTGCGTCAACCACCTCGCTAAGGGGGACGTTTTGCTGCAGGATGAAGGCGCCGTCCAGCGCGCGGATGGAACCTATGAAAACATCCAGGAGTGCGCCTATCCACACTTCGAAGCCGACGGAACAAAGGTAGTCGGGGATGTGCGGCCCGTTGGGGACGGGGACTCTGAGCCGCCCTACATCGGCCATTCCTGGATTGAATATGCGAGCATCCACACGAGTGCCAACTATGGCGCAGTCTATTCGGAGTGGGACGTCCCCGATGCGCCGAGTGCCAACGACGGCCAGGTCGTGTACCTCTTCAATGGCCTGGAGCAGCACAGTGGTGATGTGACGATCATTCAGCCTGTCTTGGGGTGGAACGCCGATTACGGCTCCGCGTGGGGCATCGCCAGTTGGAATTGCTGCAAGAAGGGCACTGTCTGGGAGGCCACGCCGGCGCCAGTCAATGTCGGAGATCATCTCTTCGGCTCTATGTACAACAACTGTTCTGCGGGAACCACGAAATGCTCCTCGTGGACCATCTATACCGGGGATTTAGAAAATGGAAACGCCTCTGTGCTTGTCACCTCAAATCTTGGGCAGACCTTCAATTGGGCCTTTGGCGGCGTCCTGGAGGTCTATTACATCACCCAGTGCAGCGACTACCCGGCCCCAACCAACTACCTCCAAGGAATCGGTTTTTACAACCAGACTGTCTTAAACGACGAGTTTGTCTCTATCACCCCGGCATGGACAGTAACCAATGTATCCGGGGGATTGACTCCGCAATGCAACTATGGCGGATCGTTGCCGAAACAGGTAATTCTCAAATATTGATCGGCGTCTCCATCTAGGTGTGGGGTATCCCGGAATTCGGCTCCGACTCCGCCGGGTGCCCCACCCTCCACTGGAATGACGCGGGGCTCCGAAGTAATTTCAACCGAGCCCACGACCGCGCATCCCGTTTCCACCCAGACGCCCGCTGCGCGAACCGCGCCAGGGCTTGTGGGTACCAGATTGGTAGGCCTTTTTTTGCCTCGTCCGGGGAATCTGTGGGTAACTGGCAGGCTCAGCGCTGAGGTTGACCAAGGAAGCGGTGGAGTTTGCGGCAGGTAGTGGCAATTCAGAACTTGTCAGAAGCAGTCAGAAGTCGTCACTGGCCTTTTTTGTGCGACTGCCGCAACATTCGCGGAATGAACGACGAGGTCGCATGAATCGACTTTACCAGTGGTTGTCGGGTCGAACAAGGTTCTTCCGCTCTGACACGTCTAGTCGCGGCCCCATCCGCCCCGTCCGGACTGAGGTGACGGTTGAGCGCCAAGGCATGACCCTGGTGGTGTGCGGGGCGGCGGGCTTCGATACCTGCCCGCTTTGCGGAAACAAGCTGACTTCGAACCAGGCGGAACAGCCAGACAATCGTCTTCTCAAGGGCTCGATCTCGCAGGAACCTTCTCCGGTTGATGGTCCTTCCCCATGAGTTCAAAAGAGGCTCGGGAACGGTATTTGCCGCTAGTAGATGTAAGGCTCTTCGCTGCAACGGAAGCCATGGAGTGAATTGTTTACTTGAGGAGAAAACCCGGAGCGCACCATCACAAACTTGAAAACGCAGTTAGCGGTACTCTTGCTGTCCACGGTATGTTTGTTGACCAGCGCCTACGCGCAACTTACTCCCAGCAGCGACGCCTATACCAACACGGCCGATCCCACCACGAACTACGGCGCCAGAACGCTGCTCGACGTCGAGAGCGCCTCGCAGACGACTTACATCCAGTTCAATCTGTCGTCCATTCCCGCCGGGTACACCAGCGCCGATATTACCAAGGCCACCTTGAAACTGTATGTCAATGCCCCGAACAAGGCGGGCAGCTTCAACGTGGACTACGTCAACGGCACCTGGTCGGAGAGCACGATCACCTCCAGCATCGCTCCCGCTCTCGGAACCACGATTGCCGCTCAGCTTACGGTGGTGGCGGTGAAGTGAGTCAACCGGCGAAGTCCCGGAAAACACATTAGGAGAACATCATGAAAAACCTGACAGCACTGCGATTGGTTTCATTTGTGTCTCTAGCTTGCAATAGGGCAGACACGAACGCCATGGTCTCACGTCGGTTTGCCGGCATGGACAAACTCAATTGGGGAAGCAGGGCCTGCGCTTTGCTTGTCCTGTGCGTAATCACAGCAATTGCCTCACCTGCGCAATTCACCACACTGCACACCTTTGATGGCACGGACGGCGGCACTCCTTACGGCGCGCTGGTCCAGGGCATCGATGGGAACCTCTACGGGACAACGGAGGCGGCGGGGGCCAACGGCGCGGGGACGGTCTTCAAAATGACGACAGGCGGAACGTTGACCACGCTCTACGATTTTTGTTCGCAACCCTCGTGCGCGGACGGCGCCAACCCCAATGCGGGGCTGGTCCAGGACACCGATGGCAACTTCTACGGAACCACCTTTGGCAACGACAACCCCACCTGTGGTGGTTCTGGATGTGGCACGGTCTTCAAAATCACTCCGGGCGGCACGCTGATCACGTTGCACAGTTTTTGCGCGAAAAGCTCGTGCCTAGACGGCGCCAACCCCACGGCGGCGCTGGTCCAGGGCACCGATGGGAACCTCTACGGGACAACCTCCGCAATGGGGAAATACCTGGAAGGGACGGTCTTCAAAATCACCACCAGCGGCAAGCTGACCACGCTGCACACCTTTAACGGCACGGACGGCAACTCACCCTACGGCGGGGTGATCCAGGGCATCGACGGCAACTTCTACGGGACCACCGGCTATGGCGGCGCCGACGGCAACGGCACGGTCTTCAAAATGACCTCAACTGGCAAGTTGACCACACTGCACAGCTTTAAGGGCGCGGACGGCGCCAACCCTTACGGCGGGTTGGTTCAACTCCCCTATCCGCTCGGCCCCTTGCTCTACGGGACAACCTACGCTGGCGGAGCCAACGGCTATGGCACCATCTTTGAAATCGCGCCAACCGGAAACCTGCACAACCAATACAGCTTCTGCTCGCTAGCCGCTTGCGCGGACGGCGCCAACCCCTCAGCGGGGCTGCAGACGTTCGGCAACATCGCCTTTGGGACAACTAGCTATGGCGGGGCCATCGGCGACGGTGTGCTCTTTGAATTTTTTTTGGGTGGGCTTGAGTATGTCACGGATTACAGCTTTTGCTCAAAAACCGATTGCGCGGATGGGGACTTTCCCTTGGCGGCATTGGTTGAAGACACCAACGATAACCTCTACGGGACAACGTCCGGGGGCGGAAACGGCTTCGGAACGGTCTTCACCTACCCTTCGGGCGCTCCCAAACCGTTTGTAGAACCGCTGCCCAACTACGGCAAGGTGGGAGCGTCCATTCAGATTTTGGGGACCAATCTGACCGGCGCAACCAAGGTCACGCTTGGCGGGGTAAACGCCGTCTTCAAAGTAGTTTCGGCTTCTTTAATCACGGCCACCGTTCCCGCGGGCGCTCAATTAGCCTTCGTGGAAGTGTCGTTTACTTGGGGCGTTGAAGAAAGCAACGGGTATTTCCTGGTCACACCGCAGATCAAAAGTTTCGCTCCGCTGAACGGCCCGGTGGGGACATCCGTGGTCATCACGGGCGTCAGCCTGACCGGGACGACCGCAGTAACCTTTAACGGGGTGACGGCCAGCGCTTTCAAGGTGAACTCAGACACGCAGGTGACCGCGACCGTACCGGCCGCCGCATTGACCGGAAAGATCGCCATCACTACGGCGACCACCGCCACGAGCTCGGCGACATTCGACGTGACCCCACAGATTACGAGCTTCAGTCCCACGAGCGGCCCGGTGGGGACCAAGGTGACCATCACGGGAGACAGCCTCACTAAGACTACGAAGGTCACCTTTGGAGGCGTAGCAGCTACGACCTTCAAAACGGTCTCCAACACCGAGGTGACGGCAACCGTGCCCACCGGCGCAGTGACCGGGGATATCGAAATCACCACGGCGGGCGGCACCGCGACCAGCGCCACGAGCTTTACGGTGACGCCGTGATCGTCTGAGCGGTTCGGCGCAATGGAAAGAGCCGCCTCTCAGCAGACTGTTAAGAAATGCGGTTCTGGATTGAGTTACGAACTGGGACCACCAAGATTTTCAAGAAAGGATTTTTATACCCCTATTCGCCAGCACGGTCTAATGAATCGTTCTGCTAGGGACGCTTTCCGGTGTGGCACGGTGAGGCTGGCTGCGCAAGTGCCCCTCTGCCGATTGCGCGGATGATGAACGGAGAGAAGAAATCAACAATCCTCAGCTTGGCAACCCAGAAATGTGTAATTCCTTTGGAAAATTGTTCCCTCGATCGGGGCTGGCCCAAATAGAAGGAGTTGGTCAGACGCTTACATTTGACACAGCGCGCCGTCCATGGGCCTTTGACCGGTTCTGCGCGAGAAGTGGTTACCTTGCCCGCTTTGTACAATATAGGCGACATGGCGGTCATGATTGAGATGCAGAATACGGGCGATCCCCGAGCTCGTGGGGAGATTGTAGCTGTCATTGAACACGTGCTGAGTGACAGGCCCGGAGAGTGGCGGGTGTCAATTGTCGGGTCTCACGCAAATGACAACTGGGAAATGAAAGTGGAAGGATCAGAGGGCTTCGAGCGCTCGTACACTTTGGTTGGGAGGGCCGGAGAGCACCAGCCCGTGGCGATAGGGAAGTTGCTCGTTAAGCTGCTGCCGGCAAGCAGGTCATGATCTGCTATTCCGGTTTGCATCCTCTCCAAGCCCATGCTGACATCGGGACCCTGTCAGGATTAAGCTAAGTTCATTTCTCGAGAACTGGAACCGGAAATGCGGCAGATTACGAATTCGAGTCGTCGTCTCAGCGAGCACATTTCACGAGCGTTGAACAAGATCAGGAAACCGAGCACCGCGGAAGAATCACCGAGTTGCTCAATCGTGACCTGGAGCCCGAAGACCGGCCCTCCCAGACAAAAGATGTCGCAGAGTGGTTGCGGAACACCGGAGACACAGCGTTGACTCTCTATTGGTCAAGAACCCGTCCCCGCAGGTAGTCCTTCGGGGTGTCACGGGCCTGATCGTCGAAGTTGCCGCCCTGGTTGCCATCGTAAGCAGCGACCGAGGCACCTGCCCAAACCTTGCTCGCGATCGGCACAAGAAGAGCCGAGAAGCGGAGGGTCTAACCGGCCGTTGTTATGGTTCATTTGTTCTGCTTGGCCGCCTTCCATTTCGCCCAACGTGCACGCTGGGGAGCAGCGATTCAGCCTTGAAGTCCTGCGGAAACGTGGAGATTGACAAATCGGCGCGTCTGGGAACTGAGCCGAATGGTAAGCGGATTTCCGGATATCGCTCCGTTCTATTTGTGCTCCTGAATCAAGCTCAGGAACCTTTGCACTAGTTCAAATGCCCTCCGCGCGTTCATCGCTTGTGTCTCAGCATCGGGCGAGTCGAAGAATTCGACGACTTGTCTAGCAGGATGCGGAAAAACTCGATTCGGAGCGAGCACAGTACCACAAAACTCTC
>OBLU010001319.1_pt1 | contig 23100 bp, 27 predicted proteins | sample 1518681 | NCBI WGS metagenome assembly OBLU01 (sample SAMEA3539304, study PRJEB22396) | soil metagenome | biome: tundra; feature: field; material: soil | place: USA | collected 2010-05 | depth 0.15 m
GGCGAACCCGGTGGTTCGCAGTTCCCCATCACGACCGCGCTCGTCTTTCCCGACCGCGATATCGAGCACAGCCTCGGCATGGTCTTTGGTGTGGTGGTGCGATCAATGGGCATCGCCCGCAACATCGGCGCGGGCTTCAAATCGCTCGCCGGCGGTGAGGTGAAGCAGTACACCCGACTGGTCGAGGACAGTCGCCGTCACGCCCTGGACCGGATGATCGAGAATGCCCAACTGATCGGTGGCGAAGGGATCATCTCGATGCGCTTCGACTCCTCCGAGGTTGGAAACACCTTGACCGAGATCGTCGCCTACGGCACGGTGGTCACCTTCCGAAAGTCTGAGTAGACCGTATGAATCCGGTCTTTGCCGTAATCCTGGTGGTCCTGGCCGTGTGCTTCGTCCTCAGCATTGCTTTGCGTCGCCACGGCGAGGCCGACAAACCGAACCCGGACTGGCGTCGAACCGAGGAACTCTTCAATGACCCTTCGACGAACCGCGTCATGCGCGTCTGGCTCGACACCGCCGGAGACCGCCACTACGTCGCCGAGGGGAAACGTCGCTCGACCTGACGCCGTGTGGTGCTCTGGTCTTACGACTTGGGATCGAGCAAGAGGCGGATCTTGGGAGGCGCGATAAGTAGCCACGCGTCGACGATTAGGTCACCCAGAGTGTCCCACCGCGGTGAGTTCCCCTCTTCGTGGCCGTCCAGATAGGCGCCGACCCAACCGCGCACCCCGACGTAGGGAGGTCGAAAATATCGCTCCGCGTCCTCACTCATCAGTGACTCCTGCACTCCGGCCCCGGCGGCGAAGGTCACCGAGACCCGTTCGTCGTGGTGATGATCAGACATCGCCACGAAGTTCTTCTTGTCATTGATGAACCACGATGCTTCGCCGTGACTCAGGCGTTCGACGACGAGCGGTAGATCCATGCAGATCCCGCGCACCTTTTCAGTGGCGATCACGCCCTCGCGCGTCGGCCGTTGATCGGGTGTCATTCCGGACATGACGCGATGGTAGCGCTAACACCTCTCCGGGTTCGATGCTGGCTCGCTGAAGTGGATCCGCGAATCTGACCCGTGCTGTCCTCAATTGATCCGACCACGGCGACGTTCGGTCGCACGCCACGTCAGTCGACCAAGGGCCAATAGTGCGGCGAGCACCAGAAGCGCGAACAGCAGTGGACCGGCGATACGGATCAACCATTCGAATCCGGCGGCGAAGCCGTGGAGGGATTCGTGCCACGCCTTGTCCACACCCGTGGCCGGGTGCTTGTGCGCGATGACTTGATGCCCGGATTCACTTAATGAGACCGTCAAGGTGGCGTAGGTCGTTTCGCTATTGAGCAGGTTCAATTGCGCCTGGTACTGCTCGATCTGGCTTTGGATGGAGTTCAGTTGTTCCTGCACCGAGAGGATGCCACCAATGGAATTGGTCCGCGACATGATCTTCAGGTACTGCGTGCGACTCACCTGCAACGCGCTGATACGTGCTTGCAGATCCACGTACTGCCCCGTGACGTCGTTCGCGGAGGTGACCACTGAGTTCGCAACTCCGGCGTGGCGCACTTGATCGACCAGCATCGTGAAATTACGCTCGGGGACTTGCAGGACGATGGTGCCGGTCGAGAACGAGTGGGAGGCCTTCGTGCCAATGTGGGACTGCGTGCTGGCGACGAATCCTCCGTCGGTGGTGGCAAAGTCGGTCAGTTGCGTCAGCGTGGACTGGAACTTCTGACCGCCGACGGTCAATTGAATGGTCCCGACCTCCTCCACTCGCAGCGAAGTGACCAACGACGCTTCGCTGGTGTTCGAGCCCGTTTTTCCGATGGTCTTGCTCGAAGTCGGTACCACCGCCACGGAACCTGAAGCGTCAGTGAATCCAGTCCCTTGCACTCCGGAAATTGGCGCTGTGGGATTCGCTGTCGCCGAAGCGCCGTGTGTATTCACTACTTTGAGGGCATTGTTGTGGACGTCGACTCTCGGGGTGCCTTCGGAATTAAAGAGCGGCACGGCGACCGCCAAGACCACGACGCATGCGGCGGCGGCCATCACGCTCGATCGAACCCGCCCCGTACGTTCCACGAAAGAGCGGATCCGTGGCTGCTTTTCGGAACTCGGCGATTCTCTGGCCTCGTTCAGAATCCGGTCCACGGCGCCCTCGGAGACCGCGAATCCATCGGCGGCCTCGCGGAGCGCTCGTTGCAACTTCTCTTCGTCAAACGTGGTCATGACTGATTCTCCTTACGAGCATTGATTGAACTCGGCGCTTCGGACTGAAGGGCCGGATGGAGGGCGAGGCGACGTCGCGCTTCATTGAGACGCGACTTGACGGTCCCGGGCTGACGGCCGATGACGTTGGCGATGTCGTGTTCACTGAGATCGGCGTAGTAGCGAAGCACGATGACGATGCGCAGGTGCGCCGGGAGGTCGTTCAAGGCCGTCATCACGTCGTTGGCCACGGCCACTTGGGCGATGCGGTCCTCGATCACGGCAACGTCGTCCAGATCACTGTCGGGTCGACGTCGATGGTGATGGGGAATCTCCTTGCGGAGCTTGGAGTTGCAGGTATTGACCACCACGCGATAAAGCCAGGGCTTGAAACTCGAGCCGGTCACCAAAGAATCACGAAACTTCCACGCCCGCAGAAACGACTCCTGAACCGCGTCCTCGGCGTCAAGCCGATTACCCAAGATGAAATACGCGGTCCGAACGGAACTCGCGTAGCCGTCCTCGAGCCAAGTTCGGAGTTCGTCGACGTCGACGGCGTCACTCACCTAGACAACCTTCGCGTGACGTCGAGTCACCGCTTTTCCTTGCACAGATATAGAGACTCCGAAACCCTGGAAAAGGTTCGCGATATTTCCAATTTTCTTCCCAGCACGCCACTTGCGTGACGAGCGCCGCCGTTTCGGGCGTTTCGAGACTCGTGGTGTCAGTCAGGAATAAGCATGGTGACGCAGAACGGGTTGCCCGCCGGGTCGAGCAGTACTCGCCATCGGTCAGGTTCCGGCTGGTCAGGAGCCAACGTGGCGCCCACAGCGATGGCCGCCGCTTCGCCGGCGTCGAGATTGGAAACGGAAAAATCCAAATGAACGTGGGACGGAATCTCACTCGACGGCCACGTAGAAGGCTTGAAACCCTCGACTCGCTGCATCGTGAGCCAGAGGTTGTCCAACTGGATTGCCGAGAAATCGTCTGATTCAAAGGTGATCTCCTTCTCAAGCAGCGCCGAATAGAAGAGCGCCAACGCGTGCGGGTCGGGACAGCTCAGCGATACGGCACCTAGTTTGGAAATCTCTCCCACTTACACTCCTTTATGTCGCGGACTCACCGATTCTTACCGCACGGCCGTGACGTCCGACTGAGCGACCGCTGAACTGAGTACTCGAATCCCTGAATGGCGGTCAGGACCGCGAAGACCGGGCCAGGGCCGTGGCGCTGCGCCAGAGCTGAAGTAGTTCTCGAAGGTGATGTCGGCGGTCACGTAGCCGGCCGACTGGAGTTCACGGTGGTAGGCCGGCAGGTTGTGCCACGGCACGCCCATGTCGACGTGGTGGGCCAGGTGCCAACCGGTGTTGTACGGGACGAACCAGAATCGTGCGAGCCAGTGCTGGCGCACGTTGTGCGTCGTGAGCCGACGGTCGTCGCTTTTCAACATGCCGCCGTGTTCGGCGATCGCGCGCAGTCGGTTCAGCACGCGCCACTGGGTCATCCACGGCAGCCACCAGAACAACAGGTACGACCACCACGCCCCGGTGCCCAGCCAGAACAGTCCGAACAGGGCGGCCTGCACGGCGAGGATCGATGAGGCGATGGCTCGACTCTGCGTCTTGGTCGTCGCCATCACGATCGACTTGAAATTCTTGTAGCCCGAGATACCGACGGCGTCGCGCAGTAGTCGACGTCGTAGGTCACTGGGCTCGCAGGGATAGCCGCTGTAGAAGGCCATGTCGGGCTCTTCCGGACCGAACTCCTCACGGTGATGGGCGAAGTGGGCCCGTCGGTAGATCGAAATCGGCACCATCGCCGGGTAGGCAATGAACCACTTGCCCACGAAGTCATTGGCTCGCTTGTTGGTGAACAGCAACTTGTGCGCCGACTCGTGCATCAGAATCGCGAAACGTGCGTGCATCGGTCCCATCAAGATGAAGACGGCCAGCGCCGCGAACGGGCCAAAGTGCACCCCGCAGTAGGCCAGCGCCGCGGTCCAGAGCCAGACCATCGTCACCGCGCGGACGTTGCGCCAGTTCTCGATCTGTCGATAGTCCTTTCGCAGTTCGGGAATCGCCATGCCGTTCACGAGGAGGCGCTCGGTGGGCAAGACGTCCGGCAACTCTTCGAGAATCGGGACGAGTTCGATCGTCATGGGCCCATCATAAGTTCAGCGCTGCTGCAATTCCCTGACGGCCTGCGAGCGGCGAGGTCTCGTCGACTTTCGAGGCTTCCATTAGGTTTGAGGGCGTCACGACGAGGGGATGGTCCTGATCAAGAAACTCGTTCGTCGCTTCGATGACTTTCAACAAGGTCATTCGCCGGCCGCCTTCGTCATCGGGGTCGCGAAGAAATACGTCGAGGACCGCGGTCCGTCGTTGGCGGCCCTGCTCGCCTACTACGGCGTGCTCTCGGTCTTTCCTCTCCTCTTGGTCCTCTTCACCCTGCTCGGTCTGCTCTTCAGTCATGACGCCGCGCTGCAGAATCGGGTGATTCATTCCGCGCTCTCCCAGTTCCCGGTGGTCGGCAAGCAACTCGACGGTCACGACGGCATCTCCCAGCTCCGCGAAAAGGGTCTGGGCCTGGCGGTCGGACTGCTGGCGCTCTTCTGGGGTTCGATCGGGGTCACCAAGGCCGGTCAGCGCGCCATGGCCGACGTGTGGAACGTCCCGCAACTCCACCGTCCGCACTTCGCGCATCGCGTTGGGCGCAGCGTGGAGTTCCTCGGGGTCTTGGTGCTCGACGTGGTGCTCTCCACCGGTCTGGCCGGGCTCGTCACCTTCGACGCGCACGCCGCCTGGTTCCAGGTGTTGGCGATCATCGTCGGCCTGGGCATCAACGCCGCGCTGTTCTTGTTGGGTTTTCGCATACTCACGCCGAATTCGATTGCCACGAAGACGCTGCTCTCGGGCGCGGTCATCGCTGCTCTCGGGTGGAGCGTGCTTCAGTATCTCGGCACGTGGCTGGTCGGACACGAACTGCGCCACGCCAGTCAGCTCTACGGCTACTTCGCCAGCATCTTGGGACTGGTGTTCTTCCTCTATCTCGCGGCCGAGATCACGTTGGTCGCGGCCGAGATCAACGTCGTGCGGGCGCGACATTTGTACCCGAGGAGCCTCACGCCGCCGTTCACCCCGGCCGACGAGGCGGTCTTAACCGCTCTCGCCTTGCAGAGTCAACGCTCGGTGCGTGAAAGCGTGCGAGTCGAATTCTCCCAAGGGTCCGAGGACACCGCGTTGGAGGCAACGGTTGAGCCAGACGCGACCCCGTGGAGGGATCCGAACTGACGTCCGCTCAGTCCGTCTTGATCGTATAAATCGCTGGCGTCTCGGCGTCATCTGACTGGTCCAAGCCGTCGCTGGTCGCCACGTAGTTGCGCTTGGCCCACGTTCGAGGCACCGCCTTCAACTCGCTGTGTAGGTCCATGCGCTGTTGTTTGGCGATCATGGTGAAAGCGATCACGGCGAGGATTAGACCGGAGGCGACGAAGACGAAGCCTAAGGAGTACGCCATTAGCGTTTGCACGCAGGTCGCGTCGATGCTCGAGTGCGTCGCACCCAGGCCATTGGTCACCGTGCAGGTCCCGACCCGGGAGTGAGTTCGAGCGAGCGTCCAGATCCCGAAGATCATCACCGCGAGGCCAATGCCGATCACGGTTCTTCTGAGCGTCATATGGCCCACAGCGTACCCCGGTCACGACACCAAGGACCGTTTCTCGTGTTGCGCGGTTAGTGACCGGTATCGGTCAGTTCGGCCGAGACGTCCCATAACCGTCGCGCCATGGCCGTATCCATCGCTCGCCGTGACATGGCGTGGACGATCGGATATCCCCGCAGATGTCCGAACCCGTCGGGACCGACGTAGCTGCCACCAGGAATGTCCTGGGTCGCGGCGAACAGGGTGGGTAGGGCGCCCTTCTCCGCGTCATTGCAGAGACGCTGCGAGAGCGAGTTCACGAAACCGTTCACGCCACGGACGTGCGCAACGAGATTCGTCCGGGCAATACCCGGATGGGCCGCGACAGCACGGACCGCGCTCCCGCTTTCCATGAGTCGTCGTTGTAACTCGAGCGTGAACAAGAGATTGGCCAACTTCGAGTCCTGATATGCCGTCATGGCGCGGTAGGGTCGGGAATCAAAGTGGAGGTCGTCCAAGTGGATCATTCCTCTCCGATGCAGGATTGACGACACCGTGACCACGCGGTCCGTGATGAAGGGCAACAGCCGATTGGTCAGCGCGAACGGTCCCAGGTGGTTCGTGCCCATATGCAGTTCGAAGTCATCGATGGTGCGAAAGGCCGGCGCCATCATGATGCCAGCGTTGTTGATCAAGACATCCAGGTCACCGGTCCACTCAGCGGCGAAGGACCGAATCGATTCCAAATCGGCTAGGTTGAGCGTGCGAACTTCGTATGAGCCGACGAAACCCTTGGCAACCGCGCGCCCTTTTTCGACGTCTCGAACGGCCAGGATCACCCGGGCGCCGTGGGCGCAGAGTTCGCGGGCCGTGACTAGGCCGATGCCGCTCGAGGCACCGGTGACGACGATGGTCGACCCGGAGAGATCGGGTAGATCGTTCTGCGTCCACTTCTTCGAGGCCATTGCTGGGTCCAATCTTGCGTCCGAGACAAGTCCGACCAACCTTAGGGTGACAAGTTCTTGCCGGAGTCAGTTCGAAAGGAGTCTCTAACTAGATTCGAGCGAAATTCTCGACGTTGTAGAAAGATGTTGTCGATTCGACCCGAGTCAGCGCGTCGATGATGGTGAGAGGTTCAACGGGAACCCCCGGAAGGAGCAGTCATGGCGGAATACTTAGTTCTTATTTACGAGAATGAGGAGTCGTGGGCCAACGCGGACGAAGCTACCGGCAACCGAATCCTTGGTGAGCACAACAGTTTCGGCGAGAAGCACGGCGCGTCGCTGCGCGGCGGCAACGCTCTGGAACCCTCGATGACGGCCACGTCAATCCGCAAGGACGCCTCGGGCAAAACCGTGACGACCGACGGTCCATTCGCCGAGACCAAGGAAGCAATTGGCGGGTATTACCTCATTGAGGCCGCCGACCTGGACGCCGCCCTCGCCGTGGCAAAGGATGTACCGGCAAACTTTGGCGGTGTGGAAGTGCGACCGATTCGAGTCATGGGCTGAACATCAACCTCGGGAACCAAAGTCCCGCCGTTTCGGCAGCCGTCGCGAACGCCCACCGTCACGAGTGGGCGTTCGTGCTGGCGGCCACGATTCGAATTACGCGCGATTTCGACGTCGCCGAAGAGTGCGTGCAAGACGCCTTTGCCCGCGCGCTGGCGACCTGGGGTCAGCAGGGCATACCGACGAACCCCGGCGCCTGGCTCACCACCGTGGCGCGACGACGCGCCATCGACTTCGGACGACGTCGCGACGTCGCCGTTCGATCGCAGCGCTTTCTCGTCACCGACGACGCTGATGCCGGACCAGAAGTCTCCGACGGCGAATTCGAAGACGACCGTCTTCGATTGATCTTCACCTGCTGTCACCCCAGCCTCGCCACCGACACGCAAGTGGCGCTCGCGCTGCGAATGCTCTGTGGACTCAGCACCGCCGAAGTCGCTAAAGCGTTCTTGGTCAAGGAGTCGGCGATGGCGGCGCGACTCACTCGAGCCAAGAAAAAGATTGCCCTCGCTCGCATCCCTTATCGGGTCCCCGAACGGGCAGAACTCCGAGGACGTATAAATGCGGTCTTGTTGGTGATTCACTTACTCTTCACGACTGGTCACACGTCGCCCGTCGGCGAGAACCTCACCCAAGTCGATCTCGTCGAGCGAGCGCTCGACCTGGCGCGCATGCTGCACAACCTGTTGCTCGACGACACCGAAGTGACGGGCCTGCTCGCGCTGATTCTGCTCACCGATTCGCGTCGAGGTTCGCGCGTCGGTTCCGGCGGTGAGTTCCTAGCGCTGGCCGATCAGGACCGTTCGAAGTGGCATCGTGACTCCATCGACGAAGGGCTCACGCTCGTCGGCGAATCGATTCGGCGCGGACGGCCCGGACGTTTCACTCTGATGGCGGCAATTGCCGCCGTCCACTCGAGTGCCTTACGCTGGGACGAGACGGACTGGGCGGAGATCGTCGGACTCTACGACTTGTTGCTTGAGGCGTGGCCCTCCCCCGTGGTAGCGCTGAATCGCGCCGTGGCCCTCAGTTTCGCCGAAGGCCCGTCGGTTGGACTGGCGGACCTCGAAGAGTTGAGCACCGAGCCGCAGCTCAGCACCTATCCCTACTTGGCGGCCGCTCGAGGCGACTGTCTGGAGCGACTCGGACGGTTCTCTGAAGCACGTGAGGCTTTCGAAGAGGCGGCTTTGCTGACCGAGAATCACGTAGAGCGCGATTTTCTCCATACCCGCATCGCTCAGCTGAGTTAACCGGCGCTTCGGAAACCTCTCTACTTCCCGGAATCCGGCGACCGTTGCGAAGAGTAATCGCCTACCATGCGGGAGATTCTCACTCGGCCGCGACGTGAGAACGACAACCATCAGAGGACACAATGAAGATTCGACTATGGCTCTCGGTCCTCGCCACCACGGCCATCTTCACCGCCGCGAGCATTCCGTCGGGAGCAACCTCGAAACCGACGCCGTACGAGCAAATGAGGACCGTCATCGCCGACGCCAAAGCTGAACTCTCGGTACGCGTCACGACCACCGCGTCGATGTCCGGCATGCGAATCGTGCAAGTCACCGACGCCGGTCGAAACGACGGGCGACAGAAGGTCACTCTCTCAGGTTCTGGTACGAGCAACTCGGCCATCGCTGAACTGATCAAGGGGAAGTTGTACGTCAAAGGTGACAACACGATGCTCACTACCTACTTAGGACTGTCCCAAGCGACAGCGAACGAATTGGCCGGTTCGTGGTTTGGGATTATCAAGAGCAGCGACTACTACGCGCAGGTCGCCCAAGGTCTAACAGTCTCGACAGGCATGGCCGAAGTGACGATGACCCTGTCCGTGACCAGCGCTCCGGCCGTGACCCCCGCGGGGGTGAAAGTTGACGTCCTGAAGGGCACGTCCGTCAAATCCTCACTTGAGCCCTCGTTCGAAGAGAAACTCTATTTCAATACCGCGAAGAAGCCGCTACCGGTCGAAGTCACCCAAAGCGTGCAGGGCGAATTGGGGACGATTTTGTTCAGCCATTGGAACGAGAAGATCGTCATGGTTGCACCCAAAGTCTCGGGTGAACTCGATTGAATCAGCCAACGATCAACTGACTCCACTTCCAGTCTGGAGTGATTCAGTCGAGTCCGAGCGGCGGGTGCCACGGATCCATTCGCGTTCGCTCGGCATTTACGAAGATGTCTGAGCTGTCAAAACATCAGCTCCTGGTAGAGGACAATCACAGCCAAGAAGTGAACCGATTACGCCTGAGCTGGTAGTGACTCCAGAAAGATCTCATGGTGCTTATGGCAGTTCTCGCACGTCGCGCGGATAGTTTCGGGCAGCGGTATCAAGGGGATGAAAAAGATCGTAAAGGTGCGCTTGATGCCCACCACTTGGTGGAAGTGCGTTCCTCCGCACTTCGGGCAATCCAGCGAAAACCGACCGATTCCGCGCGTGCGCTTACGCATTCCAAATAGAAAGAACAAATGACGCCTCCCCGAAAAGTGTTTCCGGAGGTTACAGCAATCCCTGGAGAATTGGAAGAGTTTGTGTCGAGCTTGTGACGGACTAGTCGAGCTCGAGTGGCGGCTTCCACGAAATCAATCGAAGCCTTTCGGCATTAACGTAACCGTGCTCGACGAACCACTTTGCTGAATCAAAGAGCGCGAATGACGCCGGACGAGACGAATAGCCAATCTCTGTGCGCGCTCGAGAATCATCGAACGTCATCGTGGTCGATGCCATCTGAGCTGCCTCTAATGAGACACGCGGCTCACGACCCAAAACGTCGCCCTCGATGAAGCTCGAAACGTGGCCCGCGATCATCGGAAAGATCGATGGAAAACGACGATCGGCAGTTGGCAGTCCGGTCACCTCGGCGAGCGTTCGCAGCAGCTGGGCCATGGTGATGTTCTCGCCGCCGCATATGTAACTGCGTCCCTGTCGTCCTCGTTCGAGCGCCAACAGGTGACCGGCGGCGAGGTCATCAACGTGCGCCACGTTCATCGCGGTGTCCACGTAGCCGGGCATTCGGCCGTTCAAATAGTCCAGTACTACCTTGCCCGACGGCGTCGGTCGATGGTCGAACGGTCCGTGCGGCATGGTTGGCAGCACCACGACCACCGGGGCACCCTGGGCCGCCAGGCGGAGCACTTCGTGTTCGGCGACGTACTTGGTCTGCTTGTAGTTCCCGTAGAGGTGCGAAATGTCGGCGACGTCGTCCTCGGTTGACGGTCGTCCCTCCTTGGTCTCCCACAGTCCAAGCGTCGCGACGGTGGAAGTGAAGACGATGCGCTCGACGCCGGCGTCGGTCGCGGCCCGCACGACATTCTGACTGCCCCGGACGTTTACTTCGTAAAACGAGGCCGCGTCCTTGGGCCAGAAGCCGAATTTGGCCGCGAGGTGGAAACAGTACTTGGCACCCTCGAAGGCGCCCGCCAATTGGGACTCCCTGGTGATGTTGACTTCTCGACGTTCCACGTCCAGGTTGTCGAGATTCGACGTGGCCGCACCGGGCTCGAGGAAGGCGACGACGTCGATGTCGCGCGCGAGCAGCGCGCGCACGACGGCCGATCCGATGAAGCCCGCCGCGCCGGTGACGACCACGCGGTCGCCTTTCTTAAGTTCGAAACTCACGACCTGGCCGCGGCGCGTTTGGACGTGGGGCTTCGCCTCAACATTCCCTTGGTCATCGTGACGCCAAACTCGACCAGTGAGGCCCCGCTTCGTTCGGCTTCGCTCAAGAGTTCGTCGAGTGCATTGATGAAGAGGTCGATCTCCGCGTCAGCGGCGATGAGAGGCGGCAGCAGCTTGATCACGTTGATGTTGTCGGCGGCCACTTGGGTCAGGATCCGATATCGATGGAACAGCGGGACCACGAGCGTCTGGGTAAACATCGCGGTGCGCGTCGCCTCAATCAAGCGCCAACGTCGCCGTGCGCCACGCGACGTCGGACGTCCGAACTCGATGCCGATCATCTGTCCTCGGCCTCGCACGACGTGGAGGAACTCGTGGCGCGACGCGAGCTCTTCCAGACGGACGCGCCACACGTTGCCCATGGCCGCCGCGTGCTCGACGATGTGCTCTTCGTCGAAGACCGAAAGGGTGGCCAGGCCTGCCACCATGGCCATCGGGTTGTTCTTGAAGGTCGTCGAGTGGACCATGGCGCGGTCCATGGAGCTGTAGGTGCCCCGCAGGATCTTGTCACTGGTCAACATCGCCCCGACCGGCACGTAACCGCCGGAGAGCGCCTTGGAGATGGTGATGACGTCCGGGGCGAGTCCGTAGTGCTCGAAGGCGTAGAACGCGCCGGTTCGACCGAGTCCGGTCTGCACCTCGTCGCATATGAACAGCGCCCCAGCGCCGTGCACGGCGTTCTCGAGTTCGCGCCAGCGCTCCGCTTCCAGTTCGTAGACGCCCTTGCCCTGGATCGGCTCGACGATGAAAGCCGCGACGTCCCCGCGCTTGAGTTCTCGAACCAAAACCTCGAGATCGCCGAAAGGGATCTCCGTCGTGTCGGCGAGCAGCGGACCGAAGCCTTCACGAAAATCGGCCGAGCCGTTCACGGCGAGCGCACCCATCGTGAGGCCGTGGTAGGCGTGCGAGTGATACAGGATGCGTCGACGACCGGTGCTCGCGCGGGCGAATTTGATGGCCGCCTCCACGGCTTCCGCGCCGGAGTTGCAGAAGAACAGTCGCTCGATCTGTTTCGGACTCCGCGTGATCAGCTGTTCGGCCAAGAGTCCCGGCAAGAGCGCACAGTCCATCTGGACCATGCCCGGTAAGTCCGCGTCGAGGGCCTGTCGAAGGGCGTCCTTGATCACCGGATGAGAACGTCCGAGGGCGAAGACGCCGAAACCGCTCAGCATGTCGAGGTACCGATTGCCCTCGTCGTCGAAGAGGTAACAGCCCTCACCGCGTTCGTAAAATCGGTCGAAGCCGAGCGTGGTCACGACTTTCGTGAGTTGCGGGTTGAGATACTGGGCGTGCAGCGCGAAGTTGTCGCCGTGCCGCTCTTCCATCAGTTCTGCCAGGTTGAAGGTCATCGCTTCCTCGCGTTCCTTGCCAAATCTATTACCGGAGGCCGTTCGGAATTTTTGGCCGCCGTGGCGTCAAATGACGGGCGACATCCCGCCGTCAATGCTGACGCCGACACCAGTGACGTAACTGGACCGTGGCGACAACAAGAACGCCGCGAGATCGGCGAACTCCTCGGCGCGACCGACCCGGCCCAATGGAATCTTCGCGTTGGTCGCCATGTTCGCGTAGAACTCATCGATCGACACGTTCGCGTCAGCGGCGCGACGTACCCATTGCCCCGACTCAATCATGCCAATGAGAATCGCGTTGACCCGGATTCCGCGCGGACCGACTTCGTTGGCGAGTGCCTTGGTCAGAGCGAGACCGGCCAAACGCGAGGCCGACGTCGGCGTCGTATTGGCGTTCGGCGTTCGCGCCAATATCGCCAGTACATTCACGATGGCTCCGTGCGTCGTCTCCAGAGCCGGTAGGACCTGGCGGGCCACGTGCAATGCGGCGATGACTTTCAGCTCGTAGTCGCTTCGCCACTCGTCATCGTCCGAAGTGGCGATTGGCGTGCCCGCACTTCGACCGGCGTTGTTCACCGCGCCGTCAAGTCGACCGAAGCGGGTGAGCGTGGCGCTGATGAATTCGTCGAGTTGGTCGGCGTTCGTCACGTCCGTCTTCGAACACAGCGCGTCCCGGCCGAGCAACTCTTGTGCCCGAGCGAGCCGTTCCTCGTCGCGACCGCAGACCGCCACTAACGCACCTTCAGCAACCAGGCGCTGAGCGAGGGCGAAACCGAGTCCGTCGGTGCCACCGGTGATGAGAAATGCCCTGTCCTGAAGTTCGAGGTCCATGGATGCATTCTAGGAATGGACACGTTGCGGCATTACATTGAGCGCACGATTGTAAATAATTACGGCGAACTATTCTGTGACGATGTCGGACATTCCAAGGCGCGCGACGACTCAGCATCGACGAGTCGTTCGCGGTGTACTGTGTGCGACCATCCTCGCGGGGTCATTACTTTTTGGCGCGAGTAGCGGTGCGTCGAACGCCGTGCTGCCGCCATTCACCTGGAGCACGGCGCTAGTCAACGCCGCCCAACTGGGCCAGTCGTGGAGACCGGGCTGTCCGGTCGCGCCGAGCCAACTGCGCCTCCTGGAACTTCGCTACCTCGGCTTCGACGGTCGAGCTCGTGTCGGCACCCTGGTCGTCAACGCCACCGTCGTGACCTCGGTCGTGAAAGTCTTCGCGACGCTCTACGCGAAGCGCTTTCCGATTCATCTGATGGTCCCGACGTCGAACTTCCAGGGCAAGGATCCGGCCTCCATGGCCGCGGACAACACGTCGGGGTTCAACTGTCGCTACGCCGTGACCACCGGACCCAAGCAGTGGTCGGTGCACGCCTACGGCGAAGCAATCGACGTGAACCCGTTACAGAATCCCTACGTCTTCAACGGCGTCGCGCAACCGGTCGCCGGTAAGGCCTACATCAATCGAAGTGACGTGCGCCCGGGCATGGCCGAAGTGGGCGGCGTACTCAACAAGGCCTTCGCTTCCGTAGGCTGGTTCTGGGGAGGACGATGGAGCGCGTCACCGGACTACCAGCACTTCTCTTCCACCGGCGGTTGAAACGAGCCTTCGGCTGTTCGCTCGTACTCGTGATGGTGATCGCAATCGCGTCGTTGCTCTCACGAAGCGCCGAAGCCGTCGACGGACCGCACCTCGCGTCGTGCAATGCCGTGGCGGACGCCATCTCGGGCACTTCACACGCCGGACAACTGATCACCGTCGTTTCGCCGACGCTGAGGTCCCAGAGCGCCACGCTGGAATACTTCGTTCGCCAGGGAGGATGCTTTCGACTCGCCGCCGGACCGTACCCGGCACTCGTCGGTCTCAACGGTCTCTCGGCCCATCACCACGAAGGCGACAACACCACGCCCCTGGGACTCTTCGGCCTCCAATCCACGATGTACGGCGTGAACGCCAATCCCGGCGTCGACTACCAATACCACCGCCTCGTCTGCGGCGACTGGTGGGATGAACAGTCGTCCTCCCCGCTTTACAACCACTTCGTGCACGTGCCCTGTGGCACGAAGCCCGATTTTGGCGGTGGCTCCGAAGCCCTCTGGCAGACCGTGCCGGCTTATGACTATTTCGCGGTCATCGCCTATAACCGACACCCGATCGTGCCCGGCAAGGGATCGGCGATCTTCCTGCACGTCTCTACCGGTCAACCAACGGCCGGCTGCGTAAGCATTCCGGAGGCCGATTTGCTGCGAGTCCTTCGCGCTCTGCGGCCGAATATGAACCCTCTCATCGACATTTCGGCGCTGTAACTCCGGGCGACGTAGTCTCGCCCTAGTGCGTCCGACTCATCTCGACGACGCCCAGACTCGAGGACGCCGCACCCTGGTACACGCCCTTCAAGGGTGCGACGTCGTCGTAGTCGCGACCGTTGCCCACGATGATGTCGGCTCCGTCTCGGGAATGCCGTTCGTCGGGTCCATGCCGGTCCAGGCGCCCGAGAAGTACTCGATCCATGCGTGACTTTGACCGGCGACAACCTCACCCACATCGGCGTCACTCAGCGAGAAGAGATAGCCCGACACGTAGCGCGCGGGGATCCCGATCCCGTTGCACTCGTCTGAACCTAGTTGGATTTCCCGAAATGGCGACTTCGAATGAAGTCATCCCGTACCGCATCGAGCTCCGGCCACATTCAGTGGGGCGGAATGCCGGGCGCGTAAGGTCATCGGGTGCGCCTCAATGATGACGACTACGTACGCGAGCAGTACTGCACCACGGAGAAGTTGGATACGAGAGCTTCCGTCTGGTGCGCAGAGGAACAAGGTCCGACACCCCAGGACGTCGCGATCCTTGCGCTGAGTGACGTCCATCCAAACCGCGTTCTCGAAGTTGGTTCCGGCAAAGGAAGCCTCGCACTCCGGATCACTCAAGCGATTCAATGCGATTTCGTCGCTCTTGACTCGTCTGTGGCCATGGTGACGGCAAGTCGCTCTCTCGGCGTTGAAACGATTCTGGCCGACGTTCGCGACCTCCCGTTCACCGACGGTTCATTCGATGCCGTGGTTGCCGCTTGGATGCTTTATCATGTTTCCCCTCTGGAACAGGGACTGGCGGAATTAGCACGTGTTCTTCGTCCGGACGGCAGATTGGTCGTCATTACAAATGGAAGAACTCATCTCGAGGAACTCTGGAGAGCCGCTGGAGCGGATCATGAAGAGCCTGCATTCAGCGTCGAGAACGGCGCCGAACAACTTCGCCATTATTTTTCCAAGTTAGAACGACTCGACATTGCCACGCATGCGGTCTTTCCAGACCGGAACGTAGCCTCGGAGTATCTCCGAAGCATCGACAGAAGCGATCTAGTGAATCGGCTGCCGCTCTCCGGTTGGCCACTTCGAGCACGTGGTGCGACTGCAGTCTTCATTGCTGATCAGCCCAAATGATGCTAGCCAATCATGGAAGTCGGCCATGCCAAGTGACGATCGGCGATGAGCTCAAAATGAATTCGCGAACCTTTCAATGAAAGCGCGTTGCTCGCTCGTCTCAACCGCTCTTTGGTCGTAGTGATCTCGCACCCAATCGACGGCATCTTTTAGTTGCACGCCCGCGCGGACGGCCAGGCAGCTGAGGACGGTTCCCGTCCTTCCCAGCCCGCCGTAGCAAGCGATTTCCACGAGTTCGCCTATTTTGGCTCGAACGTGTATGTCCACGATGACATCGAATAGCTCACCCTCATCATTCGGCAGTCCGAAGTCGGGCCAGTCGATCATTCGGTATGGCCAGGTGACTTCAGGGTCAGCGTCCCATCGCTCATCGAGATATACGGCGTAATCGGGTTGGCGAATGCGCTCCGAAGGAATCAAGGCAAGCCGACCCTGGGCGAGCACAAAGGTGTTGTCCGGCAGCGTTACGAGCATGGTCGCATTCTTATGTGGGCGTCGCAATTCAAATGATGTCCAGGCGAAAGAGTTGATGCGCCACGCCGTCGCGCTTCACCGGACACACTTCCACGAATCCAAGTCGCATGTGCAAATTTATCGTTGCGATGTTCTCAGGTATTGCGAGGTAGAAGACCACCGTCGTTAGTTCTCGTAGCGCTTCGAGCCGTGCGATAGTCAATTGTGTCCCGATCCGGGAGCGACGGTGATCGGGCGCCACGAGGAGTCCGGCCAGGAAGTACCCCGAGGGACTTGCGTCGGGATCCGCGTCCTCAGGGCGCAAATGGAGAACGGAGTGACCGTATCCAACAATCTTTTGGTCAACCCGTGCGACGAAGAATCGACGATTGGCATCGTTGAGGTCGGTCTCAAAGCGCTTCTGCCAACTCTCGGCGTCGTCCAACTCCTCGTCGGCAATCAATTGAGCGCATGATCTCAGATCCCCTATGACCGCATTTCGAATCAGAATGTCGTGCGTTGACACTTCGGAAATGTTAGCGCCTCGATGTTTTGAAAATGGAGCCAGACTGGACGTGTGACCGGCACTCAAGGCATCGCGCGTCAAGCAAAACCAACCGATCTCGATGCAGTGCTCGAACTGGACCACAGGTCGCCGATTGGTCACAATCGAACCGCACTATTGACGGCTCGTGTGGATTCAGGCGAGGTCCTCCTATTTGAAAGTGAAGATCAACTATTGGGTTTCGCGGTCGTCCGAAAGCGCTCGTTCTTCGGACGAGATTTTGTCGAGTTGTTGACCGTGTCCGTGAGTAAGCGCCGTCAAGGCGTTGGCGGCTATCTCCTACAAGAAGCCGTAACGCAGTCCTCATCCGATCGCGTATTCACCTCGACTAACCAATCGAATTCTGAGATGATCGGCTTGTTGGAATACGCGGGCTGGAACTTCAGCGGACAACTCGAAGGGATCGACGAAGGAGATCCAGAGTTGGTCTTCTTCAAAGACGCGCGGTAAGTCTTGCTCGGCCGGAATCTATCCCTGCAACTACTCGGCGCGCAATAACAACGCCGTAGGAGTACGAGCGGCTACACGACCTGGAATCGCGGCGACGAGGTTAGCCAGCACTAAGGCGCTGACGACAATGAGTGCCACGGATGACATCGGAACGTCGGGACTCGGCACGGCATAGATCTCGTGGGCGAAGAGGTCCCAGAGAAAACGCCCGAGGACGACGCCGAGCGGCACGCCGATGACCGTGCCAATCGCTGTCGCCACGCTCGACTGCCACGCAATCGCCGCGGCCAACTGTCGCCTGGTGAAGCCCAGGGTCTTGAGGAGCGCTAACTCGCGTCGTCGCCGACGCACTGAGGTGATGAGCGTCAGTCCCATGGCGACGACGGCGCCAAGGGCGAGCGCGGTTCCAAGTACGACGGGCGTCGATCCCAGCGAGCCGTAGTTGATGATCTGCGCCGGGCGCTGAATACTCTGGGCTTGCGCCCCGTTGCTGTTCCCGCCCAGTTTGACCAAGATGGCGCTCAACGAACGAAGGGCGGCCGGGTGGTTGGCACCGGGTTTGATACGCACGAGGATCGCGTTGGGTCCGGACGTCACGTCGAAGAGATTGCGCTGGCTCAAGGGAATGAGTGTGTACGAGAGCACGGCCCCGCTTCCCATCTCGAGGTGATTGATGCCTCCAATGCCGATGGTGGGCAACGTCGCGGTGCCTACGATTTGCAGCTTCGTTGCCGCTCCTCCGGAACTCACTTCTACCGAGTCGCCGACCTGCTTGCGAAGTTGTTTGAGCGTGGCCGTGCCGAGCACGATCTGATTGAGCCCGTTGAAGCCGTGACCGGTCAGTATGGGTGGACCCACGCTGGCGTGGGGGCTGGCGCCCATCACCGAAACGTTAAGTCCGTCGATCTTCAAGAGGCCGAAGTAGACCGCCGACCAGGCCGACACGGACTTGTTGGCCTCGAGCAGTCGCGCCGCCGGTTTGGCCGGGATATCACCGAGACCCCCGCCGCCGTTCATCTCGTAGGTCCAGTTCCAGCCGTACAGCGAAGGCTTGGCGACCAACGTGTGAAGGCTGGCGCCGAACGTGACGGTGGAGGTCACGATCATGAGCGCGAAGACCGTACCCAGGATCGCCGAACGAACCGGCACGGCGTTCCTCCCGGTTCCCGGCTCGAGCGCCAGACGGATGCCCGTCACCGCGGACACGGGCAGGCTCGCGTTGGCCGCTACTCGCGCCGCGCTGGAACTACGAACCCGCGCGACGCGACGGTTCGCCTGGGAGCGACGGGGAGCGACGCGAAGGGCGAAGGCCACGGTGAGTGCCAACAGAGCCAGTGCCGTCGCCGCCATACCGATTCCGAGAACCGTCCAATCGACATCGAGGCCGTTCGGAATGTAAGGCCGTATTGGACCGAGCAACCCCAGGGGAGAAATCGCCACCGCCACTAACCCCGCCAAGATGGACCCCGCGAGTATTGACGCGACGATGCCGAGAAGGCCGTCCAGCACGGTCGTCGCGGGCGTGGCACCGAGTGCGCGAATGACCGTCAGATCCGTGGCGTTGAATCGTAGGCGGCGACTGATCACCTGACCGGCGATCACCAACATGGCGAGCGCCGCAATGAGACCGAAGGCGCCGAGGGCGATTGACTCGGGTCTGAGCGTCTGTTCCGACGTCGATTCGATCTGCGACACCGCCGTGACATCGGCGGGCAGACCCTTCGGCAACACCTTGGCTATTTCGCTCTCCCCGGTGTTCTGATGAGCGGTGCCACCGATGAGCTGAATGGCAGCTAGCGACGTATTGACGCAACAACTGAGGAGCGGTTTCGCGAGGGCCGGGGTGAACAGCACGACCGAACCGTTGCCTTGGTCGACTTGATCCTGCAAGAGATCGTGTGGCTGAACCGCTCCCGTGCTCACCAGAGTGGCCCGAAGCCTGAGGACCGGCTTTAGCTTCTTCAGTGCGGCCTGGGGACTCGTGGAGTTCAAAAGCCCTATCTCTTTATTGGAAAAGGCCAGGAAGGTCGCCACTTGACCCACGTGCAATCCGAACGCTTTCGCGGTGGACGCATCCATCGCGAACTCGTTCATCTTTTTTGGATTGGGTAGACGACCGTTAGTGGTGAGTACTCGGTCTTGACTGAACAGCTCACCGTTGACGCTTGCCGTCATGGACTGACCTTCGGAGGCGAGAATCGGAGCGCCCTTGGCATTGAGAATGAGAAGATTCAAATCGACGAGACTCTTCACGTCCTTCACGTACGGAAGATGTTCCATGGTTCTGATGAGTGAAGGCGAGTAACCCTGCTGTCCGATCGTGGGGTTGTAGACACCGGTCAAACCAAACAGTTGGGAGGAGTTAGATCGGGCCATAAGAGTGGAGAAGGACGACTGGGTGCGACGAGCACCGGCGACGGCACCCATGGCGAGTCCCCCCAAAAGGCCCACCAGTAACACAATGGTCAGGTAGCCGCTCCAGCGATCGCGGAACGTGGCGACGAATCGGTACCTCGCGACGCGAAAGCTCTCAGTCACTTCAACGAATCCTCGGAAAGAGGATGGATCAGGTTCATTGTCACCAGAATGCTCTTATTCCGCGTATAAAAGTATGTAGGTAACCGCCCTAAGAACTTCGTGGTACTACCCAGGTTTGTTCCGCTACCGGCGAACACCTTGGTTCCAAGTCGCCGATTCTGAAGGCACGACCTTCGATACCTCTCCATCGGACTTGATTGGAAAGCGATCTTCAAGAGAATGTCTATTCCGAAGATGCCCGTGCGTAAATCGAATGAAGGCTCTCGCCCGAATGCAATAGTCGGTAGCCCACCAACGCGGTGACGTCGAACTCTCGACCGGACGCCAGCGCAATCACCGGGTGGCCATTGGGCCACACTCGCCACCGAGAACCGGCAACACTATTCAGAATCACATTGCCCAGATAGATACCGACTCCATTGCCCAAATCCACACTTTCGAAGTGACTGGGATCTGCGTGCCACTCGTCGATATGCGCGTCCAATAGTTCCAGACTCTGCGCATCCTCGTTGAGGACGACTCCGTGCGCTAGCGACCATTGACGTAGCCGCCCGTCGTCGCCCAGAGCTCCAAGAACCTCGTCGGGACCGACGGAATCCTTAGAGGTAAAGACCGCCATTCCCAGAGCGGGTCCGTGTTTCGGCCCCATCCATCTGCGTCGTCGGAAACTGAATCTCACGGTTGTCCATCACCTTCTCGAGAATGGATTGGTCCTGGAAGACTATTCGGGTTGGACTCCTCGATTTCAGTAAGTCCATCCTGAGGTCACTGCGGAATCGTCGCGATCTCGACCCGGTCTTTCGTGGCGACGGCGACGACGCGACCGTTACGATGGCGCCATGTCGACCTACCAACCCTCACCCGACCGCTACGATTCGATGCAATACCGACGCTGCGGCCGAAGCGGAATCCAGCTTCCCGCCATCTCCCTCGGCCTCTGGCAGAACTTCGGCGACGACCGCCCGATCGACACCCAACGGGCCATAGTTCGCCGCGCCTTCGATCGCGGCGTGACGCACTTCGACCTCGCGAACAACTACGGTCCGCCCTACGGCAGCGCCGAGACGAACTTCGGGCGACTCTTGCGAGAAGACTTCTCGTCGTTGCGCGACGAGCTCATCATTTCGACCAAGGCCGGCTGGGACATGTGGCCCGGCCCCTACGGCGACTTGGGATCGCGCAAGTACCTGCTGGCCAGCCTCGACCAGAGCCTCAAGCGCCTAGGGCTGGACTACGTCGACATCTTCTACCACCACCACTTCGACGCGACAACGCCCATGGAAGAGACACTCGGCGCGCTCGATCACGCCGTTCGCCAGGGCAAGGCCCTCTACGTGGGCATATCGTCGTACTCCGACGAACGCACCCAACAGGCCATCACGATCCTTCGCGACCTCGGCACGCCGCTCTTGATCCACCAGCCGTCGTACTCGATGCTGAATCGTTGGATCGAGGATCGACTCCTCGACGTCCTCGACGAACAAGGGGTGGGCTGCATTGCCTTCTCCCCCCTCGGTCAAGGTCTCCTCACCAACAAGTACCTCGACGGAACGTCGAGTGACTCGCGCGCGGCCAAGGATGACTCGTCGCTGGCCGCTCGAATGCTGAACGAGGAGAACCTCGCTCGTGTTCGGGGACTGGCCAAGATCGCCCACGAGCGAGGACAACGGATGGCCCAACTGGCTATCGCCTGGGCGTTACGCAGTCCGGTCGTAACCTCGGTGTTGCTGGGCGCGAGCAGTGTCACGCAACTCGACGAGAACCTCGATGCCCTGAACAACCTGGAGTTCAGCACCGAGGAGTTGACGCGGATCGATGAGTTCGCTGTGGATAGCGGTATCGACCTCTGGCGCCGGCCGGCCACCGAGTAGCCGACGTACCTATCACGCGCGAACGGTCGCGGTTTAGAGAAGCTCTTCCAGTTGTTTGAGTTCGAGTTGTTGCGCGTGACGGTCCAGTTTGTCGGGCATCTTGAAGTACGGAGCACCTTTGTACCAGTACCACGCCATGGGAATGAGTCCCAGCGCCATCGAGCCGAGACCTACGATCAACTCGACGCGGTTCAGACCGGGTATCGACTTGACGAACAAATAGATCATGAAAAGTGCCCCGAGCAACGGCCAGAGCCCAATGAAGATGAAGTTGTTCACCGAATTGAAAAGCTGGCGACGGTACAAGATCACGACCGCGAGTCCGGCGAGACTGTAATAAATGCAGATCTGAATCGCAATGGCGTTGTAGCCATCAACCAAGATGTTGCCCACCGAGCCGACGTATTGGCTGGCCACGAAGAGCCCCAATGAAAGCACGGTGACGACCATCGTCGCGACGAACGGCGTTTTGCGCGTGGGATGGGTCGTCCCGAGTACCTTGGGCAGCGTTCGGTCGCGGCCCATCGTGAAAAGAGTCCTCGTTACTTGAATGAGCGTCGTTTCGAGCGTGGCGATGGTTGACAGCAGAAGCGCCACGATGAGCAACTTGCCACCGAGACCGTGCCACACCGCCTGTCCCAGGTTGTACATGAAGTCGGCCACATTGCTCGAATTCGCCAAGGTACCTGGCTTCAAGGTCATGTTCGAGGCGACCGTGAACACTTCAAAGAGCAAAAAGACCACGAACGTTCCGAGCAGACCCCCGAGGCCGGAGGTCTTCTTGGCGTTCTTCGTCTCCTCATTGAGATTCGCGGTGACGTCCCATCCCCAGTAGTAGAAGGCGGCGAGCAACGCCCCGGCCACGAAGTCATTAGTGTGGTGACCACTGAAAACTGACGGCGAGAACCAGTGCCACGAGAATGCGGTCACGTGGTGGGCGTGAAAGAGCGCCAATCCGGCGAACAACACGAGCAGGAATATTTCCACGGTGGACATCAGGATTTGCACCTTCACCGTGACCGTCACCCCCAGGGCCACGGCCGCCACCATGGCGAAAAAGAACACGGCGCCCAGAATCGTGACCGGACCGGTTTTCTCATACAGCGTGCTGGAAAAGAGCCGTAGCACGCTGGAACCGGCCGGGAACGTGGCGATCACCATGAAGAGAAGGGCGGACACGATGAGGGCCCAACCGGACAGGTAGCCCAGGATCGGGTGGATCGCTCGACGAACCCATGAATAGGCCGCACCGGCGTGCGAATCATCGCGGCTCAAGTAACTGAAGGCCCACACGATGCCGAACATGAAGAAACCGCAGTACAACAGCGCCGCGGGTCCGCCATAGGCGACAGCGAAAAAAAGCGCCCCGGTCGTTGCCCCAAT
>OBLU010001320.1_pt1 | contig 23094 bp, 19 predicted proteins | sample 1518681 | NCBI WGS metagenome assembly OBLU01 (sample SAMEA3539304, study PRJEB22396) | soil metagenome | biome: tundra; feature: field; material: soil | place: USA | collected 2010-05 | depth 0.15 m
CCGCGGTCGTGGCAGCGCTTCGATCGGGGACGCTCACCGGAGGTGATGGAGTCGCCACCTTCGAGCACGCCCTCGCTGCACGCTGTAACGCCGGTCACGCGGTTGCGGTCGCCAACGGCAGCGTCGCCCTCGACCTCGCCGTCGGCGCCCTCGGGGTCGGACCCGGCGACGAAGTGGTGACCACGCCGCTGACTTTTGTCGCCACCGCGAATGCGGTCCTGCGCCTCGGTGCGACGCCGATCTTTGCCGACATCGGCGACGACCGCTGTCTCGACCCCGCATCCGCCGCGCGGGCGGTGACGTCGCGCACGAAGGCCTTGATCACCGTCGACTATTCCGGTCTCCCTGCTGATATCCCTGCATTGCGAGCGGCACTTCCCCGTCCCCTGCCGATCATCGCGGACAGCGCCCATTCACTCGGGGGCTCGTTGCATGGGCACGCCGTCGGATCCCTTGCCGACATCACCACGCTGAGCTTTCACCCCGTGAAGCAGATAACGACTGGTGAAGGCGGCGCCTGCCTGACCGATGACCCGCTTCTCGCGGACATCATCCGCAGGCGGCGTAACCACGGCATGACCAGCACCGCCGATGAGCGCACCGGCGCGCTGTGGAAATACGACGTGACCACCCTCGGGGACAACTATCGGCTCACGACCATGCAGGCGGCGCTCGGCGCGTCACAGCTGCGACGGCTCGACGACATCGTCGCCGAGCGCGGCGAACTCGCAGATCGCTACGACGCAATGCTTGCCGGCATCCCCGGCGTCGGACTGCCGCCGCGACCCGAGGGACGTCGAAGCGCGTGGCACCTGTACGTGATCGAGATCGACCCAGAGGCATTCGGCTGTGCACGCGATATCGTTATCGATGCGCTTCGCGCCGAGGGCATCGAGGCAACGCTGCATTACCCGGCGGTCCATCTCCTGTCCCTCTACCGCGAGCGCGGCGGTGTCCCGGGGACCGCGCCGCGAGCCGAGCGGCTGTGCGAGCGGCTGGTGACCATTCCGCTCTACCCGACCATGACCGCGGCCGACCAGGATGATGCTGTTGTCGCGCTGCATCGGATCCAGACATGGGCGGCGGCACACGCGTCTGCGTCATGAGCCGGCGGGCTCTGCTCGCGCCCGATTGCGGACAGGGTGTCGGATTGGGCCACCTCGAGCGCATGCTCGCGCTCGCGGACGCATTGCGACCCGATACAGCGGCGTCACTGATTCTCCCGAGTGGCGATGTGACCCTGCGCCGCCGGGTTGAAGATCGCGGGCATGCCGTCGTTGAAGCGCCTGGCACTACCGCGAGCCGGGTTGCGACCGTCGCCGATTCCCGTTCACCGATGGATGTGATCGTCCTCGACGGGTACGTCTTCAATGTTGCCCTGCAATCGCGACTTCGCGATGCGGCGCCGCTGGTCGTTGTCGATGATCTCGGCCTCCCAGCCGCGTGCGACCTCGCGGTCAATCCTTCTCCCGGCGGTGAGGGACTCCGACCCAGTGGAGCGCACAGGTTCCTCGGTGGCGCCGCCTACGCGCTGCTTCGCGAGTCGTTCGTCGATGCACGCGACAGCGTGCTGCTCCGCGGACGAGCAGGCAGAACGGTGCTGGTCTCAACGGGCGCCACGGATATCGACGGCATCGCCGAGCGCGTGAGCGAGGAGTTACTCGAGCGCGACGATACGGTCGAGATCGTCAGAGTCATCGGGCCGGACGCGCCTCCGGATGCGGCAGCGCATCAGCGGCGCCTGCGTCTGCTCGTCTCGCCGCAAAGCCTCGCCGAGGCGCTCACCGCGGTGACGGTGTACGTGGGAGCCGCTGGCACAACCGCGGTGCAAGCCGCATGCGTCGGCATCCCGGCGGTGGTCAGCGCCATGGTGCCGAATCAGAGAGCCCAGGCGGGCGCACTCGCCGCGGCAGGCTGCGCGATCGTCGTCGAGCCCGATGACCTCACCACAGCGTGCCTGCAGCTGCTTGATGATCCGGATCGTTGCGAGCAGATGGGTGCGCACGGACGGACGCTCGTCGACGGGCGCGGCGCGGAGCGCGTGGCCGCGGCGTTGCGCGATTGCCTTCGCCGGGGAGCCCCGTGATGCCCGCGCAGCCGACGGTGGCAGTGATACAGGCGCGCCTCGGCTCAAGGCGCTTTCCGGGCAAGGTGCTCGCCGACCTGTGCGGTAAGCCGATGCTCGCGCACGTCATCGACCGCGTGCAGCTTGCCGCGACCGTCGATGAGGTCGTGGTGGCAACGACAACGGCCGGCGAGGACGACGCGATCGCCGAACTTGCCGTCGAGCGTGGCGCCGGCGTGACCCGCGGTTCGATATCCGACGTCCTCGGTCGCTATGTGCTCGCCGCCGACGAGCACCATGCGGCAGTGGTGATCCGGGTGACGGCCGACTGTCCCCTGGTCGACCCGGCAATCCTCGATGCTCTGGTGCGCCTCCGCTCCACCGAGGACGCCGACTACGCCAGCAACGAGCTCCCGCCAACCTTCCCTCAGGGCTACGACCTCGAAGTGATCACTGCGGCATGCCTGAGAAGGCTCGACGGCATGGCGGTGGCAGCCCACCATCGCGAGCATGTCACCGCCTGGCTGCGCGAGCACCCTCGAGACTTCCGGACCGCGAATCTGGTCCATGACCGCGACCTTTCATCAATACGTCTGACTGTGGACGTCCTCGCGGACCTCGATCGTGTGCGGACGATCGTCGCGGCCCTGCCAGCCACGCCGCCACCTGATCTCGCCGCGGTGGTCGCGTACTTCGAATCGGATTCGACGCTCTGGGATCAGACCGGGCTGCCCGCGAGAGACGAGCGCTATCGCGCTCAGCGAGACGCCGAGCTGCGTCGCGAGTCCCGTGGAGCACCACCGGAGTCCTGAGGGTCGTCGCTAACCCAGCCGCAACTCGAAGACGATGAAGCCGTCCGCGGATCGGCCGCGACGCCGGAACCCGACACGTTCGAAGGCGCGCATCGACGCCGAGTTGTCCGGGTGCGTGACCGCCGTCACAATGGCAACCAGGTGATCCCGCTCGATCTCGGCGAGCGCGATTCGAAGCATCTGCTGGCCGACGCCACGTCCGCGCGCCGCAGGCGCCACCGCGATCGAGAGCACTCCCGCGTCGCCATCCAGGTTCAGGCGCACCTGTCCGACTGGGATGCCGCGCTCCTCGGCGACCCATAGCCGCACCCGCGGATCCACGAGAGCCGCCGAGAACCAGCGACCATGATCGAGTTCAGAGACCGGGCGGCGGCTGGTGCTGAATCGAACCGCGTCGGGATCGTTGCGCCACGACCGGACGAGCGCGACGTCGTCGTTGCGTGCAGCACGTAGCGCCACGTCGGGGGGCCCCCGATCGACGGTCAACGCACCAGGTCGTCCCACTGGAGCACCTCGTCCTCCGCCACAGCTCGCGCCACATGGCGGCCGACCACCTGGTCGATGTCGTGGACTGGAATCCCGAAGCCCGGGCGCTTGATCGCGAGATCGTCCCTGGTCAGTGCCGCTCCGGCGGCGACATCCCGGCGGGCGACGAGGCTCCGCCGGCCCAGCCGGAACATCTCGGCTTCCGCCGCGGTGACACGCTTGATGCTCGAGCCGAGCGACGCCTCCGTCTCGCGTATGGCCCGGACCATCGCCGCGAGCTCGTCCGGCTCGAGCGCGAACGGGTGATCCGGGCCCTCCTGGTTCCGGCTGAGAGTGAAGTGCTTCTCGACAGCGCAGGCGCCAAGGGCAACCGCCACGACGTCGGCCGTATGGCCAGGTGTGTGATCCGACCAGCCGATCGGTACGTCGAATGCCGCCTGGAGGGTGGTGATGGCGCGGAGATTGAGGTCTTCGAAGCGCGGCGGGTAGTTCACGGCGCAGTGCATCACCAGCAGTTCGCGCGCGCCGGCAGCCGCCGCGGTGTCGAGGGCTCGTTCAATGTCGCCGAGCGATGCCATCCCCGTCGATATGAGCAGGGGCTTCCCGGTGCGAGCGGCTCGCTCGATCAACGGGAGGTGATTGATCTCGTAGGAGGCGATCTTGAACGCGGGCACGCCGATGCTCTCGAGGAGGTCGACGGCCTCCTCCTGAAACGGGGTCGAGAAGAACGCGATACCCGCCTTCCTCGCATGGGCGGCGAGGTCGGCGTGCCATTCCCACGGGATCTCGACGCGCTTGATCAGCTCCCACACCGACTCCCTCTCGCCGACGAGCCCCTGGTCCTTCAGGTAGCTCATGTCAGGGGTGCGGCGTGAATAGAGCCCCTCGGCCGTGTATGTCTGGAACTTCACCGCGTCGGCACCCGCCTCGGCAGCGACGTCGATGAGCCGGAACGCGGTGCTGAGGTCGCGGTTGTGATTCGACCCCGCCTCCGCAATGACGAAGCACGGATGGCCAGGTCCCACAGGCCGGTCGGCGATCCGGATTTCCCGGGTGCCGTACGTATGAGCGCTCACGACTGGAGATCATAGAGAGCGCCGGCCGCAACCCACGGCGGATTCGTGCGGGTACCCTTGGGTCGATGACGACGGAGCCGCAAGGGCAGCCTCGCGCCAGTGCCAACGCCTCGCCGGGCCCCGTCAGTGCAATCGCTGTCGTGATCCCCGCCTACAACTCGGCCCGGACCCTCGGCGCCGCTCTCGCATCGGTGGCAGCGCAGACGCTCACCCCGGTTGCCGTGGTCGTGGGTGACGACCACTCCGACGACGGGACGGCCGCGCTGGCGGCGCGCTGGCAGGGACTGCTCCCGGTCGAGGTCGTCCGGCTGGAGCGCAATGCGGGGCCGGCGGCCGCGAGACGGGCCGCGATCGCCCGTATCGACGCCCCGCTCATCGCCCTGCTCGACGCCGACGATGTCTGGCTTCCCGACCACCTCGCGTCACTGGCGGCACTCCACGCTCGAACCGGCGGCATCGTCTGCGCGGACGCGCTGCGGTGGCACCCGGGCGAGGGGGTGCGCAGAGCAACCCAACGCGACCACTTTCCCATTCCCGCTCCGGAGCACCAGGTGCTCGATATCCTCCGCCACAACTTCGTCTCCATCGGCGCGCTCTTTCCTCGCGCCGCCTACGAGGACGCCGGGGGCTTTCGTGATGGCGTCTCGGGAGCGGAGGACTGGGATCTCTGGATACGCCTGATCAGGGCCGGCCTGAGGGTGCACGGCATCGGAGCACCCACCCTCCTCTACCGGGTGGATTCCCGTGGACTGAGCCACCGCACCGACATCTTCGACACGTATGCCCGAGTCCTCGAGCGGGCGGTCCAAGAGGCTGGCGATGACCAGCAACGGGCCGTCGCGCGCGAAGCCCTCGGCTGGATGAGGAGCCAGCGGGCTCTGGGCGCAGCCTACGGGCACGCTCGGGCACATCGGCCGTGGAAAGCAAGGAGGGCGGCGCTCGCATGCTTGCCCGGATCCCCGCGCTTCGTGCTGGAGGCCAGCCTCATCCTGGCGTCACCGTCGCTCGCGGTCAGGATTGGCGACGCCGCTCGCCGCCGGCGGTGGTGACCACCACAGATCAGCTTCCGGTCGAGGCCGGCGTACCGGATCCACTGGAGAGCCTCGGCCTGCGGCGGATCCTCCGCTCCGCATCAGGCCTGTCCGGGGCATCGCTGATTGGCTCGGTGCTCGCCGTCGGCGCCGGGTTCCTCGCCGCCCACTGGCTCGGTCCTGCGCGATACGGCGATGGCCAGTTCGTGCTGCTCATCTACCTGTATGCGACGTTGATGCGGAGCGGGGTCTTCGAAGGCTCGATTCGGGCCGTCATCGATCACCTGGCCCGCGGCGAGGCCGACGAGGCTCGACATGCACAGAACGTCGGGGTCTCGTTCGAGCTGATCGTCTCGGCTCTCCCCGGCGTGGCGCTCACCATCGTTGGGTTCTTCGTTGCCCCAGGCGTGGTGCAGCTTGGTCTGTTCCTCGCGCCGATCGCGGTGATTGCTTCGAGCGGTAGCAGCTTCCTCTCCACGCTCTGGTCGGCGAGATCTCGCTTCGATGTTGTCGGCAAGGTGGCGGTCGCGCAGGCGATTCTCGGGCCGGTTCTGCTCGTGGTGCTCGTGGCCACCATCGGGACCGCCGGCGTCTTTCTCGCGCCGGCCATCGCCTCGTTGGTGACGGCGGCGCTCTACTTCGCGTTCCGGCCCCCGCTGCAGCTCCATCCTTCATTCGACACTCGGGCGGCGCGACCCTTTCTTCGGGTCGGATTCCCGCTCGGGCTGCTCGCCGAGATCTACTGGGCGTATCGGCTGGTCGGGAGCACATCGATCGCCATCGCGTCGTCCTCGTTCGCCCTCGGTCTCTACACCTTTGCAGCCGCGCCGATTGCGGTTGCCACGAGCGCCATCGGTGGCATCCAGGCGGTGCTGCTGCCGACGGTCTGGCGTGAGCTCAGCCGCGGCGCGAGCGGGCCGGTCTGGGCGCGCCACGCTGAGCGGATCACCATCGCGATGGGGCTGATCGCCGCGGCCGTGGCGGGCCTCGGCCAGGCTGGGTTCGCACCGATGGTCATGGCGTTCACGCCGAGCTTTGCCGGCTCCATCCGCCTGTTCGACATCCTGGCGCTGACGATCCTGCTGCTCCCCATCGCCACGGTCCCGTCACTGGTGCTCGACTCGAAGCGAGTGAACCGTCAGAAACGCCATCTCTCCATCTGGATCGCCGCTCTTTTGGTCAATATCGTCGCGAACGTGATCGTCCTGCGCGCCGGCTGGGGTGCGCAGGCGATCGCCGTGAATGACGTCTGGGTGCAGTTCCTCGTCGTCGTGGTCATCTTCGAGACGGCCGCGCCACACATCTGGGAGGGCGGCGGCGGCCGGCGCTTCGCGCTCTATCCGAAGATGGCGCTGGTGCTCGTCGTCGCTGTCGCCGTGACCATGGTGCTCGATCTCGGGGTGTCAGGCCTGCATCCAGGTCACCTCGACGTTGCGGCGCTCCTGATCCGCTGCGGGGCGACGGCGCTGGTCTGGGCTGCGGTGGCCGTGATCCTGTTGCGCCCGCAGAGAAACGTCACCACATCCACGGATTGAGGACAGTGTCGGGTAGCAGCGGGATCGTTCGGGCGAGCTCGATGACGTCGGGGTAGCGATCCGCGGCCATCGACCATTCGGCCAGACACTCGCGCACCTGCTGCACCGTTTCGGCCCCGATCACCACGCCGACGCCGGGAAACCCATACGCGAAATACAGAAATGGTGCGAATGCGAGCCACCCGCGGAGGGCAGCGAGTTCCCTGATCTCGGTCAGCGGCGCCCTGAGCTCGACGAGGCCGTATGGGAGTTGGTCGAGCGGCAGGTGCGCAACCCCCTGGAGGAAGACGCTGCGCACGAACACTTCCTTCCCGGCCGACGCAGCGGCGTCGAAGAAACCGCTGCGAAACAGCCTCTGGTCGAGGAGGCTGCTCGCGACCTGGATCACCTCGGCGTCGGGTTGTTCGAGTGCTATCCACGCCTGGTCAGGCCCCAGCGCTGAGATGCCGAGCTTGCGAATCTGCCCAGAGTCGCGAAGCTCGACGAGAGCCCGCCACACGGCTCCTCCCCACTGCGACACATGCTCGAGGCGGTGCACGAGCAGTGTGTCTAGCCGAACCTGGCGCAACGCTTCGAGGCTCGCGAGGACGCTCGCCTTCGCCGCCGCCAGCGCGTCGACGGTGGAGCTCGCGGGCAGTTGCGCCGTGAGCTTTGTCATGACGCGCCACTCGTGGGTCGGTGCGAGGGTGCCGATCAGCGCCTCACTGCCCGCGTAATCTCGAGCCGTGTCGATGGTGTTGACGCCCGCCTCGCCCGCGAGCGCGATCATCGCCCCAACCTCGTCCGGTGACGGTTGTCCAGCGGTGTTCGCGATGCCATAGGGTTGACCCCACTGGACGCTGCCGAGGCCGAGCCTGGCGGCATCTACGGAGGTGGTCACCAGGCAGTCCAGCCGCCGTCAACCACGAGGTTGTGACCGGTGACAAATCCGGATCCGGGCGACAGGAGAAACACCAGAGGCCCGACGAGATCGTCCGGTGCACCGATGCGGCCGAGTGGCACCCTGCGGGCCAGGGCATCGACGAAACCGCCGTTCGCCTGGGTGGCGTCGGACGGAAATGGCCCGGGGGAGATTGCGTTCACGCGGATGTTGTCGGATGCGAGATGACAAGCCGCGTAACGCGTGAATTGCAACACACCGGCCTTGGCCGCGCCGTACGCGGCCGGGTTGTGAAACGAGGGGAACTGCTCGTAGGTCGACGGCTGCGGGGACACCATCGCGTACATCGAGGAGATATTCACGATCGATCCCCCGCCGCCATGCGCCTTCATGCGACTCGCGACCTGATCCGTCGCCATGATCACGTCGGTAAGCGCCGATGCGATGGACACTTCGACGTCTGAGCGTGACAGCGTCCCGAGGAGTCCGCCGGCACCCGCATAGGCGTTGTTGACCCATCCGTCAACCCGACCTGTGGACGCGGCGATGAGGTCAAGGACGCGATCCATGTCGGCCGCGCTCGAGGCATCGGCAACCGCGAGAACCACGGAACCGGAGCACTGCAATGCCAGTGCTCGAGCCGCGACCGCCTCGAGTGCCGCCGCGTGACGTCCGGTGATGACGACCCGCGCTCCAGCCTGGGCAAGGCCCAGCGCCATGGCGGACCCGAGATGTCCGCCGCCCCCGGTGAGTCCAACGCTCAAGCCGCCGAGGTCGAAACTGGCACTCATCGCGCGGGTACGATAGCGCGCTGCCTCGATCGGCATGTTCCCAAGACACGCGAAAGGCGCGCGAGGGTATGCGCGATACTCCCCCGGTGTTTCGTCGAGGGCTCGCCCCCTGCGCCTTTGTCCTGGCGGTTGTGCTCGCAATCTGGATCATCTCCGGCGTCAGCGCGGGCGACATCACCACGTTCGTGGGCTACGAGATCGGTTTTGTCTTGCTCCCGGGAATTGCACTGCTCTGGGCGCTGCGAGGCCGGTCGCGTGGGTCGCTGCTGACCATCGCGGTCGGCTGGCCACTCGGACAGACTTTGGAGATTCTCGCTTTCAGCGCGACTGCAGCGATCGGCGCGAGAGGGCTTTTCGTCATCTACCCCATCGTAGTGATCATCCCGAGCGCCTTCTTCATCTGGAGACGGGCCAATGCGCCGCCGCGCGATCTGGACGGCGAATCCACGTCGCATTGGGCGATGTGGACCGCCGCGGTGGCGTTGTCGCTCGGCGTCGTCTACCTCGCGCTGGCATTTCTCCCCCAGGTCCCGCTGCCGTCGACTTCGCAGTCTGTGTCGTATTACGTCGACTTTCCGAATTTCATCGGACTCACCGCTGAGGTCAGGAACCATTGGCCTGCAACCAGTCCCGGCCTGTCGGGTGTGCCCCTCCATTACGAATGGTTCGTCTTCGAACATATGGCGGCGATCAACCAGGTCACAGGAGTCAGCATCCCCACCATCGGATTCAGGTTGGATGTGTTCCCGACCATTCTCGTGCTCGGATGTCAGCTCTTCGCCGTCGGTCGCTTCCTGGGACGATCGGCCTGGACCGGTGCGCTCGCAATCGTGGTTGCGTTCCTGCTTGGAGCCCTCGATCTCACCGCCGATCTCAATCAGACGAGCCCCTTCTTTGATCAGTTCAACTTCCACCTGTGGGCAAGCTGGACGTTCCCGTTCGGCCTCATCTTCCTCATGGCGCTTCTCGCTCTGATTGCCGAGCGATTGCAGGCAGCATCCTGGCGAGGGAGCGGCGCGCTTGGTTCCTGGGTTGTGATCGTCCTGATCATGGTCGGCGCATCCGGCGCCAAAGCCACCGTGCTTCCAGTCGTGATCGCCGGAGTGGGTCTGTACGCGGTGTGGGAGTTGATCGCTCTGCGCGCCATTCCGGTCACGGCGATGGTGACACTCGGGCTCACCGCGGTGGTCTTCGCCGTGACGTTTGTCATCGTGTATGGACGCGGCGTGCCCGGCACGACGCTTGATCCGCTGGTGCCACTGAGCCACACGGTTCCCGTGACCGTGGCCGCATCCATTTCCAGCCATGCGGTCCGCGCGGTTGCGCTGCCGGTCGCGTATGTCGCCGGCCTGGCCGGGATCATGCTCCCGCTCGCAGGCATGCTGTATCTCCTCCGCCGACGGCATCGAGATGAGCTTCGTCGACTCAGGTTCTGTCTGTGCCTGTTCGCAGGCGGCCTGCTGCTCGCGAACGTCGTCCACCAGATCGGATCCAGCGAACTGTACTTTCTGGATACCGGCTACCTGGCGGCGGTCATCGTGGCGGCGGCCGGGCTGCGCATCGCATGGGCAGATCTGGGCGGCGTGATTCCGATGTCTCGTCGAGGAGCTCTCGTCGCCCTGGCCGGCTGGCTGATTCTGGTGGTCGTGGTGGTCCTCATCACATCGCCGACGCTCGCGCACCCGGCCGGGCTCCTCGTCCGGTATGCGGCAATCGCCGTTCTCGCCGGGATCTTTGTGGTTGGGTGTGGAGTCGTGCTCAGACCAAGCGGCGCGGCTCTCCCGGGTGTGCTGGCGCTTGCGCTGCTGCCCGTTCTGGCGGCGTGTGCGCTCACGTCTCCGATCCAGCTCGCGGCGACGATCGGCCGAGCCATGGGTGGTAAGTCGCTCACGGTGACCCAGCCCGACCCGCAAACCACTCGCGGCTTGACGCCGGGGCTCGTCGTGGCCCTCAACTGGTTACAGGACAATACGTCCGTGAATACGATCATCGCGGTCAGCAATCACTGGATCAATCCGGGAGAAACCGACGGCCGCTACTACTACTACTCGGCCTTTTCGCAACGTAATGTGTTCGTGGAACCGTACACACCCGACGACTACGGACTGCAGAATCCCCCGCTGACCGCCGGCTTTGTCGCCTTCCTCCACCGCGTGATGTTGAATGACCTGGTGTTCGACCATGCAGATGTGGCAGCGCTCCATGTCCTGACCGATCAGTACGACGTTCGCTATCTGCTCATCGACCGCCTCCACCACGACGCGGATCCAGCGCTCCTCCAACTCGGCAGAATCGTCTTGACGAACCCGGACGCCACCATCGTGGCGGTGGGCTAGGCACGTACGTGCCCCGACCGACGCCGCTCGCCCCCGGGATCTCCGCCGTGATCCCGGTGCACCGCTCGGAGAAGTCACTCCCGTTGCTCCTCCCGCGTCTCACGGCAGTGCTGGATGCCGTCGCATCCGCACACGAGATCATCCTGGTAGACGATGGCAGCCCCGACCGAAGTTGGGACGCGATCGCGACAGCGGCGAAGGAAGACAACCGTGTCCGTGGCATTCGTCTCATGCGCAACTTCGGCCAGCACAACGCCCTGCTGGTGGGGATTCGCGCCGCCCAATACCAGATCATCGTCACGCTGGATGACGATCTGCAGAATCCGCCTGAAGAGATCGGCCGGCTGCTCGAGCAGCTCACTGACGACGTCGACGTGGTGTACGGGTCGCCGATCTCGGAGAAGCACAGTCTCTGGCGTTCGGCGGCCTCACGGATAACAAAGTTTGCCCTGCAGGAGGCGATGGGCGCGCCCGCCGCGAGAAGCGTCAGCTCGTTTCGCGTCTTCCGAACAGATCTCCGGCGTGCGTTCGAGCGATTTCAGAGTCCCGACATATCGGTCGACGTCCTGCTGACATGGGCGACGAGCCGATTCGCAGCGATCGGCGTTCGTCAAGAGCCGCGATCGGAAGGCCGGTCCAATTACACATTTGGCCGGCTCGTCCACCATGCGCTCAACATGATGACCGGATTCACCAGCCGTCCCCTGCGCGTTGCCAGCATGGTCGGGTTTCTCTTCACCATCTTCGGTGTCGTGGTGTTTGTCGTGGTGGTGGCCCGCTACTTCGTCGGCGGCAACTCGGTACCGGGGTTCCCCTTCCTCGCATCCATCATCGCGATCTTCTCCGGCGTCCAGTTGCTGATCCTCGGGATCATGGGGGAGTATGTGGCACGGATGCACTTCCGCCTGATGGAACGGCCGACCTACGTGGTCGCCGAGACAACTGACGACGATGCGGGCGACCCTTCCTAGTCCGTTTGCGAGCTGGATCCGAGCGTGGGGGCCGGGGCTATACTCCGCCAATGGCAGGATCGGGGAAGGCCACGCCGCGGGTGCTCATCGTCGGCTGGGGTTTTCTCGGAGCGTCCATCGGCAGCAGACTGCTGGCCGATGGTGTCGATGTCACCGCCTTGACCCGTTCGCGCACACGGCGCAGCGAGGCGGGGCTCGCCGACGGTGCCCGCATGATCGTGGGCGACGCGCGTGACCCCGGGATTCTCGAAGGCGCGGTGCGCAGCGTCGATCATGTCGTCTTCTCCGCAGGTGGCGTGACACCTCCCTCGGCGGAGGCAAATCCCCCGGCGGCGGCGATGGGGATGTTGCTGCCCCTGCTCGCAGTGCTTGAATCGCTTCGTGAGCGGCCTCACATCTCGCTGACCTACATATCGTCTGGTGGCGCCGTGTACGGCGATCCGCTGCACCTGCCGGTGAGTGAGTCAGATGCGACGCGGCCCATCTCGCCGTATGGAGCGTTGCATCTGGCGGCAGAGGTCTACGCGCAGATGTGCGCGCGTCGCACGGGTGCACCACTGCATATCGTCCGATGCGCGAATGTCTACGGTCCCTCTCAGGCGCACGATCGAGATCAGGGCGCGGTTGCGGTCTTCCTCGACAGAATCAGCCGCGAGCAGCCGATTCGCATCTTCGGCGACGGGTCGGCGCTTCGCGACTACGTATTCATCGCGGACGTCGCCGATGCCGTGTCTCGCATCGTTCTGGGTGGCCTGGACGTCGGCACCGTCAACCTCGGCTCCGGGCGGGGACTCACCGTCCTCGAGATCGTGCGCGCCATCAGCACTGCGGCTGGGAGAACTGCGCACATCGAATTCGCTCCCGGACGCGACCACGACGTCAGGGGCGTGATCCTCGACGTCTCGCGACTGCAGTCGTTCATGCCCTACAGTCCGACCGACTTTGTCCTGGGACTCGAGCTTACAGCCGCGGCTTACAACGACCCCCTGCGCGGGCGCGCTGCCGCTCAGACGGAGATGTTGACCACCTGATCCCGCCGGCGTGCATCAGCGCGCCCGAGGTCGCGCGATCACGGTCAGCGAGGTCCCTATGGGCAACCTTCGTCGGTGCCGGATGACGAACGCTTCGCGGCGCAGTACCTGATATGCCACCTCGTTGACCATCGGGACGATCTGGAACTCCGAATCGAACACCGCACCGAGGTTGTGCTGCTTTCTCAGCGAGAGCCGGCGCCGGAGCCACATCACCGGATAGAGCGGAAACATGAAGTAGCTGAGGTATTCGATGTCGAAGCCGGCTGCCCGCAGCGCTTTGGTAAGGCTCGCCGGAGTGTAACGACGCATGTGCTCGGAAGCCTCGTCGAAGGAGCTCCATAGCTTCGGATGCGCGGGGACGGTCAGCACCACACGGCCGCCTGTCTTGAGACGAGATCGCATCTGTTGCAACACGCCGGCCTCGTCGCTGATGTGCTCGAGAACATCAAAGGCGGCGATGATGTCGTACGGCTCGGTGCTGCGCAGGTCGGCGAGATGCCCATTGGTGATGGCCAGCCCGGTGCGCTTACGCGCTGCCTCGGACGCGGGTGCACTCACCTCGAGTCCTTCAACGCTACCGCGACCTGCCGCCGCACGCTTGAGCACACGAAGCACGTTGCCGCTCCCGCACCCAACTTCGAGGATGCGAAAGCCGTTCGGGAGACTCTCGATCGGATCACTGACCAGAGCGCCGATGATCAGATTGCGCGCGCGGAACCAGAAGTGTCGGTCTTCGACCGCGAGCAGGCGTTGGATACCGGCCGCGTCATAGGCGGCCCAATGGGTTTCGTGAGCCGGCGGACCCTCGATCGTATCGGCCGCGTCCACTTCTGGCGCCGAGGTCATCCGGGGCAGTCTAGGCGCGTGGCGCGGCGTGCGGTGCCGGCCCGGCAAGTCGGAGGTAGAGGTCCCGGTGAGCTTCGAGCATCCGATGCATCGTGAACCGCTGCCTGAATCGAGTCAGCGCCGCCTGACGCATGCGGAGCGTGAGGTCGGCATCACCGAGGATCCGCGTGATCGCCGCCGTCAGGGCCGCAGGGTCTCGTGGTGGGATGAGCAAGCCGGTCTCGCCGTCGATGACGGCCTCTGGCATGCCCCCGACATCGGTCGCCACCACCGGAACCCCCTGGCTCATCGCCTCGAGCACAACCAGGGGCAGCCCCTCGATGTCCGAGGCCAGTACAAAGACGTCGGCCGCCCGCAGCAGGTCCCAGGGCTCCTTGAACGACCCGGGGAAGACCACGCTCGCGGCAACACCCCGGGAGACGGCGCGCTCCCGCATCGCAGGCAGCTCCGGGCCATCCCCCGCCAGAACTGCGCGAATTCCGGGGAACCTGGCCGCAAGGGCGCCCATCGCATCAACGATCACCGCTTGACCCTTGGTCGGTGTGAAGTTCGCCAGGCAGACGATGATCGGAGCGCCTGCGGGGAGGCCCAGCCGATCCCGGGCCTCGGGATCGACGCTGTATGGGATCGACCTCGCACCCCAGGGGATGATCTCCATGGTCTCGCGCCGGAAACCGCGGCCCAGCAGCGCTTGCGCGGGCCGCTCGGCGGGGACGATGACCGCGTCCAGGCAAGCAGCCAGACGACGGTCGACCCGTCGCTCCACGGGTTCCAGAATGCTGCGGGGCATGGCCGTACTGCAGACGGTCATCACTCGCCGCCCGGCCGCCGTTTGCCCTGCGAGCACCGCTGCGAGGGCGCTCGTTGCTCCCGGATAGCCCCCGTTGATCACATGGAGGACCTCGAGCTTGTGTGGCCTGAATGCCGCCTCGAGCCGGGGGCGGTTCACGGGAAGGGTGGCGTAACGCAGCGCGTCATGACCGAGGCGCAGCGTCGATGGAGGAAGGCGCAGCCCAAGTGCCAAGCTGCGAATCCGCGAAGGCGTCGACTCGGTGCCGAAACTCGGCTGCGATCGCTCCGTGGCCTCCTGCGATCTCGAAGCCGGAAACGCGGTCGCGGGCTCGACTATCCTCACAACGTGCAATTTCAGATCTCGCCGCTCCTGGACGCCCAGAAAGTCGATGAACTCCCTCCATGGGGGCACGAAAAGGTGCACCTCGAAGATGTCTGTGTCCATTCCTCGCACCACGTCGCGAACGTACGTCTCGGCTCCGCCGATGCGCGACGCATGACTGTAGAAGCCGATCCGGATCCTCGCCGCACCGTCGGGGCGGTGCTGCGCGCCGTTCAATCCGCTGTGCCCATCGGCCGTCATGATGCCGCCTCAGCTCCGGTTGGCGGCGGTGTCGCATGATCCTCGATCTCGGCTGCGGCTCGAAGAAGCGACCCGGCGCCATTGGCGTAGACATCAACCCAGCGTCCGGCGCCGACGTGATTCATGATCTCGACGTCGTCCCCTATCCGTTCGAGTCGTCAACGGCCGATGAGATCTACCTCGACAATGTGCTCGAGCATCTCGCCAACGTCGTGACCACAATGGAAGAGATTCATCGGATCGGGAAGCCCGGTGGCCTGGTGCGGATCGACGTGCCGTATTTCCGCTCCCGCTGGGCAGCCGTCGATCCGACGCACCGTCACGCCTTCGCGGTTGATTCGCTCGGCTACTTCGACCCGGCGCACGTCTTTTTCAGCGAATATCACTATTCGACTGCTCGATTTTCCATTCAACGCGTGATCTTCAACGAGCGCTTTCCGTCCACTGGCACACGGGGCCTGCTTGCTCGCGCGGCGAATCGCTGGCCAGAGCGCTACGAGCAGCATCTCTCGCCGATCCTGCCGCTCGACGAGCTGACCTTCCTGCTCCGGGTGATCAAGAAATAGTCACGCTGCGCTTGGGGAGCGTCCAAAGCTCGGGGTCTGCATCGAGGAAACGGCTGAGCTGGTCGAGTGCCTCCTCCTCGGTGTCGCACTCGCGGAGCACCGGTGCGAAGAGCATTGCAGCCGACCGCCGGAGAACGCAGAAGCGAGTGAACGTCAACGCCAGGACGGGCTTGCCCAGGTGCACAGTCTCGTAGAGTGCCGTGCTGGGATAGTCGGTGAAGACCCGCTCGACCTCGCCGATCACCCTCGTAAATGGGCGCGACTCGTATGTGACGTTGTGGAGACCGCGCTCGGCAATGATCCCCGGAATGGGATCGATCGACTGATCACTTGAGGGAAGCGCCTTCCACATGAAGCGGATCTCCGGTCTGCTGCCCATCAGTCCCAATACCTTCAGATGCCAGCGGTGGTACCAGGCATCATCGAAATTGCAGGCGCCTACATACCGCGAGTCACCGAAGAGAAACGACGGCACATAGCAGACCGCCCCCTGATGCAGAACACTGGGGGGTCGCACCCTCCCCGTTGCCAGGAGGGCAGTGATTCGCGGAGCGTAGTAGGTGACCCGCGGAGCCGCCACACCGAGCATGCCTGCCGCCCTATCCAGTTCGTCCGCCATGGTCGGGTCGCTCGCCGCGAACTCATCGAAGTTCGACGTCTCGGTGACCAACCACGATCCGTACGAGAGCAAGTGGTCACCGTGCTGCACAAGCACCCTCGGGATCCTCACCGCCTTCGCGGCGTTCAGACACGCGAACTCCTGGAGAGAACTGGGATTCGCCGCCGCTACCCGGTCGATCCCGAACTTCAGGAACTGGGGTTGAACGTGTCGCGAGGCGCCCGCCACGGTGACGCAGATCCCGTGCAGGAAGATGGCCAAGCGACTCGCGACGATCCTCGAGATCCCGGGAACACCAGCCCAGCCGTCTACCTCATCGAGCAGCGACGAGAGCGCCGGGTCGAGATTCCCGACCGGCCGCACTGTCAGTTCGATGCGCCGCCCTGGTCCATGACGCGGAGGCAGCCCCGGATCGACGATGCGAAATGAATCGGCACCGCGGGTGACGAACGCGGTGTCGCGCCCAGCGCTCCGCTCATCCGCCGCAAACCGCTCTGCGCCGTAGCCCGCATACCACAGCATCAGGGTCGTCGATCGGCGAGCGCGGACATTGATATGTCCTCGGTAGGCACGGCGATAGGGCCCTAGGGCACGTGAGAGCTCGCGGCGTGCGCGCGAGACAAGTGACTTCGCCCGGGTGCCGTCAGATGCCGGCACGCCTACGGGTCGAGCGTCGTAGGGGACCGAACGTGACGCGGCGATCAAAGGGAGGATACGACCGGCGAGCGGGACGTCCCCGAGACTCGGCCAGAACTGCAGATGCCCATTGTGATAACCGGTTGGCTCTACCGGACCCACCTTACCCACATATGTGATCGAGTCCGGCCGAAGTTCGTCGAGAGCGCTCAAGAGCATCCGAGCTGTCACCACCAGCGAGTCGATCGCAGGCACGATCAGTTGGGCGCACGAGGTAGCGACACCATTGAGTTGACAGGCCAGGTCCAGACGTCCGAGCCAGTCGAGCTGCCACCGCTGATAGGCCGTGGGGTGCAGCGAGAACTCGGGGCGTTGTGCGTAATCGTCGAGCACCGTCGGTGCTAGCCCCGCGCGTTCGCATGCGTCAAAGGCATTTGCGGTGAGAGCCACCACCGTCCCAAGATCGGTGAGCCGGTGTGCGCCAGGATCGTGAACGAAGATGGCGGGTGCGGCCATTGCATCGAATGCTAACCTGAAAACGAACGGGTACAGTACGAGCCTCGTGGCCAGTCAACCAATGCGCATCCACTACCACACCGACTGTTATTGGTTCGGCGGCAGCGAGATCGCACTCCTCCTCCACGTCGAAGCCGCCTTCGACAGTGCCGATGTGGAACCGATCTTCACGTACCGAGCCGGGTCCGAGTATGAGTCCGGGCTTCGGACGCAGGCTTCGCGGAGAGTGCAGGCGAAGCGTCTACGCCTTCCAGACCCGGCGGATCTCAAGCAGGCGCTCACCCACGGCAAGTCGCCGAGAGTGGCCAGGATGCTTCGCGGGGGCGTCTCACTGCTGCCCTTACGGCAACTGTGCCTGGCCTGGGACGTCGCCCGCATGTACGCGCTTTTCCACGCCGGCGCGCCGGACGTCGTGCACATCAACAACGGCGGCTATCCTGGCGCCATTTCGTGTAACGCGGCCGCGATCGCGGCTCGCGCCGCGCGTGTTCCGGTCGTTGTGTATGTGGTGAACAACGTCGCCATGGCCTACCACCGGCCAAGCCGTTTGCTCGACTACCCTGTGGATCGTTTGGTGGTCCGATCGGTCGACATGTTCGTCACCGCATCGATGATCGCGTCACAGGCGCTGGCATCGGTGCTGCGGCTGGGCGAGGAGCAGCACACAGTGATCCCCAATGCCGCCAAGCCAGGAGTACCGACGGTGTCGCGGTCGGATGTCCGGCGCGACCTTGGGATATCCGACGATCACCTTGTCCTGCTGGTGATGGCGCGGCTCGAGAAGCGCAAGGGCCACACATTCCTGCTCCGCGCGCTGCCGCGGTTCCCCGACGATATCCGCGACAAGGTGACGGTGCTGGTGGCGGGCGTCGGTCCGGAACATGCAGCCCTGGAGGCGGAGTGTGCAACCCTTCGAATCGCCGAGCACGTTCACTTCCTCGGGCAGCGCGACGATCGATGGTCGCTCTACGCGGCAGCCGATGTCGTCGTCCTCCCATCCATCAGCCACGAGGACATGCCGATCGTGATCCTCGACGCGATGGCGGCCGGTCGTCCGGTTGTCGCGACCAGGGTGGCGGGCATTCCCGAGCAGGTGGTCGACGGCGTCACCGGGCGACTGGTTCCACCTGGCGACGCTGCGGCCCTCGCCGAGGCGCTTGCGGCAATCCTCGAGGACCCAACGGGTCGTGCGGCGATGGGCAAAGCGGCACGCGCGCGATACGAGTCCAGATACACGCCGCAGCGGTTCGTCGACGCGTACCGCAAGCTGTATAGCTCCCTGCTGGAGCGTCGGCGTCCGCGGGAATCGCAGAACACGGCCGACAGCCGCAATCCGGCAGCATCCGCACGGAACCGCCGCGCATGCATCTGAACAGCGTCCTCCTCTTCCGTCAGCACCTGCTGCCCCTCTTCACCTCCGGCGCGCACGTGCTCGAACTCGGTCCGGACGGCGATCCGTCCACCTACCAGCGTGAGGTGACAGCGCGCGTGACCTGGTCGACGGCCGATCTCGCATCTGAGGTCGATTCACAAGGCGGGCGCCTGTGGGGATCCGGCAGCGGCAGCGAGCTGACGTACCGGATGACCTCCGACTACGAGATCGAGGCGCCCGACGGAACGTTCGACATCGTGGTCTCTGGGCAGGTGATCGAGCACGTCCGCAAGCCGTGGCTCTGGCTGCGCGAGCTCGCGCGCGTCTGCAAGCCCGGCGGCCTGGTGCTGACCGTCAACCCGGTGAGCTGGCCGTACCACGAGGCGCCGATCGACTGCTGGCGCATCTATCCGGAGGGCATGCGCGCGCTCTGCGAAGACGCGGGGTTGACCGTCGAATTGTCGGTGTGGGAGAGCCTGGAACAGCGACCGCTGGCGTGGTACCCAGGCAAGTCCTACAACGCCGGCCGGGGGCCGAGAGGGCGGGCGCTCAACCGTGTGAAGGCGATCACCGGGTATCCCCTGACCATCGCCTTCGACACCGTGACCATCGCGCGCAAACCCACACCCGGCGCAACGCCGGCGGGTCAGTAATCGCTCAGTCCGCCGCGCGACCGGTCCGCCACCACGCCACCGTGCGGCGAAGCGCTTCCTCGAGCGGGACGTTTGCCTGCCAGTCGAGCTCGCGTCGCGCCACCGTGACATCGGGACAGCGCCGCTTCGGATCATCCACTGGCAGTGGATGCAACTCGATGGGGGACTCACTCGAGCAGCTGTCCCGCACCAACCCCGCGAGCTCGAGCATCGTGACCTCATGAGGATTGCCGAGGTTGACAGGCAAGGTGTAGTTGGACCGGAGCAGCCGCATCAACCCCTCGATCAGATCGTCGACATAGCAGAGACTTCGCGTCTGCGAGCCATCCCCGTACACCGTGATCGGCTCCCCGGCGAGCGCCTGGGTGATGAACTGCGGCACCGCACGGCCGTCCTGCGCGCGCATTCGGGGACCGAACGTGTTGAAGATTCGCGCGATGCGAACATCGACGCCACGCGCTCTGTTGAACGCCATCGTGAACGACTCCGAGACGCGCTTCGACTCGTCGTAGACGCTGCGCGGACCGATCGGGTTCACATTGCCCCAGTACGTCTCTGTCTGCGGGTGCACGGCCGGGTCCCCGTACACCTCACTGGTCGACGCCATGAGGAAGCGCGCTCCCTTGTCCTCGGCCATGCGGAGCGCGTTCCGGGTCCCGAGTGTGCCGACTTCCAGAGTCGCCAGCGGATGACGCAGGTAGTCGACGGGCGACGCGAGCGAGGCAAAGTGCAGGACCGCGTCGACCGGGCCGTCGATAGTCCAGGCCGCGGATACGTCGTCGGTGCGCAGCGTGAAGCGCGGATCTCCAGCGAGGTGACGAACGTTGTGCCTGCTGCCAGTGATCAGGTTGTCGACGCAGATCACTTCGGCACCGTCCGCGAGCAGCCGGTCCGCAAGGTGCGACCCGAGGAATCCCGCGCCGCCTGTGACGACGACGCGCGACGGTGCCCAGGTCATGGCACCGCGACAAGCTCCGCACGTGGCTTGGCGCCGGGCTTTGCGCGCTTGAGGGGCCGGGGCTTGCGAATCGGCCGGCCCACACCGATGTACGTGAACCCGAGGTCGACCAACTGATCCACCGGAAGGCAGTTGCGTCCGTCGACCACAAGGTGACGGCGAACCAGCGTTGCCGCCCGGGGCCAGTCGAGCCCGACGTATTCCGGCCACTCGGTCACCACCACCACCGCGTCGGCACCGGCGATGCACGCGTAGGGATCGTCAACGAGGTCCGTTCGCGGCAGGAGCGGCCGAGCATTCGCCATGGCCACCGGGTCGGTCGCGACCACCGACGCGCCGAGATCCTCGAGGTGGCGTATGACGTCGATCGATGCGGCCTGCCGGACGTCGTCGGTTCCTGGCTTGAACGAGAGGCCCAGCACCGCGATTCGCCGCTTCGCGAGCTTCCCGTTGAGCGCACGCTGGATCTTTGCGACGAACCGGCTGCGGGCCTGCTGGTTCACCTCGACAGCCGCCCTGAGGAGCTGGAAGTTCTGCCCGTGGTAGCTCGCAGCCTGGTCCAGGGCACGCACGTCCTTCGGGAAGCACGAGCCACCGAATCCGAGGCCCGCCCCCAGGAAGGCGCGGCCGATGCGCTCGTCGGTGCCGATGCCGTCGGCGACCGAGCTCACATCGGCGCCGGTGTACTCGCAGAGCTGCGCCATCTCGTTGATGAACGAGATCTTCAGTGCCAGGAAGGCGTTGACGCCGTACTTGATGAGCTCCGCGCTGGTCGAGTCCGTGATCCGGACGGGTGCGTCGAGATGTCCGAAGAGCAGCGCCACGCGCTTGCAGGCCTCCGGGTCGTCGCCGCCGATGACCACCTGGGGTGGCTGGCGGAAGTCGCGCACCGCGCTGCCCTCGGCGAGGAACTCGGGGCACACGGCGAGCGGCACGACGCGACCGTTGCGGCGGCAGAGGGAGCGCAGCGACGCGGTCGTCCCCGGAGGCACCGTGCTCTTGATGACGATCACGGTCTCGGGTCCCGCGTGCTGCACCGCCTGGGTCAACGCCGCGCGGACCTGGGTCAGGTCGGCCCGACCGTCACCGAGAGGGGGCGTGCCCACCGCGAGCATGATGATCTGAGCCCCGTCCATGGCGGTCGCAGCGTCCTCGTGGAGCTCGAGCCTGCCGTTGGCGAGGACCTCGGCGAGCAGCTCGTCGAGCAGCGGCTCATGGATCGGCGCCCTGCCCTGTCGCAACAGCGCGAGCCGAGTGGCATCGATGTCGAGGAGCCGGACGTCGATACCCGCGTCGGCGAGGCATGCAGCGGTGACCAGCCCGACATAGCCCGCGCCGACCATGCAGAGCGGATTCGGGCGATCCGCCGTCGAGTTCGAAGTCATTTCAACCACGGGCCAAGAATACGGGTCAGGGGCGCCCCTGCTGCAAGACGGGCCGTGACGCGGCAAGGGACGGCGGCGCGCCACCCCCGGTAGGCGCCCCTCTCGCGATCTCGGCCACCCCGGCCCAGAAGCCGAGGCCCCAGGCAACGTGCATCACCATGAAGGCTGCTGGGATCCGTACGCGGACCGCCACCGGCTCGCGGGCGCCGGCCAGCTGGGCGGCAATGACGCAGCCGGCCACATATATCGCGGCGCCCCCGACGCTCAGGCGCCTTCCACGGCGCGTCAAGGCCAGCAGTGCGGCCGCCGGGATGGCCGCGACCAGTGCAGGCGCGGCGAGATGGTGGGGACGGATCACCCCAGGACTGGCGCGAGCGACGCGAACCTTGCCCCGGCCGTAGCGGTAGTACTGGCGTGCGAGCGGGACCAGGCCATCGCGAACGTGATACCGGGTGCGGATGTCCGGCGTGTAGAGGATCCGCCCGCCGGTCGACCTGATCCGGTGATTGAGCTCGTAGTCCTCGTGAGGGGGATAGGCCTCGTTGAACAGGCCAACTCGCTCGAACGCGCTGCGGCGGAAGGTCCCAAGGAGGACCGTCGGCATCTCCTGCTGTCGGGCCGAGTATCTGAAACCGGCACCCCCCACCCCGAACGGTGAGGCCATCGCGCGTGCGATCGCGCGGCCGGAGACACCATCGCCGGCAGCCTCCTGCAGCCCACCGACATTGTCAGCGCCTGTCGACAGCAGGAGTTCAACCGAGCGGCGCAGATGGTTGCTGCCCCATTCGGCATGGCCGTCCTGGCGGGCGATCACCGAGCCACGGCTGGTCATGATGGCCCGGTTGAGCCCGGCCGCCTGCAGCCGCCCGGGATTGTCGATGAGGCGGACGTTGCCATGGCCGTCCGCAATCCTCTGCACGATCGCCCCGGTGCGGTCGGTCGAACCTCCGTCGGCGACGATCACCTCGAACCGATCAGCCGGATAGTCCTGCGCCAGAACCGAATTCAGGCACGCCTCGATGTGGCGCTCTTCATTGAAAACCGGAATGACCACGCTGACGAAGGGGAGTTCGGTGGACGTCGTGTCATTCATCGTGGGCAATCTCTCAGCCGCACGGTAAACCGTTAGGCTTCTTTTGATGATCGCCCAG
>OBLU010001321.1_pt1 | contig 23089 bp, 16 predicted proteins | sample 1518681 | NCBI WGS metagenome assembly OBLU01 (sample SAMEA3539304, study PRJEB22396) | soil metagenome | biome: tundra; feature: field; material: soil | place: USA | collected 2010-05 | depth 0.15 m
ACGACGACTACGAAATATAACCAGTTATGGGATACGGATTCTGAGGGCAAGGTCATTGCGCCTGGGACCAGTCAGTCTCTCGATAAAATCTTATCGCCCTGTCAAACTCAGGGTTGTTATGACGTAGGAACTCGATTACATCATCTCCACCACCGAACGGTGGTCCGCACAGTGTATGATACATGTCCACTAAGTGCATAGCTGTGAGGATCAAGATACCGGCACACACCGCATAGAATATCCAGGAATGCGCTGCGAGAAAACACACCACAGCATCAGTGAGGGGATCCCAACAAAGCAGTGCTCCGCATGCTAATACGTACACCGCGGCTATCTTCCATAGCCATCGCGGAATGATTCTGATTCCCCACCTGAAAGTAGCAGCGACCTTCGCCGCGATGGACATGATGATACTCCTATCTGAGTTTGTCTATCCGTTCTCCCAAAGCAATTTCATTAAAGGTGGCCAACTTATCCTCAGTTCTATACTTTGGTATCAGCTCTCCTTCAGACACGCCACACTTCGTCTCTAAATCCTTGAAAAGCGGCCCGACTAAGTTTCTTGGTATCGTACTGCGAGCTACCAAATTCGGTAAAAGGCTGAACACGACCAACTCGGCATTCGGCAGCAGCTTTTTCAGCTTCGCCAACATTGTGACACGGCGACGGACAGCTTTTAGGGTGCCAGCAAAGTCGAATGCCCCACTTGCTAGAGCTGCGTCATACAGATCACTCAGCAAAAGCCGCACCTCCGATGCACGAAAAAGGTCTTGGGTCTCGGCCTTCTGGATAGCGCTATCTGAGCGCTTGAATGTGTATGCCTTAAAGCCGTGTCGTCCCAAAAACTCCTCCAACTGCCGACGGACAGCCGGAACATCGTCAATTACGACTGCGAGCTTTTCGATACCAGCCATTACAAACCTCACTGTTCACTGTGGCAGATCCTTACCCTTGCGACAGGTAGGCTCTAGGGGGAAGCTTCATAGATACGCGTTACGATGCCGGCTTGTTCATTAGCGTCGACATCCAGATAGTCCCCGTCTCGAAATGTGCACGTTGCGTTGCCTGTGCCAATGACACACGGAATGCCGAGCTCACGGCTAATTATCGCTGCATGGCTGAGAATGCCGCCCTCGTCCGTTACGATGGCTGCGGCTTGTTCAATGGCTAACATTAGATCTGGTGTCGTCATCGTCGTCACCAGAATATCCCCAATGTCAACCTTCCCCATCTCCGGTGCTGCAAAGACAACTTTAGCCTTGCCGCGTGCACGACCGAGGCAGGCCGCCGTACCGGTGAGGACACGGTTGCCAGCGGGCTGCGCTTCTACCTCACGGAATGGTGTCACATAAGAGGCTACTTCTAGCTGATCGTCATTGCGGTACACCGCAAACCAATTGCGGGCTCGATCGATTACCTTTTCTTTGGGAAAGTGCTGTTTCAACCGGAGAGCTTCAATGATCTCATCTTCTGAAGCGAATATCAGCTCATCCCGCGAGCAGCTAAGAGCGTGCGCTACTTGATGCATAAACGGACGAGCGATTACATCGGCGCGCAAATGCACGTCGATCCGGAAAAAACGCAAGTTAATTAAGTGCCGCAACTGTTGAACCAGGTCGGCCAACTGTGGCGATGGAGGAAATCCGAGAACCACTCTAAGATCAAAGAGGTCTCTCTTGGCCACTATCGCGCCAATTTTGTCACGATCCCAGCGCCGGATAATGACCTGCAATCTCTCGACCAGTTCACGATTCGTCAATGGCTCAAACCTGTATCCGTGAGTTCTAAGCCAGCCGTATTGCTGTAGGTGCGTAGAAATGGCGCCTGAAATTTCGGGGTAGCTTCCCTCGATGGTCTCCAAGCAGACCTCGACACTCTGATCACGCATCGCAACAGTAAGCGGAGGGACAGCCAGAACCGCAAGAGCGAGTTCGTAGCAGCTTCGGATCTCCTTAGCGGCTTCTGTCTGTTCCAGCGGCACGAGCAGGTCTGGTAAAATCATTCTCGCCCGCTTTTCGGCATCTGGCCCCCCAACTTCACGAGCAAGCGAGGCCAGGACAATCGGTTCTAAACAGTTTTCCACGACTACGGTCGCAAGCATCGAGGGAAGCGTATCTTTTGTCGTCTCGCAAAAACGTACGAACTGATCTATAAGGCGGTCCCTACCCAGGTCAGCCGGAAGCACAGCAAGTTCCCGCGCCACATTTATGAGGCCACTTCCCTGAGTGTGACACCTATCAATATATCTCTTTAGGAATTGCTGATCGGATTTTATACCCTCGCTTACTAGCATTCGTATGCCCGCAAAGTCCGGTCTCGAAATAAAATGCGCACCCTTCTCATACTTGTGCTGGGCAATCCCGCAGTCCCATCCGAGACCGCGGCGAAATCGCTCACGCTGCAGTCCTCGTGAGATCAAGGTGACAAATAGTACAGATTCGTCACGTTCCACTATTTTTACAAATTCGTCATTCATATTCTGCGGCTCCCGGCGTAGGCTGTGACCGGTCGGGCTTGCAATATCCATAAGACTTTCTCATCAAAACTCCACTCAATGTCCTGCGGCACACCAAATATCGATTCGACCTGTAACGCCATGTCACAGACCTGACGGACCTGAGAGTCAGTCAATGTGCTCTGATCAGCGAATAGCCTTGGGACGGCAACCCGTCCCTTACCCACCTCAGTCATCCACTTCTTGTCGCGAACCAAACGTCGCTTGATCGTCTTAGACTGCCGGTCTATTTCGTAAGAATCTGGCGTCGAGATGCCGGAAACAACGGACTCGCCTGTTCCAAAATTGGCCTCTATATAGATTGTATCTATGTGCTTTGATATGGGGTGAACAGTGAATAAAACCCCCGATACTTTGGGAAAAATCTGCTGCTGTATGATGAGTGCGAGATCAGGATTACGTAACATTCCGTGGCTTTTGCGGTAGGCAAATAAGCGTGAACTGAATGCTGAGCTCCAGCATCTCTTGACAGCATCAACCAGCGCCCGCTCATCTGGGACGCCAAGAACAGATGTAAATTGGCCGGCGAAGGAGGATCCAAGGGCATCTTCGCCGATCGCAGAAGACCGCACAGCGACAATGTCGCACGCCGATTCACCAATGAGGCGGGCGTATGCCCTGTGGAGAGCCCCCTCGACAGCCGGGTCGACTTGAGACTTGCACATCAACTCACTAGGATTCAGACGACTGTCGGGATGCATATCGAGCGTCAGTCCCATGGTGGACAACTGTGTATGAAAAGCGGCTGTTGTAACCACAAAAAACGGAGGTACCGGCAAGCTGTGACGCTGAATGACATTCAGATTCGCCGCCTTACCACCAATTTGATTGACATTGGAGCCGTTCCAAACAACGAAATCGCTATTGATCATAAAATTCGGTTGTTCATTTATGCTGGAGACGCGAAAAGAGAAGGTGCCCCACTCATCACGCTACGAATAACGCTGTTTGAGATCTGGACGCTGGTCGATTGGTCCATTTGCCATCCTTACGCTATTTTGTGCGCGAGAAAGGTTTATAGAGAACAATTAGAAATGTAGCAGAGCCGCCTGTTCTGTCAACTGGATTCTGGCGTTCGGAGACCAATAAATCCGAACGCAAAACATCGCGCACGTCCTTGCAGTGTCGCATTCCAAGGGATAAGGTAGATCGTCGGCTCCCGAGCGCGAGCGTGTGGCTGGTCGGATCGGCCGTGTACAGCCCAACGACTTCCGACGATTCTACCGCTCTCCCTTGAGTTCGTATACATTACCGAGAACCCGCTTACCGGATTCAGCGGGTTAACGAAAGGGTCGTGAGAGAAATGAGCATCGGAGGAGAGGATTATGAAGGAACTACAAATCTTGTCCGCGCAACATCTCGAGGTTGCTTGAGAGGCACAATCGATTCGACGCCGCTAACGTTTTGTGACCGTCACTTCTTGCAGCTTACAAGCCTCGACCACAGAAGGAAAATCCATACCCGGGTATTGACCCGTTTCTTCAGCTTTCTTGCCCCAGTTCACCAGCTTCTCGTTGGTGTTCCGATCCACGACTGCAGCGGCAATCTCGAACTGACGACCGTTGTCCCTTTCTCGCCCGAAGGTCGCCGTCACCTCCCAAGTTCCCTTGGTGATTACGGCCGACCCTCCCCCCTGCGGCCACCACAACGCAAGTCCCTTGCGATGGACGAATACCCACAAGTAGGTGTCGACTGGGATGGCGCCTGTCCCCTTAACCTGGTCAGTTTCGGCAACCTTGTCCTCGGCACTCGGGGCCACAATCCTAACGGTGCAACTCTGTTCCTTGCCCGGCACCTGAGCCGACACGGTCAGGGCGGAGAGCAGGCAGACCAGCAACGCTAATACCACCGTCTTTTTCACTTTCATAACCTTCCTCTCAAGTTTATGGCGTTTCGATCAGCTGAAAAAGTTGCTCAAACAAATCTGACGCACGCGTAAACTTCCCATCCTGCATCGCCTTACGAGCCTCGGCTGCGGTCGATGGGTCCGCTTTTGTACGAAAGGCCTCTGGCAACTCATTATAGGCCCTCTCGTACTCTTCAACAGCGCGTCTTTGGAGACCTACGCTTCTGTATTGTCTCGCCAAATTGAGTTGCTGCAGAAAATCCTGTTTCAGTTCATTTAATGAGTTCTGCAGGCTATACTTCTCGGCTGACTCTCGATCCTTAGGAGCCATGGCGCATTTCGCCAAAACACTGTTAACCAGGAATGCTTGTTTTGGGGAAACCGATCCGAGGATCTGTTGAGCCATAAGGCGTTGTGGTGCACTTTCACACTTGAACCATGTCAAGAGGCTTGAAGCGAGTTGCGCTTCCGCCGTTTCGCGCTGAGACTGCATCATATCGTTCTGCTGCGTGATTTGTATGGACAAATGCTTCTCGTTTTGAATGTCCTGGTGATGGAAACTACTGATGGCCCACCAGATTGCGACAGCCGGTAACATCACTCGTGCACCAACGTCGACGTAATCAAGCCAGTGCTTCCGGCCCGGAGCAGCTCTGTGCTCGGAATCTGAAAGGAGCGGTTCTTTTGTCTCAGCCACGGCACGAATTATACATCTACGCCCGCTGACGCTGTGCCTCACAGGCTACACAATGGTTCTAACCTGTCATTCGTCAAGGCGTCGTAACACCCACGACATTAATGAAGTGAGGACGAGCGCGCTTGGCGACGTTGGTGAGACTCTTTATGACCTATAAGCACTTCTGCTCGGCCAGGTGTCTGTGCGATTCGAGACCTGCTACAGAGTTGGTTTGAACATCTGCCAGAGGCAGCAAGAGCCGACATCAGAGGCAGGTTTCGTGACAATAACGAAGTTCAGCACCAGAGTGCTTTCTTCGAACTGTTTTGGCACGAACTGCTTCTTCGCAGCGGCTACGAAGTCGAAGTACATCCCCCTCTACATGACGTAGCGACAAACCCCGATTTCTTGGCAAAGCGGGGCGGAATTGGGATCAGTTGGATTGCAAGCTAATTTTTGTCGGATTCCGCGGGTTGACACCTTCGGCCAGCTGAGCTCCTCTTACCCATTTCCCGTAGCGAAGAAGCCTCGCGCACTGTCTGACTTGGTCGCCGCATGGCATAACCAATTTGAACGGCCCGGTGGGGACTATGGTCGCCTGGTTCAAGCACCTGGTGTAATGCCAGGTGGTCGGGTGTCAGCCACACCCATAATACGCGACTGTTTTCAACGAGTTCAGGACACTTTGGGCTTGATCGGCGTTGTGCTGTAGTCAAATCTGTAACTGGAAATTCCTCAAGGATCTACAGCGTTTAACAATCCCAAAACTTCAACCTACTGAATCTAAGGAAGATAAGATGTATACCAAAAAGGTAACTCACCTAATCCCGAATTAGATTCCAAAGCCTATTGAAACTCGGTGAAATCTGTTGATCGTAAGTGATTGATATTGAACCTGTTGCAAGCCGCTCGTTGAAAGCTATTGAAGTGTGCGGTTCTTCGAGGCTTTGACAGTTACAAATTTACCTACACATATTAACTGATCGGTTAATAGCCGCCCTCGTCTCAGTTTTCAGGACCGCTCAAAAGCTCTCCCTCTTGGCCTTCCCTTTTGACCGCCTCTTCACCACCGCCCAAGGACCTACGCCTTTAGTGGCCTTGCCAATCAGCACAAAACAGCTATTCTATAGAAAAGATTAAGTTTCTAATGTCACCAGGGCAGTAGCCTCTACGTTGTTGGTGCCCTGCGGAGTTCTCCGATCTCGGGGACCAGGCCTGTATTCTCCCGGGTTCGGCTGTTAGATTAGCTCCGCGGACAGAGGAGAATAAGAAACCTATGAACGACCCGCGCGGTTCGATTTGGCGCAAATGGGATCTCCACGTCCACACTCCCGAATCCTTGGTTCACCACTACGACGGTGCCGACCCTTGGCCTCAATTCATCGACGAGCTAGACAATTTGCCTGCGGACTTTAAGGTTATTGGAATCAATGACTACATCTTCCTGGATGGCTATAGGCGCATACTCAAGGAACAAGCTGCCGGACATTTTAAGAACATTGATTTGTTTCTGCCCGTTATCGAACTGCGTCTTGATAAGTTTGGTGGCAGTCAGAGCCATCTTAAGCGTGTCAATTTTCATATCATCTTTTCGAATGACCTTAGTGCCGATCTTATCGAGTCTCAATTTCTCAATGCACTTCCGAGCAAATATATACTCACTCCTCAGTATGCGTCTTTGCATGGCCAATGGAAGGCCATCCCAACCAAGGATAGCATCACAGACTTGGGACAGAAAATCATAGATAGCGTGCCACAAGACGAGAAAGCCAAGTTTGGGCCGCCGTTGATTGAAGGATTCAACAACCTGTGCCTAAGCCTCGATTCTGTTAAGAAGGCCTTGGACTCTACATATTTCACAGACAAATATGTAACAGCTGTCGGCAAGACAGAATGGGCATCCATCAATTGGAATGACAACACGATCGCTGACAAGAAAACGATTATCAATGGTGCCAACCTGGTATTCACTGCCTCAGAATCTCGTCAGCATTATGAAAACGCCAAGAAGGCGCTCCACGATGCAGGCGTCAATGACTGCCTGATTGATTGCAGCGACGCGCACCATTTCGGCTCGGCTGCCCATAAGGACCGCCTGGGCAATTGCTTCACATGGATAAAAGCAGACCCGACATTTGACGGCTTGCTTCAGGTCTTGATTGAGCCCGATGAACGAATTTACGTGGGTGATCTCCCCCCGGAAATTGCAAAAGTCCGCAGTAATCCCACTAAATACATCAGGGAGATTCAGATCCACCGCAAGGCAACCGCATCTCTATCTGAAAAGTGGTTCGACAACACGATCCCGGTCAACAGTGGTTTGGTCGCTGTGATTGGAAACAAAGGTAAAGGAAAAAGCGCGTTAACAGACACACTCGGACTGCTCTGCAATACAAAGCAGCACAGAGATTTTACTTTTCTTTCCACCGACAACTTTCGCCAGCCAAAGGACAACAAAGCCAAACACTTTGAGGCAATCCTCTTCTTTGAAAGCGGGCCACCGATCAAGAGAGGTTTGGAAGAGGCTGTGGACGAGAGGCAGCCGGAACTGGTCAAGTATATTCCCCAAAATTTTCTCGAAAAGATATGTACGCAGCTCGGAGAGATCGAGGAATCAGACTTTGACCGCGAACTGAAGAAGGTGATCTTTTCTCATGTCAGCAAGTCGGACCGTTTGGGAAAAGCTTCCTTAGAAGAGCTAATTGCTTACAAGACTTCCGAAGCCAACGACAAAAGCGATATTCTAAAGTCCGAGCTTCATAAAATCAATGAAGAGATCGCCGTACTTGAAAAAAGGGCTGAACCAGACTTTCGTGAAAGGATCGACAATCTGCTCGGAGTTAAGCAGAAGGAATTAGAAGCGCACAATAACACTGCGCCGACGAAGGTTGACAAGCCAGAGAACGATCCGGTTCGCCAGAAACAACTTGCTGAGGCTGCAAAATCCGTTGACGCCGCGCAGACAGAGCTACAAGAAATCGAAAAGCAGATTAGCGATGCCGAGTACAGTCAAGCGCACACTGTCCAGTTGATTGCAATCACCGAAAGGTTGATCACGAGACTTGAGAACATCGAGCGGCAAATCGACTCATTTCTCATGGAAAGTGAAGAAGACCTCGTAAGTCTCGGCATTCCACCAAAAGACATCCTGCGTATCACAATCAATAAGTCGGTTTTGAGTGACAAGCGGGCGTCACTAATGTCGGCTAAGGATGCGATTGACGCAACTCTCGATCCGCAGATTGCTGACAGCCTCCAGCAGAAGGCAAGCGCAATCGTTGCGAAGATTCAGACTCTTCACACCGCTTTGGACGAGCCTAACCTGCGATATCAAGTATATGAAACTACCCTGAAGGAGTGGGAGCTGAAGAGGCAGAAAATTGTCGGCGATGACAATACTCCAGACACGATCAAATACCACGAGGCTCAACTAGAGAGCCTCAATGGCATACCCGAGCTTTTGAAAAATGCTCGGACTCGGCGTATCGAAAAAGTGAAAGAGGTTCACGCCGTAATCAGAGATCTCGCCGGCACGTACAGGGAACTGTATGCGCCTGTAAACAGATTTATTGAGACGCAACCGCTCGCAAAGGACAAGTTTCAACTCAACTTCGAGGTCGGCGTCGTTGACACCGGATTTAGCGACAGGTTCTTCGAAATAGTGAGTCAGGCGCCCACCGGCACTTTCTGTGGAGTGGAACAGGGAAACAAGGCACTCAAGAGCATTCTCGCTCGCCAAGATTTTGATTCTGAACAGGGCACGGAAGCATTTCTAACAGAGATCCTGAACGCCCTTCAAACAGATCAGCGCCCACACGGTAAAGCCGTAAAGGTGGCGGACCAACTGCGAAGCAAGAAGACAGTTCTGGAGCTATATGATCTGATGTTTTCACTGGATTACCTGCGTCCGCGCTACGCATTGCGCATGGGTACTAAGGAGCTATCGCAGTTGTCTCCCGGCGAGCGTGGAACGCTATTGCTTGTGTTCTATCTCCTGGTTGATAAGGACGACATCCCCCTGGTGATTGACCAGCCCGAAGAGAACCTCGACAACCAAACCGTTTACGAGTTACTTGTGCCGTGTATGAAAGAGGCCAAAAAGAGACGCCAAGTGTTTATTGTTACTCACAACCCCAATTTGGCGGTGGTTTGCGATGCTGAGCAAATTATTTGTGCAAATCTTGATAAACAGAACAACTCGACCATGACATATCTGTCAGGTGCCATCGAGAACCCAATCATCAAGAAGGCAATTGTGGATATTCTTGAAGGCACAATGCCAGCCTTCCACAATCGCGAAACGAAATATAACCCGCACCTGACTTGATACATGGTCTTGCAAGTCAGGTGCCGCAGTAGCACCATAGATTGTTTTTGCACTTGACGAATGCGCTTTTTATTCACCACCCAGCCACGTGGGCTGGGCGAAGGGGCGGGGCGCTCTGGACTCATGCAGCCCGCGAGCCAGACGTTTTCCAAGTGATGGGATACCGGTGAGCGCAGCGAAGCGGCGCCACCAATAAAACATGCACCGTAATCAATTGGCGCATGTTTTATCTATTCCATAAGAACTCTGTAGTAAACGTACATCTTACAACGGACTAAGTGTCACTCCTCTGGTCTGCATGATGCCACTACTCATTGGCAGAGCTTGGTCAAAACTATTTGCTTGGACTACTTCATTAAAGTTGTATCCCCAGGAGTTAAAGACGGGAATGGATGGGATGCCCATCTTGCCGTCTTCGGCAAGAAGATAGACTGTGCCGTGGTCAAGCACTAGTGTTCCTGCAAGGTGTGCTCTGCTGGATGAATCAAGGATCGGACCCAGGTCCATAAAGGATACATCACCCACTACAACATTATTCCATTTGTAGCCGAAGGATAGAAATACATTAGCACTTGTAAAGCCAGCTTTTGTTCCTCTGCTGACAAGATATACCGTACCATGGTCGTTTATTAGAGACCCGTCCATTGGGGTTACAAATCTCCCTATTGGTAGGTTTTGTTCGTCTTGGTTTGGAGAAAGTACGCTACTGAAGGAGTTAAAGCCAAAGGAGAGGAAGTCACCGGCATTGGTGTATGGACGTTTGAAGCCATTGTGATCTAGGAAGTAGATGGTTCCAGATATTGCAATGTTTGAGCCGTAGCGGATGTCACTGCCACCACCACCATTACCAGAAGGAGTTGTTACAGAAACAGGAGAAGACTTTTGGGAGTGGTTATTATTTGTATCATATGCATCAACAGTGTAGGTATATGTTGTGCTTGCAAGAACCGTGGAGTCTACGAAGGTTGTGGTGGTGCTTGTGCCGATGGCAGCTCCATTTCTGTAGACTTCATAACCTGCAATAGATCCTGTGCCGCCACTTTCAGTTGACGGAGACCAAGTAAGATCTATTTCACTTGAAGAGATGGCAGTACCAGAGAGGTTTGTTGGAGTAGATGGCGTCCCTGAACCTGTTTGCGGAGTTGTAATCTGGACCGGAGTTGATTGAGATGAGTGCTGCGGAGGGGAAGCACTGTCAAAGGCATCAACAGTGTAGGTATATGTTGTCGCTGCCGATACTGTGGTGTCTGCATAAGTTGTTGTCGTGCTTGTACCAATGGATACGCCATTACGATATATGTCATAGCCGGCAATAGTTCCGCCTGTTTCAGTGGAAGGCTGCCAGGACAGAGATACTGATGTTGGCGATGTGGCAGTTCCAGTTAAGTTGGTTGGAGTTGTTGGAGATCCTCCTTGCCCTTGTCCTTGTGGTGTTGTAACAGATACAGGAGTTGATTGTGGTGAATGGTTATTGTTCGTATCATAGGCATCGACTGTATATATATATGTGGTACTTCCTACTACGGTAGTGTCTGTGTAAGTCGTGGTTGTACTTGTGCCGATGGCAGTACCATCTCTGTATACTTCATATCCGGCAATACTTCCTGTACCACCTTGTTCTGTTGAGGCTGTCCAGGACAGGGATACTGATGTTGAGGAAGTAGCGGTTCCGGTTAAGTTTGTTGGTGTTGTCGGAGTCCCTGAGCCAGATTGAGGAGTTGTCACTTGAATTGGAGTTGATTGGGAAGAATGTCTTGGAGGAGTTGCATTATCAAAGGCATCCACAGTATATGTGTATGTTGTGTTTGCTGCGACAGTATTGTCGGCATAGGTTGTATTTGGGCTTGTGCCAATATTGGTGCCGTTTCTAAAAATATCATAACCGACGACCTTAACTGTTGCTGAGCCATTCTCTGTTGATGCTGTCCAGGACAGGGATACTGATGTTGAGGAAGTAGCGGTTCCAGTTAAGTTGGTTGGAATTGTTGGACCACCGTTGTTTCCTGATAGTGTGGTTACTTGTATTGGAGAAGACTGTGCTGAGTGGTTATTATTAGTATCATAGGCATCGACTGTATATGTGTATGTTGTGCTAGCACTAAGGCCTGTATCGTTGTAACTTGTACTTGTGCTTGTGCCTACTTTAGTGCTGTTTCGATAGATATCGTAGCCCGCTATTGTGCCACCTTGTTCTGTGGAAGCGTTCCAGGTTAGAGAAACTGATGTGGAAGATGTTGCAGTACCTGCAAGACCGGTTGGAACACTTGGAGTTCCTCCTCCTCCAGGAGGTGTTGTTACTTGGATAGGAGAAGAGTGTGCTGAGTGGTTATTGTTCGTATCATAAGCATCAACTGTATATGTATATGTTGTGCTAGCACTAAGGCCCGTGTCGTTGTAACTTGCGGTTGTGCTTGTACCTACTTTAGTGCTGTTTCGATAGATATCGTAGCCTGCTATTGTTCCGCCTTGTTCTGTTGAGGCGTTCCAGGTGAGAGAAACTGATGTGGATGATGTTGCGGTACCTGCAAGACCGGTTGGAACACTTGGAGTTCCCCCTCCACCACCGCCAGCGATCGGACTTTTCATAAGGATGGCTGCTTCGGCGCCGCGAAGGGAAATGGACGTAATCGGAGGACCCGTCGTGCCTTCGGCGTTCAATTCATAATAGGGGCCATATAACTTCTTTGAGGGATCGACCAAATTGATGGGTTTGCTGTAAAGTTCGAGCTCACTCGCAAGCGTACTATTATGCATGACGCGATCCAGAATGATGGCATTCGTGTAGTCGCGCCGCCAGAGTTCGGCACATGCCGGCCGTTGTCCTGGAGGCGCGCAATAGGACTGGTTCGATATCGCAGTACCCGTTGCGTAGGTAATATCTCGCGCGCCACCCATCCAACCGTTTGGGTCAGGCGTCCCAATATCCACACTCATCGCAGGGAAATAATTGGCGTAATACCAAATGTCGGATGTGTTGGGAGGAGCGATACCACCGCAGGCAGGACTGCAGGCGAAGTGTCCTGTCTGCGCAAACCTCACTACCGTCCCCGCGGGATAGGTGTTCACGATCGGGGTGTTGGTCGTGAATGTCGTATTATTTACCTTGGTTCCGTTCACGACATCCTGGCCGCCGATCTGCAGCGGGTAATTAGAGGAATAAAGAGGAAGGCCCGGCGGCGTGAATTGGCTGCCATCGGTCAGATGAATGGTTTTGGTACTTGTGGAGGTATCGGCGGAGAGAGCGGAGGACAACGTTGTTGTGAGCGGCGACCAGTAATAGAATTCATCGCGATCGAAATAACTCCAGCCTTCCGTGTTGTACGTCAAAAAGGTATTTTGATTTGATGCTATATCGTACGTCGCAAGCACTGACATCGGGCTACGATTGCTCATGTCCCACAGATGAAATGAACCATCGACCGTGAGGGATGTACCAAATTTCTGGTTATCCCATGCGGCGATACCAACTTGTGTACTATTTGGATTGTTTGCGGGGAGATAAGCATCAAAAGTGCTGAAATTAATATTGCCGCTTACCCACGCACTAAAGCCGAGCTCATAAAAATTGAAATCAGCAACTCCCTCGAAGATGCTACCGCCGTTAATCATAACTTTGAAACCGCTTCCGTGCCCTGGTATCGCTTTCATCGTCGCGGTATATGCTGAGAGCAATGCTTGCCAATATGAATCCCATACACTTTGGCTACAGCTGCTTGGGTTGCACGGAACATCAAGATCGTTTCCTTGGGTGCTCGCCCATGTGGGATAGGTGGGTTGGGGACGTTCGTCGCCATTATCGAAGATGGTCATATTGAAGCCCAAATTTCCATTTGCTTGCTGGCTTGAATTCCAACGAGCCACCTGTAACGCAGGCAGAGTTAATTGGCCGCCCTGGAAATCCGTAGGATTCAGAAAGAGATAGTCGGAAAGCCAATTCCCCGTCGCTCGCCCCTGATAGCGGAAACGTGCGGTGGCATTAGGGGAGGGATTGGCGCAATATTGAATGCCGTTGTTCATGGTAAGAGCGCCAGATTGGCACGCGGCAAAATCCCACCCCCGCTCATTGCAGGAGGCACCGTTGCAGGTGTTCGAATGCGAAACCCAATCATCGCCTGATGCTTTGGAAATCGTTGGTGGGGTTTGGGTTCCGGTAATAGTTAGGCGGATCCAGTATTTTGATTGTGATCCATTCACGACATTCGGTGCCCAATCAAGGGGCGGTGGGAACTGGATCTGACCGCTCGTTTGAAGACCATTGGTCGTATCCGTTGTCGGCGTGAGGGTGGCCCAGGTGCTACCTTTCCAGTACTGCCACTGAGCCGTACCGCTTGCACGTCCTGTAGAGATATTCAAATTAACAAGATCAAAAGGCTCTGCATAGCCGAGATACAGCGTTTTGCCGTTGCTGATCTGGCAATTGGAACCGCAGGACTGCTGATAGATCGAGACCGTGACATCGTGATAGTTTGTTCCGTCAAAAACAAATGCGCCGTTTATGGATGCCGTCGGGCCGCCATATCCTAGTGGCGTTCCGCTTTCTTCCCAATAATCAAATTGATCGAGATGGGTCCATGTTAAGTTATTGGGAATCAAATAGTCGCGATTGAAGTGCAGGAACATGCTTTCAGAATTCCACCCATGTTGCTGGGCGACATCGTGGACCCATGCATACACTCCACGCGGGTAAAGACCACCGCCATCCTGATACTGCGCCCACCACATTTGAGAAGTGTATGGGGCTAAGTTGGTTTCTGCCCCTTCATTAACCCAATAAAAATTAATCCCAAGCCATTGGGCTAACTGGGAAACATATTGGGATGGATAGCTCCCTTGATTGTACTGGACGGAACCGATTCTCAAAGATGAGGTAGACGCGTGGGCGACATCTTGACGACTTATGGAACTTAGTATCGACAATATTCCAAGAATAAACATAACAATTAAAAAACGCCTGGCTGGTGTGGTCATTTTGTATAGATTAGCGGGTTGTTATACATATACCAACTTATATATGTTAATGTGTTTTTGTTTCTTTTAGAGAATACGTCAGTTAGCAAAAGTAATCTGAAAGTATCTTAATTATAGCATATTCACGATGTATGTGCAAGGATATTAGACTATGAACTACACCTTTATTGCATATCTTCATCTTTGTGGTACTAGCTTTTTGTTTTTGTTCCATTGACGCGGGGAGCTTAAAGATTGTTTGCATTAAGTGTAGCAAAGGGTATGGCCTAGGTAAAGTATCAGTTGTGCCCTACCTGCTCCCTAGAAATGCCAGGAGACCAACAAAGACAGCAGCTACCAGCAGCAGGTCAGGTGCGACGATAATCAGGCCCAAGGCAATGGCGACTAAGGATATGTCTGCTAGATCGACTGTTGTTGTATGCGGTAGGTTGAGGTTAGAAAGCAGGGATACTATAAGGTCTCGAAAATAGATGGGAGGTTTATGGGTCATACTGTTAATGACAAAATGCCTTCGCCCAGCCACCGGGGCCGGGCGAAGGGTCAAGGCGCTCCGGACTCACGCAGCGCGCGAAGGGGCCCATCTTGCTGGTAGGTCAGATGGCCTTTGATGCAGTATTTCCAGTACTTTTCTGAGCAAGACCTTCCAGGTTCGAGCAGTGTTCTGATGTGGGGAGCCACATAACATTTTCTCGCGATCTGCGATCTCCTGAAACGGAGAATCAAGCGTAAACACTGGTGTTTTGTCACGAACTATTCGGTTCGAGGTCACGATTTGCAGCAGTTCGCGCTTTTCTTCGGGAAGTCCACTTTTGTACTGTAAAAACGCACTTCCCGCGAGTTCGAGGAATTTTTCAAGTGCTACCGGAATGTCTGGCGTTTGTGTTTGACTAGAGATCACCTCTTTCAGTTTCTGACGCTCCATAAGGAGCGCTTTTTTTCGTTCCTCAAAAACTTCCTTTTCGAGATCACCATCGAGATAAGCGTCCGTAAGCCTATTAAGTCGATCGGAAAGTTGTGTTTCAGTGAGGCGAAGGGTGGCGTCAAACTCTTCGGCCGTCTGTACCCACTCTTGCCGAAGGTCTTGAACAGCGGTTTTCAAATAAGCGCGCTCTTCATCGGTGAAGTTTAAGGGCCGCAAGGTGTTGAGGACAATTTTATGCAACTCTTTCTGGCGGATCGTCTTTGTCGGACAGCCAGAAGTATGACAGCGATAGTAGACGTGGCCCTTTTGGAGTTCACCGACTAGCGTGTACCCACAGTGATCGCAGCGTACCAGCCGACGAAAGCTGAGATTGTGGCGGACGCTTTTCACATGGAATCGTCCTAACGCGACGTCACGCGCTTTTTCAAACAGCACGGCTGAAATCAAGGGTTCGTGTACGCCTTGATATGTCTCTCCAGTTTTCTTGATGTGTATGATCCCGGCGTAGAATGGATTTACCAAAGTGCGCGAGAGCACACTTTTGACAACCTTCTTTCCTGTCCTCGTCCTCAGACCCAGCCGATGCATCGGCTCAACCAGATCAGTCAGACTGTGAGTGCCCGAAGCGTAAAGTTCGAACAGCCGCCGGATTAGAGGGGCCGTTACTGGGTCAGGGATTTTGGCTTTACCCGGACCGACATCCAGATAACCAAGCGGCGCAGCTCGTGGATAGAGTCCCTGCTTCAATCTTCCGTAGAAGCCTTTCTTCGTTTCTTCGCGTAGGTTTCGGATGTAGTCGGCAGCGACGACGGCTTGAATATCAGCCGAGAGCCTGCCACCCCGTGATTGAAGATCCAGCGATTCGTAGGCAAACCGCACATCGATGCCAGCATCGATCAGCTCGCCCAAGTCCGACCAGTCCTTAAGATTTCTCGCGCTCCGGTCGATCTTGTGAATTATGACCCCCGACGCTTTACCGACCCGCAATGAGTTCAACATTTGTGAAAACTGAGGCCTGCCTCGCTTTGCAGCTGTAACCTTCTCCTCGAACCAACAGACGATTTGCAGATCATGCGCCTTGGCATACCGCTGGATCGCTTCGCGTTGCTGTGGAAGTGAAACACCATGCTCTCCTTGCTTGGCCGTAGAGACTCGAATATAAGCAAAGAATTGTTTCATTGGTTTTAGATAATGGGTTATTTGCTTTAGGAGGGATTCGACCTTTGTGATTGCATCGTAGATTCTTCGCCTATTGCCGTCAAGAAACTTGAGCCTTTCTCGGCTTGGATGCGGTCGAAGATGCGGAGCGATAGAACCAAGTAGCGCTTCAGGTTGTCTCGGGCTCGCATCAACTCATTATCTGAGAGCCGTGGATACAAACGGCGTAGTGCCTTCAGTTGGGTAGCGTGTCGATCTGTTCGGGATGAATTAGCGCGACGCAAAAGAGGCCGTAGCTTCCCGTGAAGCTGCGCTTGTGTCCCTTGCTCATCTGACATCTGGTGTGCTGTCATAGCCTCATCATAGGTAGCACACGCATTTTCCGGCAGAAGGGAAAAGGTGATCGCCATCTGACATCAACGGTAATCTTGTGGATTACCAGAGGAGCCAGATCACGATTGACTTTCTGCTAGCACCCCAAGTTATTCACAAGAAAATCCTTCAATGTCAGACGAGCAACACTTTTTCCCCTCTTCACTGGCACTCGCAGGGTTGGTACCGTAAGCGCAGAAAGGAGGAAAAATCAGTGTCTCAAACAAATATCAAACACCTAAACAACCTTGCGCGTTACCGCAAGCGCATGGGGTTCACGCAAGAGCGGGTGGCACAACTGCTCGGCTACAAAACACGCGATGCAATCTCCAGGATGGAGATGGGGTATTCACTCCCCCGCCTTTACACGGCGTTGCAGTTCGCGGCGCTCTATCGCATACCGGTCGATTTCCTGTATCACGAAAAGTATATTGCCCTTCGGGACGAGATTCGCAAGGGCGAGGGAACGAGCAGAGCGCCCAGTCAGGGCGTGCTTGCATTTGCCGCCCTATGACCATTCTCGACAAGTTCGTTCGCTCGGCTGCATTTGTGCCAACGAGCGTGAATGAATATTTTGCGCTGCAGCTTGCGCGAATCCTGAAAGATGAATCCAACCTGTCCTTCTACCTGCAGGTCTGCGATCATTTCAGCCAGGACCATGTGTTAAACGTCTATCGCCAAGTGACAGCGGACTCGGCGGTTTCTGCTGCCGAGCAGTTTCGCTCCTCTATCATTAACTAAAGTCCCCACATTATCTCCAGATATGCTTAATCTGACCTTGGCCGCTGTTGCAATCCAGCGCCGCTCGGCGGCAATTGCGCTTTTCCGGCAAACTCACCTGGAAGAAGTGCTAGTGCGCCAACTCTCCACTGACCAAACGAAAGCCGAAAACACGTTGATCGGCTTTGTGCGTCAGGTGGTCGAACGCCATCGAGTTCAACTCGCCGTCTTTGAAGTCGCGGACAAGGGAAGCGAACGCATTCGGACCTTAAGTGATGACGCCGAAGAAATCTGTCGCTCCAAAGGCATACCGATAACCAGAATCCCGGAGCAGGAGCTTTTTCAGAGCTTTGCGGTTCCGGCGCTCCGACGCAGAGACCCGCTACGCAAGATCGCGCGCTCCTTGTGGCCGATTCTCAATAGCCCCAGCTTTGGCCATGCATCTCTCGATGCAGCCGCTCTGGGCCTATGTGCCCAAACCAAACGGCTCTTTGCCCTTAACTCTCCCCAATCGTGAAAGGCCCATTAAGTTACATCGGCGGCAAGAACCGCCTTGCCAAGCTCATCATCAGCCAGATTCCTTCACACAAAACATATGTTGAACCATTCGCCGGGGGAGCTCAGGTCTTCTTCCAGAAGGAGCCGTCGGACGTTGAGATCCTGAATGATCTGAGCGATGACATTGTAAATTTTTTCAGAATTTGCCAGAGCCACGCACCGGAGCTCGTCCGCTACGTTCAGTACATGATTGCGGCACGAAGGTGGTTTGATCTGCTTCAAAAAACCGATCCCGTGATCCTGACCGATGTGCAACGAGCCGCAAGATTTTTCTTCCTTCAAAAAGTCGAATATGGAGGACTGGTAGCACACCGCAATTTTGTCCTGCAGGTCGTCCAATCGACTCACTGGAATCCGGCTCGGATTCCAAGCCTAATCGAAAGCACTGCGCAGCGATTACAGAATGCCCAGATTGAAGCACTGCCGTATCAGAAGATCATCCGCAAGTGCGATCGGCCAAGCACTTTCTTTTATCTTGATCCGCCCTATTACGATAAGAAACTTTATCAGTTCAACTTCGAGGACAAAGATTTTCGGGAGCTTGCCGCCCTCTTGGCAGGTTTGAAGGGAACATTTATTCTGTCGCTCAATGACGTGCCAGAAGTGCGAGACATTTTCCGCGACTTCAAAATGCAAGCGATCCAGCTCGCTTACAGCGCCCAGCAGAAAGTCGGCAGGCGTTATGGTGAGTTGGTGATCAAGAACTTCTAGCACTATTTAGCGGGTGCCGGAACACCAACTCGCTCTGCTAGCGCAATGAAACGCTTCTGTTTATGCAACGGCGCCCAGCGAGAATCGACTCTGAGGTGAATAAGCCAGTCGCACCGCTCGTGGTAGGCGCGTTCGAGTGCTGAGAGGGCAGAACTGTATCTCTTCAATCCCACAAGTATGAGGGCCTGGCAATAGCCAGACATGTATGCGATTCGTCCAGACCGATACAGCTTAATTAAGTTCTTCAGACTTAGCTTCGCCATCCCAACATTTCCCATCAGCGCATAGAGATGCCCGAGTGACGCAAGTGCTATTGGCGTACGGTCCAGTTCAAGAGAAGTCTTGTAGCTTTTCTTCGCTGCTAGGTACTCGCCACACGCCTCTTGAACCCAGCCCAGGATCATGTAACCTGGAGCAAAGCGAGGAAACTTCTCACGTGCGTCCTCGGCTCGTTCGAGAGCCATCTCAAGTTGTCCCGCGAATAGATGTATCCAAGCAACGCTTGTCTGAATCAGCTGATCGGTCGGAACAAGTCCCGAAGCTGTTTCGACCGCAGTGGTGGCTTCTTGAGTTCTGCCACTGCAAACGAGAAAGTGTGCATAGGACAGAAGCGTGGCAGTCTCGTTTGGATTCAGGTCAAGTGCATGCATGAAGCTGCGCTCGGCCTCTCGCCAGTTGTAATCGTAAACCAGTGAGATCAGGCCAATGACCCCGTGTGCCGAGGCGAGCTTTGGTTCCTTCGCTAATGCGGTCTCAGCTTCAATCCGAGCGTTGGGCATTACCTCCGACGGCAGTTCTACCGAAAATGCCGCGTGGCCTAAGTTGATCTGATCGTACGCTGTCGTGATATGCACTTCGGCGGTGACATCAGGGTCTATCTTTACCGCCCTTGCGCTGATCTCTCGGGATGTCGTGATGGACGAAACGGTATGTTCGTTGAAATGCAGTAAGGATATCTGGTGCAGTGCGTTTGCTTCCTGTCTATCAGCGCGAAATACGGATTCTACATCTACATCGAAGCGATAGCCGATTCCCCTGTGGGTTGTGAAGCAATCCCAGCCTAGCTTGCTTCGAAGCATCTTGATGTAGTCATCTGCGGGTTCTCGGCCGATCCTGCCTTTGGCCTGCAGGGGTGCAATATCTGCACGAGCCACTATCTGTCTTGGTTTCTGAAGAAAGAAATGCAGAATGTCGAACTGCTTTCTGGTGAGATGCACTGGGCGCTCGTTGCGTAAAACAGTCCGACGTTGCAAATCAGCATAGTAGCGTCTGAACTTATATCCAATTGGCTGCTGCGTCTCCACGTCTACAAAAGTAATCGTTTGTGACGCGCCAGACAAGAGTGCCGTCCCCGCGTAATCCCCTCATGCAGTTGGACTTCGCAAGCTCTACAAACTCTCTACAAATGGTAGCCCAATTCCGACATAGGCTGTGATTTGGGAAAAGTTGCAAACGATTATGCCAATTGCCGAAACAATATTCGCCAACCTGTGGAACCGGATGATCTGGCTTGGACGCCGGAAGCTTACGGGCGGCCTGGACTTGGGATTGTTGGTCGTTGATCGCCGTGTAACGAAAAGGCACTTTTACATTCCGCACATCAAGCGGGCCGAACACATGGTGGTGCTTGGAAAGACCGGCTCGGGAAAAACCCGTCTGCTCCTGCGCATGTGCCTTCAGGACATACGCGCAGGCCGCGGATTCGTTTTCTTTGACCATCACGGCGATACCGTGCCGCATCTGCTGTCCGCCATTGCCGAGGAGGAAAAGCGCAAGGCGCAAGACCTCAGTGGCCGAGTTGTTGTGATTGACCCGTCTGATAGCGAGTGGTCTGTGGGGCTGAATGTGCTTCAGCCGAGTGGCCGCAATCCGTTCGTTGAGGTCGTCTCCATTGCGGGAATTCTTAAAGACAGATGGGGGCTGACGACATTCGGAGCACCTACAGAGGAGCTTCTTCGTAACAGTCTGTACGTGCTAGCCGAAAGTGGTTTGACTCTGACCGAACTGGCTCCACTGCTCACCGATTCATCCTTCCGTGCTTCCTGTCTGAAGAAAGTTAAGAATCAGGACGTTCGTGATTACTGGGAACTTCGCTTTGAACCTCAAAGTGCGGCGATGAAAGCTGTACGCCGCGATCCGGTTCTGAACAAAGTTAGTGAGTTCGTCTCCGACCCCCACTTCAAGCACATCTTGGGACAGCGCCAGTCGACGATCGATCTGGTCGATTGCCTGAATCGTGGAGCCTGGATTTTGGTTGACCTTAGCAAAGGACGACTTGGACGTCACTCCTCTACTCTGGGCAGCCTGATTCTAGGACAGCTGAAGCAGGCGATCTTCCGCCGCAGTGTCCGGCAAGTCTTCACTCTGTACTGCGACGAGATCCAGAATCTGCTGGTCGCCGATAGCGGCATTGACACGCTGCTGGCGGAGGCGCGCAAGTTCGGAGTCTCAGTCGTCAGCGCCAATCAGTTTCTCGACCAGTTCCCCAAGGAGATGCGCTCGGCCATCCAGGCAACTGGCAGCCAAATTTATTTCCAGCTTTCCCCGGAAGACGCCCAACAAGCTGCCGCAATGCTGGACGGAGGTAAGCCGGTTGCGGAGCTCTTGAAGAACCTGCCCAAGCGCCACTGCATTGCCAAGAGTGGCCAATACCGCTGGCAGCAGGTGGAAGTTCCGCAGTTCAACCTTCCTGCGTCCCCTTTCGGAGATTTGTTGCAGCGTTCGCGGACGCATTCAGCCAGGCTGCGCTGCGAAGTTGAACAGGACATTCTCTCCCGTCGTCCCAAGCGATTTACTTCGATGAAGGAGGCCCTGGATGACTGGCAATAGCAGTACACGGATTGTTACTGAAAGCGACCGCAAGCTCTTCGAAGCACTTGCCGAGGCTCGTGTCCTTGACCGCGAGCAAGCAAGTGAAATAACCGGGCGGAGAGAAGTCAGCGTAAGCACCTGCAATGCATGGCTTCTGAAACTCGTTCGTGCGGGGCTACTGAAACGCTTCTTCATCGCCACAGACGGCGGCGGAATTAAATCCCTCTACTGCCTCACTCCGCTCTCTGCCGGAATAGTCCACTGTGACTATCGTCCCATTCCTCGACCAGCAGACTCTGTGCTAAAGAGTGAACCGTTTGTCTTGCACCAGTTGGCGGTCAATTCGCTATTTGTCCAGGTGAAATATCAGCCGGCACCGTCGGAAGAGATTGAGTTCGTCCGCTGGCTGACTTTCAGCGAACCCATATCCAACACTACCCAGTTGATGCCGGATGGATATTTTGAACTGAAGAGTCGGGGTGATTTGTACTCCATGTTCTGCGAAGTCGATCGCGGAACCGAATCCCTGAAGATTTGGACGGAGAAGACGCGGCTGTACCTCAAACTCGCCACTGGCGGCGAGTTTCAACAGCTATTTCATCTGGAACGCTTTCGGGTTCTCGTCATAGCAGAAACCGAGAGACGATCCTCACAGATTCGCCAAACCGTCGCTCGACAGACTTCGAAGATCTTCTGGTTTTCCACTCTCAATGTCATTAATCGCCAGGGTCTGTTCGCTGCCCATTGGATTCGTCCCGAGGGTGACGACAGGCTCTCGCTCTTTTGAGGTTCTCATGCGCTACTGCCACAACTGCCATCGGATCACCGCAGGAAAGCCGCTGTTCTGCAGCAACTGCGGTTGCACATATCGAATTAAGTTGTGCCCTCGTTTGCATATCAATCCACGCGCTGCACAGATTTGCTCGCAATGCGGTTCGCGGGATTTGAGCACGCCACAGCCGAAAGTTCCGTTTGCGTTACGCCCTTTTGTTTTCTTGCTCGATGCAGGACCGGGAGTCTTGATTCTGATTTTGCTTTGTATCTGGATGGTCTTCTATATCCGGCAGTTAATCAATACTCCAGACAATCTCTTGCCACTGATGCTAATAGCACTCGCACTGGGACTGTCCCTATACGCATGGATGCGACTGAATCGATGGAAACGCCGGAAGTGATCGAAGCCATGCTGAGGAGTGAATGCGGTAGTAACACCGGTGGTGCTTAGTATCCGGAAGGGTAGGTAGTCGGACTTTTAAGAAGTACGAAATGGCCTGAATTCATTGGTCCTAAATGTGAATGTGCTTCCTGCATTGATGCAGGAAGCAGTACAGGAATCATTACAGGACGGTCTGCAGGAGGCTCTGCAGGAAGAAAAGATCACCCAAAAGAACGCGAGGTTGTAATGCAGCAGTTAGGTGAAGCAATGACGATCAAGCAGGTGGCGAAGTTCGTCGGCTGTTCGAGCTGGACCGTAAGGAACAAGCTTGTCCCCGCAGGCTTGCCAC
>OBLU010001322.1_pt1 | contig 23087 bp, 18 predicted proteins | sample 1518681 | NCBI WGS metagenome assembly OBLU01 (sample SAMEA3539304, study PRJEB22396) | soil metagenome | biome: tundra; feature: field; material: soil | place: USA | collected 2010-05 | depth 0.15 m
GAAGGCGCTTCTGGATTTTCTCGATCTGGTGGCTGATTTCTTTTTCGATGTCGGGAGTTTTATGAACTTTATAACTGACGTGAACGTTCATGTGCGCGCCTCGAACGCGGGGTGAAGATCCCCGTCAAGCTGCGGTCCCTACAAAGACAATTGTACACCCGGTGGGAAGGGCGGAAACGGGGATTCCGCCAGTACGTGGGTTCTGTCTTCCTGGAGAGCGAGCTACGAGCAACCGGCTTGCTCGTGGATCGCAGCTCGTAGCGCGAAGCTCGCTATTTCAAGTACTCAGAGTCTTTCGTCAATTCCTCCGGCATTGCGACCGGGAACGGTGGAAACTCATGCGAGATGCCTTTGAATAACGGAACTGAGACCTCGGAACGCCGGGTCCCGTCATGTACGGCGATCTTATGTTTTTCGTGTTCGGAATATCCCTCCCACAGCGAAACGCACCCGTAGGCCCCGTCCTTGCGCAAGATGTAGTAAGTCACGTCCATAAACTTAAGCCTGCTCATGTCATTATTGTAGTTGCGGACGATGCGCTTGAGCGCGTCCGTTCCAGCTTCGAGCGGAGACATGCCCCGCCGCATGTTTTCGACGATGGTGTGCGCTCCCGCGACTTTGATGTTCTCTTCTCCGCTGCCGGTCGCGCCCGCCGAGCCGATGTCCTGATCGGTGTAGCAGCCAGCGCCGATGATCGGCGAATCGCCGCAGCGTCCCGGAAGTTTGAAGGCGAGGCCACTGGTGGTGGTGCAGCCGGAGATCTCACCCTTATCGTTGAGGGCTGAACAGTGAATGGTGCCGGTCGGTGGAACTAGAACGCGCCGGATCGCGGCCATGCGGAATCCCGGTTCGATGCCCAGGCGCGCGGCATGCTCTGCGAGCCGATGAATCCGTTCTTCCCATAGTTCGGAATGAGGCGTTGATGCTGCTGGCAAAGGCGGCTTCCAATTCGGATCGGCCAATCCCGGCCCCCACCAGTCATCGGTCGAGTGATATTCCTTCCAGAGTAGCCAGATTTTGCGCGACCGTGGGGTGAGCAGATTTTCACGCGGGAAGCCCAGGGCGACCGCGAATCGCTCAGCGCCTTCACCGACCAACATGACGTGGCCAGTGTGCTCCATCACTGCTTTGGAAACGAGCGAAACATTCTTAATGTTGCGCATGCCGCCCACCGATCCGGCGCGCCGTGTCGGCCCATGCATGCAACACGCATCGAGTTCGACCACGCCTTCTTCATTGGGAAGGCCGCCCAGTCCGACGCTATCGTCATTCGGATCGTCTTCGGGGCCCTTGACCACGCGGAGGGCAGCGTCCAGCGTGTCGCCACCGCCCTTCAAAAAAGCAAAGGCGTCGTCAAGGTAATTGACGCCGTTGTTGGCACAAATGATGATCGGCCGCTTGCCGGTGCCAAACCGCCCGGCGCCGGGCGGAGTTTCCAGCCGGGCGTTGTCTTGCGCGTTCCCATCGGACGCATTCAGGCCACTCGCCACCGATGCAGCAATTGCGGAACCTAGAAATCCACGACGGCTTATAGACATGAATTCTCCCTGGTTAGGAAACAGCGGTTAGGAAACGGCGAGAAGAATAACACGACATCGATCTCCCGGTGGAGAGCCGGGCGTCCCCGTCCGGCCATGTCAGCCTCAACGTGCAGACGCCCGTTACTCCACCACTTGCAGCAGCCTGGCCATCCCTTCGCGAAAAATAGCCGGTTCCGTGATCAGGCTGAGCACCAGATATCCTTCATCTGGAAAATCGTAAAAGTGACCGGGATGGACGCTCACACTCGCCTCGCGCAACAGACGGATTGCAAGATCTTCATCACTCTCGATAGCCGGAACGCGCAGGACGACGTACCATCCGCCCTCAACCTGCAGTCTTGCGCATGAAGAATGACGCACAAGCTGGCGATCGAGTTCACCGAGGTTCTCCCGCAGACGATCGAGCAGAATGGGCTGGATTTGCTTGCGCTGATCGAGCAGGACCGGGGCGGCATGCTGGACCGGAGCGTTCATCGAGAGAAAAGTGTCGGCGATGATTTCGAGGCGGGCTCCCGCTTGAGCGACTGTTTCTCCAGGCCCGCTGGTATATACCCAGGCAAGCTTCATCTGCGGGAGGGCGGAAATCTTGGAAACTCCGCTGAGAGTAAAGGTAAGCGAGTCGGCGTTAGTCACGAAACTGCTGCGCGGCGTGCCACCGTGTGAATAATCAAGAAACACTTCGTCCACGATCAGCGCCAGATTGTAGTCGAGACAGGAAGCGTTGAGCGCCGACGCTTCCGCAGCGGAAACATAGGAACCGGTCGGGTTATTAGGGTGCACAAGAATCACGGCCCGCGACCGCGCAGTCGCTGCCTTGTATAGCGAATCGAAATCAATTTGCCAACCGTGATCGTAGATTAGCGGATACGGCACCAGCTTGACGTCGGCAAGATCGGCAAGAAACTCAAACAGCGGATAGCTCGGTTTGGGTACTAGGATCTCGTCTCCGGGATTGCAGAGGAGGCGGAAGACGTACGAGTAGGCTTCGCTGGTGCTGGTGGTCAGAATCAGGCGCTCGGGATCGAGATCGAAAACCTCGTGCGACTCGCGATAGTAACGGCACACCGCCTTGCGCGCTTCGAGCAAACCCCGCGGCTGCGGGTCATAGTGCATCGCTTCAGGATTCGCAAGCGCGGCGAGCACGTTTGCTGCATCCGGGCGGACGCCGGTTTCCGTCGGGTTCGAGACGGTGAGATCGAGGATTTTCTGCCCCGAAGCACGCGCTTCCTCGATCGCCCGCGTTAGAGCGTTCGGACTGAGCCTCCAGTTTGTGCGCTGGGAGAACATGGCGTGAGTGAAGGGCGAGAGTAGCAGGTGGCGTTGGGCGGCGACAAGTTCGGGGCGGAATGAGCCGGTGCGGATCAAGCGCCCATGAGCCACCCATCCCTATTGGTGAAATGGGCATGTTACGACAGCAATCGTCCAGACGCTGAAGGTAAGGTGTAGAATCTCGCTTTGGTGCAGAACGTTTGTTCGATGGACACACAAGGCAACGAGCGAATCGAGACTAGAACGTCAAAGCCTCTCCCTTATCGCTGGGGCTATTTTCAGGGTGTCTTAGTTATTCCTTTTTCGCTTCTAATGCTCCTCGGGACGGTTTCCGACCTGCTCAAAACGCACCGCCAACCTTGGTACCTGACATCGATAGCCCTGCTGATGGGATTGGTCGGCCTACCGTTGGCAATCGGCCTCTTGCAGAAAAAGAAATACGTTCTTAGCCTGGTTTACCTAATGTTCGCACTGGCTCTCTTACAAGTCGCAATCCAGCTTCCGATTGCTATGATTCACTTCGCGGATCAAAGTGACAAAGGAAGTGCTTTCTTCGAGGCGTGGATGCTACTCCTCTGGCTGCTGTCGATGGTCTATTACCGAAAAAGGCGGGAGTGGCTTACTTAAAGATGATGCAGTTGGACAGAGCCTGCGGAGCTTCGCTCCGCTTGGACGGGCGAGGGCGCCCGTCCCTACACAAGCTACGTCTACTTCGCGAACGCCTCTTTATTCACTACGTACGGCATCTTGGTAATATCCCCACTGTAGTTCCCTTCCAGCACGTCGATCAGTCCCTGCACGCAGCGTCCGGCCATGCCTTTATTGGGATCGGAAGACAGGCGCGTAATACGCGCGGCGCTGGCGAAATGCGGCAGCAGGCGGCAACGGTCGGCGATTGCGGGATCGCGCAGCGGCGAATCGGCGGGCAGCGGTTCTTCCTCGTAAACATCGAGCGCGGCGCCGGCGATCCAATTCTCGCGCAATGCACGGGCCAGGGCGCTCTCGTCAACCACCGGCCCACGCGATGTATTGACGATCATGGCGGTCGGTTTCATCATGCGTAGCGTGGCTTCGTTGATCAGGTGATAGGTCGGCGTGGCGCTCTCCCCTTCGCGCAGCAGCGGAACGTGCAGGCTGATGTAATCCGCGCTACTCAACGCTTCGTGCAACGTGGTGTAACGAATGGTGGCGCGCTCGCGGCTGATACCACGCTGGAACCGCAGGTCCTTCACCGCTTGTATGGACTTAATGTACTCGTGGTTCTCATATGCTGGATCGAAGCACAGGATGTTCATGTCGAATCCCGCGCACTTTTTGATGAAGGCCAGGCCGATGCGGCCAGTGCCGATCACGGCGACGGTCTTGCCAGTGACCTCGTCACCCAGAAATGGCAGATACGGATGCCAATAGCCCCACTTGTTTTCGCGTGTGAGATGTTCGGCGGCCCAGAGTTTGCGGGCTAGCGCTCCCATCAGGAAGAAGGCGTACTCCGCGGTCGCTTCGTTCAGGACGTCAGCGGTATTGGTGAACGGGATTTTGTACTTGTTGGCATCGGCTCGGTTGATGTTGTCAAAACCGACGGCGTACTGTGCGACAACTTTGAGCGTGCCTTCCCCGGCGGCGAACACCTCGGCATCAATCGGATCGCGCAACGTGGTGATCAGGCCATCCACACCCGACTTTACCTTCTCGATGATCAAGCTTTTTGGTGGAGCTTCCGGCTTGGGATAGACTTCGACCTCGCATCCCTTGCGGTCAAGGATATTAAGGGCGTCTCCAATATCGCAGGTGGCAAAAACGCGGAATTTCTGGCTCATGGGCGTCGATCAGTGTATCGCATCGACCGAGGTGGGGCGAGGGTTGGGGAGGCGAAAGTCTCCCCCCGTGAAACCCTGTGTACCCTGTGGTTGAGAAAAGCCTTCACCACCGAGTAGACAGGGTTTCACGGGAGAAATCTTAAGCGTGGGGAAATTTCCTGACTACTGTTCGCGTCTTTCCGGGCGCGGAGCGGCGGAGGCGGCCTGGGCATGGTGTCGGACATCGGCACCCAGCACCCAGAAGATGACATCCTCGGAAATGTTGGTGGCATGGTCGGCAACGCGCTCGAGATTGCGTGCCACCAGCAACGCATCTAAAGCCTGTTGAGTCACTTGCGGCTCTTCGTTCATCTTTCGCACAAGCATGATAAAAGCTTCGTCGCGCATCCGATCGACAACGTGGTCCATTTCCAGCACAGCCTGGGCCAGCTCGGCCTTGCCTTCCACGAACGACTCCAGCGCGCGCCGCACCATGGCGCTGACGGCGGTGGCCATGCGTGCGATATCCACCGGCAAATCGACCGCCGGCAATTCAATCAGATCCATCACGCGTTCCGCGATATTTACTGCCTGATCGCCCACCCGCTCGAGGTCGGCATTGATCTTGGTGACCGCGAGAATAAAGCGCAGATCCGTCGCCGCCGGTTGCTGCGTCGCCAGGATGTCGAAGGCCATTTCATCGATCTCGCGCTCGGCGGCGTTAATCAGGCTCTCGTTTTCGAGAACCAGCTGACAGCGCGTGAGATCGCGTTCCGTGTAGGCCTGAGTGGCGCGATCAACCGCCAGTTCCGCGAGCCCGCCCATGCGGAGCAGTTTCTCGCGGAGGTCCTCCATCTGCTGTTGAAAGCGTGTGCGCATCGTAAAAACCCCCAAGGTCAGAGGTTAGAGGTCAGATTGCAGAGGTGAAACCCCAGAACCGCCGCCAACAATGTGTGCGATGGGTTTTAACCTCTTCAATCTGACCTCTAACCTCTGACCTCATTCCTATCCGAATCTGCCGGTCACATAGTCTTCCGTCCGTTTGTCGGAAGGATTGGTAAAGATCTTTTCCGTCTTGTCGAACTCGATCATCTTGCCGAGCAGGAAAAACCCGGTGAATTCTGCGACCCGGGCTGCCTGCTGCATATTATGCGTCACAATCACGATTGTGTATTGCTCTTTCAATTGAAAAATCAGCTCTTCGATCTTGCCCGTGGAGATGGGATCGAGCGCTGAGCAAGGTTCGTCCATGAGCAGAACTTCGGGCTGGACAGCCAGTGCGCGGGCAATGCACAGGCGCTGCTGCTGACCTCCAGAGAGGCTGGCACCAGACTTTTTGTGGAGTTGATCTTTTACTTCGCCCCAGAGCGCCGAGCTGTGCAAGGATTTCTGCACGACTTCATCGAGTTGTTTGCGATTGCGAAAGCCATTCAGCTTCAGACCAGCGGCCACGTTGTCATAAATGGACATGGTCGGAAATGGATTCGGCTTTTGAAATACCATGCCCACACGCCGGCGCAGTTGCGTGGCCGAGGTTCCGTTATAAACGCTGAGGTCGCCAATGTGTACTTTACCTTCGACGCGCGCTTCGGGAATGGTTTCGTGCATGCGATTCAGGCAACGGATAAAGGTAGATTTGCCGCAGCCCGATGGACCAATGAGCGCGGTCGCGTGGTTGGCTTGCACGATGAGATTGATGTCGAACAACGCCTGAGTCTTGCCGTAAAACGCATTCAGTTGCTCGACTGTAATTCCTACTCCCATAAGCTCCTGCCCTGTCTATGCTCCCGACAAAGTTCCGTGGCGTACGGCGATGCGAACCGCGGCCACCGCAGCCACGATAAGGACAATCAAGACCAGCGCGCCCGCCCATGCCTGCCGGTGCCACTCATCGAAGGGCGAGATCGCGTAGGTGAAAATTTGCAGCGACAAAGCTGCGGTGGGCTGGTCCGTGCTCCAATTCCAATACTGGTTCCCGAATGCGGTGAACAGCAGCGGAGCGGTCTCTCCCGCAACCCGGGCGAAGGCCAGCATGACGCCCGTAATGACTCCGGAAGTGGCGGTGCGCAGCGTGATCGAGAGGGTCGTGCGCCAGCGCGAAACCCCCAACCCGTAGGCGGCTTCGCGGATGGCCTGCGGCACCAGCAGCAGCATCTGCTCGGTCGTTCGCGCGATGGTCGGAACCATCATGATGGCGAGCGCCACGCCGCCGGCCAGCGCCGAGAAATGTTTCTGCCGCATCACCACCAACCCGTAGGCCACAATGCCGATGACGATCGAGGGAACGCCGTTCAGAACGTCGGAAACAAATCGCACCATATCGCCATAGCGGTTGCGGCCATATTCCGACAGGAAGATGCCGGCGCCGATTCCGAGCGGCACGCCCAGCAGGCTGGCGATGCCCAGAATCACCACCGAGCCGACGATCGCGTTCGCCATTCCCCCGCCCGGTTCGCCTACCGGCTTCGGTGTCTGGGTCAGAAACGCAATATTGATCGAGCCAATGCCCTTATAGACCAGATAAGCAAAAATCGCGAACAGCGGCAAAAGTACGAGAATAACCGTAAGCACGGAAACGCCGGTCATCACGTGGTCGGTAACGCGCCGCCGCCAGGCGATCGGCGGAATGGTCAGTTGCGGAATCAAGGCGGCTGGCGAATTGGAGTTCATCTCAGGCAATACTCCTCGCTGGTTGGCCCCGAGTTACGCTCCACACCATAATCCGTGCCAGCGCATTCACAACAATGGTCACAAAGAACAGGGCCAGGCCAATTTCGATCAATGCGGAAAGATACAAATCCCCCGTCGCTTCCGTGAATTCGTTGGCGAGAACGCTGGCCATGGTGTAGCCAGGTGCAAACAGCGACTTGGCAATCTCCGGACGGTTGCCGATCACCATGGTGACCGCCATGGTTTCGCCCAGGGCGCGCCCCAGGCCCAAAATGATGCCGCCCACGATTCCGGCCCGCGCGTTCCGCAAAACACCCATGCGGATCATCTCCCAGCGGGTTGCGCCCAGCGCCAGCACCGCTTCCCGCTGGTGCTGCGGAACCACGGTAAGGACTTCGCGGGTAATGGACGAGATGATCGGAATAATCATGATCGCCAGAATTACGCCCGCGGCCAGCATCCCGATGCCGTACGGCGGCCCACTGAACAGGCCCGTCCAGCCCAGTGTCGTGGCCAGAAACGGCTGCACATAGGCGCGCATGATCGGCACGAGAACGAAGATGGCCCAAAGTCCGTACACCACGCTGGGTATGGCAGCCAGAAGTTCGGTGGTGAAAGAAAGGATTCCGCGCAGCCCGACCGGGCACATCTCGGTAATGAAGACCGCCACGCCAATGGACAGGGGCACAGCAATGACCAGCGAAAGCAGCGAAGAAACAATCGTGCCGTAGATGAACGGCAGCGCCCCGTACTGGTCCTCCACCGGATTCCAGTCCGATTGCCCGAAGAACTTCCATCCAAAAGCGTGCCAGGAGAGCTGCGAACCCACTACCAGTTGATATACGATCAGGCCGAGCAGTCCGACCACCGCCAAGCCGCAAAGGCGCATCGCCCAGCCAAAGGCAGCATCGGGAATTTCGCTGACTTTCCCCTGCAAGAGCGGCGTTGTTCGGGCTTCGAGTTTCAGGGCGGCCTTCGACCCCCGCTCCGGTTCGGGAGCGTTAAAACGCGGCCGGGGCAGGGCTTGATTGGACATTCCGTGCCGAGACTACCAGACGGTTGTTACAAATCCGTTAAAAAGCGGGTAGGGTCTGAAATGTGCGTTGAAGCGCATCAGACACTACCGCGGCTCCGGGTAGGTGCTATTCCTGCCAGATAAACAAAGCAACTGGCTACGAGCTGCGAGCTGTAAACACCGGCGTTGCTCGAAGCTCGCGGCTCGAAGCTCGTAGCTGCCCTTGCGCGACGCATCCAGGATGTGAGAATACTGATCCACGCCGATGCCCACCTTTGCCGCCATCGATATCGGATCCAACTCTGTCCGGCTGAAGATTGCGCGTCTGCAGGGCGGCCGGCTGAAGGGAATCCACGAAGACCGCGAAGTCACTCGCCTGGGCGAAGGCGTCTTCAAGAGTGGGTTGCTGGCGCCGGAGGCCATGACAGAAACGGTGCGTGTATTGCGGCGCTTCCACCGCGCCATGCAGGAATGCGGTACGGATTCAGTGCGCGTGGTGGCCACCGCCGCCATGCGCGACGCCCGCAATTCGCGCGCATTTCTGGAGTGGGTGCGCTCCACCACCGGCTGGACGATCGAAATTATCTCCGGACTGGAAGAGGCCCGGCTCATTCACCTCGGCATTATCTCCGCCAGCCGCCTGGGCGCTCACAGCGTTCTGCTGGTGGATCTCGGCGGCGGCAGTTGCGAACTTACGCTCTCGCGGGACGGGCACCTCCGCGATACGGTGAGTTTGCCGCTCGGGGCGGTGCGCCTGACTGGCGAGTTTCTCCAGCACGATCCGCCCCGCAAAAGTGAACTGAAGAGACTCTCGGAGTTTGTCGCGCGGGAAATTACCCGCATTCAAGATCGGGTCAGGGCCGCGCGGGTGGGCGCCGTGATCGCCACCTCCGGGACAGCCGCCGCACTGGTAGGCATCGGCAGTCACCTTGCGGGCACACGAAAGATCCGTCCGGCCACCTACGTGACCCGCGAAATGATGCGCCGTATCGCCAAGCAGATCAGCCGCCTCACGTTGGAGCAACGGCAGAAGGTGCCCGGCATTGGTCCGCGTCGCGCCGAAATTATTTGCGCCGGCGCGGTGGCGTATGCGGAATTGCTGGAGCGCTGCCATCTCGCCGGCTTTCGCTATTCGGCTCTTGGACTGCGCGATGGCATCCTGGCCCAAATGGCGGCGGACTACGATCGCAGCACGAGATCGGGCCGCGCCATTGAATCGGAGCGCTGGGAGTCGATCAAGCGCGCCGTGGAACATTACCGTGTCGACCTGCATCATGCGCTGCACGTGCGCGATGCTGCGTTGCTGCTATTTTCCTCGCTCAAATCGGTACACCAGCTTCCGCCGGAGTATCGCGAGTGGCTTTCAGCAGCGGCGATGCTGTATGAAGTGGGAGACTACGTGAACCGCAATGGACACCATCGCCACACTTATTACATCATCGCCAACTCGGAAATTCTGGGATACACACCCCAACAGCGGCGCATCATCGGCTCCATCGCGCGCTACCTGGGCAAGTCGCGGCCCACGCCGGGCGATGGCCCCATGGGCAGTTTGAGCCTCGAGGAGCAGGAAAATGTCGAGAAAGCGTCGATCCTGTTACGCATCGCACGAGCTTTGAACATGGGAAGGAGTCAATCGGTGGGGAAAGTCGGGGTTTCTGCGCGCAACGGAAGAGTCGCGATGAAGCTGACCCCGCGCGGCAAAGCAAGTGTGGATCTGGAAGTATGGTCGATTGAAAAGGACCAGGCTTATTTCCGCGAGGTCTTCGGCCGCGAACTCTCCGTGGCTGCGGTGTAAAGCGCGCGCAGGATGCGGGGCGTAATGCACCAACTCAACGATCCCGAATTACGCCGCATCTCGACTTTGGCCACCGCCCCCTTCTTCAGTTCGACTACTGCTTCGCATCCACTCTCGCTGATTACACGTCCGAGAAATTCGCCCAGGCTCGGGTTGTGCCCCACCACCAGCACGGAATCCTGGCGCGAATATTTTTCCAGCATCTTCTGAAAATCCGTAAAGTTGGCCTGCGGACGCAGCGCGTTCTCCATCACCAGTTTGCCTTCGTGCCCCATTTCGTTGCCCACCAAAGCGGCCGTCTGCGTAGCGCGCTTCAGCGGGCTGGAGACGATAATTTCCACCTGCACGCCGAGTGCAGCCAGAGCCCGGCCGATGTATCCGCACTGCTCGATCCCGTCTTTATCCAGCCCGCGTTTTTCGTCCTTCTTCGGGGAGATCAGACTTTGCCCGGCACTGGCATGGCGCAAGAAATAGAGGAACATGGTGGAGTGATTATCCCTTTCCCATCAGAGGCCGCCCAATCGCTGCTCGACTGATCGACGCTCGCGCGCTCGTGGCTCGCGAGGAGCGGCGCGGGATAGCCGCCGGAATTTCCTCGGGCGTCTTTGTTCCCTCCGCAACCCCAATGAGAAAATCCTGGGCACTGAAAGCGGCCGATCCTCGCGGTGGCCGCTTGCTGCGTCCGCGCGGCGATTGCCAGGAGCGCAGATAGCGGCCGTCACTCTGCAGAAATCTCGATTTAACGTTGTCGGCGAGGTATGCGGCCAGAATCTCGTGTACTACCCGGTCGCGCAGCAGCGGATTCTTGAGCGGAAACAGGACTTCGACGCGCTCGTGCAGATTGCGCGGCATCCAGTCGGCGCTGCCCAAGTAAACTTCCGGTTCGCCGCCATTCTCAAAACAGTAAATGCGGCTGTGTTCGAGGAACCGGCCCACAATACTTCTCACCCGAATGCGGTCGCTGAGGCCGCGAATCCCCGGACGTAGCGAGCAAATGCCGCGCACGAGCAGCTCAATGTCCACTCCTGCCTGCGATGCGCGGTAGAGAGACTGGACGACATCCGTATCGAGCAGCGAGTTGAACTTGGCAATAATGCGCGCCGGACGCCCCAGCCGGGCATGCTCAGCCTCGCGCTCAATCAGGCTCATACATTTTTCCGCCAGATCCAGAGGCGCTACCAGCAGCGGCCCGTAGCTGGGGTTCTCGGCATAGGCGGTCAGGAAACTGAAAACATCGTGCACCGCTTTGGTAATCTCCGGGTCGGCCGTGAGCAGACTGAGATCCGTATAGATACGGGCCGTAGTCGCGTTGTAGTTTCCCGTCCCCAGGTGCGCGTACTGGCGGGTCACGCCGTCGGGATCGCGCCGCACCAGCAGACAAAGTTTACAGTGTGTCTTCAAACCGACCAGCCCATGGAATACCTGTACTCCGGCATCCTCCATCTCGCGCGCCCAGCGTATGTTGGACGCCTCATCGAAGCGCGCTTTTAGTTCCACCACGGCGGTAACTTCCTTATGGGCCGCGGCGGCCATCAGCGATGGAACAATCAGCGAATGTTCGCTCGTCCGGTACAGGGTCTGCTTAATGGATAGCACCCGCTCGTCTTCCGCCGCCGACTGAATGAAGGACAGGACGGCGTCGTACGAATCGTAAGGATGGTGGAGGAGAACATCGTGGCGTCGCAACTCTTCAAACAGGTCGTGCGACTTCGCAGTGAGGCGCAACTCGCGCGGTACATAGGTGTGAAATTTCAAATCCGGCCGCGCTGCGGCATCGTAAATGTTGAACAGCCGCGACAGGTTCACGGGACCGTTCACCGGAAAAATCTGCCAGCGATCAAGCTCGAACACCGTCCCTAACCGCTCGATAATCTCAGGGTCGGCCTCGGACTCGATCTCCATCCGCACCGCGTCGCCCTTGCGGCGGTTGTGCAATTCCGCGCGCACCGATTCCAGCAGATTGCGCGATTCTTCTTCCTGCAGATAGAGATTGCTGTTGCGCGTGACCCGGAAGGCAGCCGAAGAAACAATGTCGTAACCCTTGTACATTCGAACCGCATGATGGACGACCAGATCGGCCAGAAAAATAAAATCAATTGTCCCCTGCGAGGGCAGCCGAACCAGCCGCGGAAGCGCCCGCGGAACGGTGACCACTCCGGTGTAGGTAAGCGAGGAGCGACGACGACGACGCAACAACAGCGCCACACACGTCGCCTTGTTGATCACACGCGGGAAAGGATGCGCCGGGTCCACCGTTACCGGAGTCAGCAGTGGATCGAGTTCGCGCTCGCAGTAGTCGTCCACGAACGCCATCGCCGCTTCGTCCAGTTGGTCGATGCCGAGGACGCGAATTCCCTGCTCCGCTAGTTCTGGCAACAGGCGCTCGTTCCAGCAGGAATATTGTTCTTCGACGAACTCGTGCGTCGCCTCTTTGATCAGTTCCCGCTCCTCCACCATCGTGAGGCCGTCGGGAGTAGTGGAGTTGTGGCCATCCTCGAGCTGTTGCAACAGGCCGCCGACGCGCACTTCAAAAAATTCGTCAAGATTGCTGGCGGAGATGGCCAGGAATTTCACACGCTCCAGCAACGGATTGCGGACGTCCCCCGCCTCTTCAAGCACCCGCCAATTAAATTTGAGCCACGATGCCTCGCGGTTGAGGACAGTGGCGCGATTGCTCTGAGTTTGGCGGACCATGTTTATCGACTGTTGGGGGTGTTATTGCGAGTATGTGACCCGATCACGCGTCTCTGCCCTGCCCGCATCCCGGCAAGGCGTCCGACAGAAACAGTATATCAAGCAGGCGGCACGCGACGCGCACTGGGCCGGAGCGGGCGGGTGCGGAGGTTTTAGGCTCGAGCGAACCATTAAGGGGATGTGGAATCAAGTCAACCGTTAGGTGCGGGTGGCCGTCTTTTCCACCCGTTCCCAGGCCGTCTCTAAGTCTGAAGCATTGCCCGCTTGAGAATAAATTTCCCTTCGTAAACTGCAAGTCGATGCACACCGCCGCCGGGCGGCCGACCCGCAGTGACTGCCGTAAGTTGCTAGAAGAACGGGATTTAGTGAATTCTACAAACTGCTCGCAGGATGGCATAGGGGTTGCTATCTCCACTATGTCAATAAAGTCGATTATACCGATAGACTTTATGACCTTGTCGCTTCGGAAGTTGTCGCGCACCGGCCATCTTTCGAATTGCTCCCCCAGGATGTAGTGGTTCGACTCAGAAATGAAGGAGAGGATTGCAATGAAATCCACGGAGTACGTACTTTTAACTGTCCTGATGTTGGCAGCACTTCTTGCTGGCGCTTGGGCACAAACCTCGGATTCAACCGCGCCGGCACCCAGAGAAAAGCAGCAGCCGTCAGCTACGGCGCCCGCGATAACCGCCACCGACTTTCAATCGTTGAAAGACGCATTCGCCGCCCAGCAGCGACAAATCCAAGAGCTTTCGCTGCAACTGGCGCAGACTCAGCAGGACGGACGACGGGCGCAGGCCGCCGCAGCCGACGCTGCCAGCAAGGCAGCTGCAGCACAAAGTCAAGCCAGCCAAGTGCAACAAACAGTGAGTGAGCTGGCCGATCTCAAAACGGTGAATACCGCGACACCGAACATTTCCGTGCCGAACAACGCGGCATTGAAAAATACAGTGCTTTCCCTACAGGACTCGCCGCAGGCTTCCGGGGCTGAGCCAACGCAAGTGCTCAATACACAAATGGAGAGCCCGATAACTATCCGTTTCAGAGGTATCAACATTACCCCCGGCGGATACGCGGCTGCGGAATTTGTGCGGCGGTCGCGAGCGCTCGGAGCGGACGTATCCACACCCTTTAACTCGCTGACCATGCCGGGCGCTTCCCAAAGCCAGCTATCGGAGTTTTTCGGCTCAGCCCGCCAATCTAAGATCACTACCTTCGTTGAGGGCCACGCGGGGAACGTGGATCTTTCCAGCTACGTGTCCGCCGACTTTCTGTCCGCCGGGGTCACCTCCACATCCACTCAAACCAATGGTTACACTCTCCGTCTCCGTCAGGCATGGGGCCAGGTCAAATTTGCCGATGGGCTCAGTTTCCTCGGCGGCCAGGCGTGGAGCCTGGTAACGGAGGATGCGAAAGGAATCGCCGCTGACGATGACATGGGCAAAACCAACGATGTCCGGCCCAAGACGATCGACCCTTCGTATAACGTCGGCTTCGATTTCGCCCGTCAATATGGCATCCGCCTGACTAAGAGCTTCGGCGACAAGGTTGCGATCGCTTTCGCTTTGGAGAATCCTCAGGCTACCGTAAGCACGCACGGGAACCCGAATAATTACCTGTTCACCCAGGCAGGGGCGAGCAACAGTTACAACACAACCGCCGCTTACGGTTTCAATCCCGCGCCCGATATCATCGCCAAGATCGCATTCGATCCGGGCTTCGGACACTATGAAATCTACGGACTTGTTGACCGCTTTACCGATCGCATTTTTCCCTGCGAGAACGTATCGGCCACGACTCTGTGCGGCGGCAGCACTACTCCGGGGATCAACCCGCTCGGAGCCTTCAACGCTTCCAAGGAAGGAGGCGGCTTTGGCGCCAGCGCGCGGTGGACCTTTGCCAAACGCCTGACTTTTGGTTTGAAGGGTTTCGGCGGCAGCGGAGTCGGACGCTACGCCCCCGGAGGGCTTGCGGACGCTTCGATCCATCCCGACGGCACGGTTCATCTGATCAAAAACCTGCATGGCCTGGGCACCCTCGAGTGGCATGGCAAGAAGCTTGATGTCTTCAGCTACGGCGGGGTCGAGTATGCCTCCCGAACGTGGGGCAACGATCCTGTAATTCTTCCCGGCGCAACCACACCGGTCGGCGAGGTTGGCTACGGAGCACCCGGCTTCAACAACACAGGGTGCTACACCGAGACCGCGCCCGGCACGAGCACGCTTGTTTCGGGTCCCGTAGCGGGCAGCCTCAGCAAGTGCACCGCCGACACGCGAGCCCTGATTGAGGGAACCCTCGGCTTCTGGTATCGCTTCTACAGCGGGCCCAGGGGCAGGTTCCAGTACGGCACGCAGTACTCCTACGTGACGCGCAATACCTGGTCGGGGAATGGCCGGCAGCCGAATGGCGTGGATGGGATGGTGTTCAGTTCGTTCCGCTACTACTTGCCGTAAACGCAATGGTCCCGCGTCACGGTCTGACGCGGGACCAATCGGCACGGTTCAGCGGCCCCTCATACCTTCCGAGGGGACGCTGTCCTCAGAAATGTCCTCTCCAGGAATCACCGCCGACCCGGTTTTGGCAGCTCTTTACTCTTCCGGGCCGGCGGTGCTGACTCAAGTCAGCGGCGAAATCTCGCCTCAGAACAGCAGTTGCTGCTTAGTGGACTTCCTTAACGGCTACCTTGACTTTGTCGACAACGTTGGCAGGCAGCGGCGCATAGCTGAGCTGGCTCGTCAACTTCTGGCCGTCGTTGAGCATCCAGACCAGGAAATCGGCGATGATCTTTCCTTTCTTCGGATCCTTCGCCTGCACCGGAATCAGCAACCACGTAAAGCTCGATATCGGGTAAGCCGTCTTGCCCGGAGCATTGGTGATCGAAACGCGAAAATCGGCCGGCATTTTGGGCGCCGAGGCCGCCGCTTCCGTCACTCCGTCGAGCGTGGCCTTCACAAAATTGCCGGCCGCGTTCTTGATGGATCCATAGGTAATTTTGTTTTCCACCGCATAGATCAATTCGACATATCCGATCGATCCCTGTATTTGGCGGATCTGTCCAGCCACTCCCTCGTTGCCTTTGCCGCCCAATCCCTGGGGCCATTTCACCGACGTTCCCTTGCCGACTGTCCCTTCCCAGTCCTTGCTCACTTTGGATAGATAATCGGTGAAGATGAACGTTGTGCCGCTGCCGTCAGAACGGTGGACGACGACAATCGCCGTGTCCGGGAACTTCATTCCCGGGTTGGCCTTGGCGATGGCCGCATTGTTCCAGTTGGTGATCTTGCCGAGAAAGATATCTGCCAGAACGTCGGGTGTGAATTTGATCTCGCCGCTTACGCCCGCCACGTTATAGGCGGGTACTACCGCGCCCATGACCGTTGGAACATGCAGGATCCTGGTCTTCGCTTCTTTCAATTGCTCATCCGACATGGGACCGTCGCTCGCTCCAAAATCGACGGTGCCATTCAGAACCTGGCGAATGCCGCCGCCGCTTCCGATCGACTGATAATTGATCTGTACATCGGGGTGCAGCTTGTTGTAATCGCTGAACCACTTGGAATACATGGGATACGGGAAAGTGGCGCCCGCTCCGTTCAAAGTGGTCTGCGCCATGGCTGGAAGCGCCAGACCTGCCAACAGCAGCACCATGAAATGCCTCAGACGTATCACTAGACAAGTCCTCCTGATTCTTAATTAGGTATGCAAGTCTTCTTTTATGGACAAAATGTTAAGGGAAGGTTACAGCGGGATGAATTTCTGATAAACCTGCTTTGTTTTCCAGTTAGTTAGCGGTTGCCATTCTTGTCGAGGCGCGCCAATTCCCGTCCAAAAAGAGTGTTGTCGGGAAAATCTTTTTGCAGCGCCAGCAAGAGCTCGCGCGCGCGGGGCAGTTCCTTCTCGCGAACGTACGCAATGGCCAGCAAGATGCGCGCAAATGGGGCGAGCAGATAGCCTTGTGCCGCGGTCGTTTGCAGTTCGGCGATGCCCCCAGCCTTGTCTCCCGAAACGCCACCCAGGCGCAGCACCCACCGCACCGGAGCAGCCATTGAGCCAATGATGTAACGGCTGACCCCTCCGGCCAGGTGAGCGTCATAGCAAGTTGGATCGGCAGCGAAGCAATTGCTGGGCCCAGGCCGTGGCTTCCTTCGTGTAATGCAGCGAAGCCAGATTGCGCTTTTCAATGAGCGCGGCAAAATCGGAACGCAAGCCGGCCGCAAACGTCATCGCCAGCAGCGCATCGCGGTCCCGTGCATCGCGGCTCAGCCGGGTCTTTGCGAGGTCTTCGGCGCGGGTGAGCTGCTGTTCAAAACGCACTCGTTGTGCCGGATCGGCCTCATACTTCTTGCGTGCCGAAAAAACCGAATCGTTCTCATAGAACTGCGCTTCCAACACGCCGAGACGGTTGAATTCCGAAAACAAGACTGCAGCCGCTTCGCTGGCCGGCCCCATCGGATTGGTGGGGTTCGTTTTCTCCCACGACTCGAATTCTCTTTGCGCGCCGCCAAAATCCAGGTCGTAGAGCCGGAGAAATCCGCGATCCAGTCCCGCCGACGGCAGCTCAGCAAGCGCCGGGGAAACGCTCATCACCAGCAGGAGAGAGGCTACGACTGAGACCCAGATCCCTGTGGGCCGAGGTAAAACACGAATGCGGCGGCGTCCTGACATGTCCAGAATTAGATGCAAATTACCCGCGTAGCGATGAAACTTCCGGCACGAATCCGCATCTTCTGGCAAACTGCTTGACGACGAGGACCACCCTTTGTGAGCCAGAGCACCGACCTCCGTTTCGCGCCCGGCTGGCCCGGGATCGCACCCCGCTGGACGTCGAGCGCCAAGACGGGCATAGGCACCGCGCTCAACCTCCACAGCCGGGTTTGGTTCACGCTCAGTCATGGCATTCTCAATGAAATCTATTTTCCTCGGGTAGACCAGGCCTGCACCCGCGATTTCGGCCTGATGGTCACCGATGGTCATCAGTTCTTCTCCGAAGAAAAACGCCATTGTACATTCGAAAACGTTCCCATCGAACCGGGAGTACCGGCCTACGAGTTGACCAATACGCATATCGAGGGCCGCTACCGAATCGAGAAGGAAGTGTTGACCGACCCGTGGCGAAATGTGGTATTGCAGAAGATTAGGTTTGTGCCGCTCCGCGGGAATCTCAGCGACTACCGCCTGTACGCGCTATTGGCTTCGCACCTGGCGAATTTTGGATACGGCAATACGGGCTGGGTCGGCGAATACAAAGGAAGGCCGATGCTTTTCGCCCAGCGCGATTCCTGCGCTCTCGCCCTCGCCTGCTCTGCGCCCATGCCGAAACGTTCCGTCGGATTTGCCGGCGTATCCGATGGCTGGCAGGACCTCTCGCAACATTTCCAGATGGCGTGGGAGTACGACCGCGCCGAAAACGGCAACGTCGCGCTGACTGCCGAAATCGATCTGGCCGCCTGCAATGGCGAGTTCATCCTCGCACTTGGATTTGGCGGACTCTGGGCCGAGGCCGGACAGCAAGTGATCTCCTCCATGCTCACTCCCTACCACCGAACCCGCACCGATTACGTGCTGCACTGGCAGAACTGGCAGCGCACCCTCAAGAAGCTCGACGACAAGCCGCGAGCCAAAGACTTATATCGGGCCAGTGCCGCGGTTCTGCGCACCCACGAATCCAAGGATTTTCTAGGTGGAATCATCGCCAGTCTCTCCATCCCGTGGGGCTTCAACAAAGGCGACGAGGACCTCGGCGGATATCACCTGATCTGGCCGCGCGATCTGGTTGAGAATGCCGGCGGATTGCTGGCAGCGGGCGCCCACGACGACGCGCTCCGCGTCTTGCATTATCTCGAAGCCACCCAGGAAGCCGACGGACACTGGGCGCAGAACATGTGGTTGGATGGGCGTCCGTACTGGAACGGCTTGCAGATGGATGAGACCGCATTCCCGATTCTGCTGGTCGATCTGCTGCGCCGCGAATCTCCGCGCTGCTTCCAGCAGAGCGATCGCTGGTGGCCGATGGTGCGCAAAGCCGCGGCCTTCATTGTGGCCAATGGCCCGGTCACACAGCAGGACCGATGGGAAGAGGATGGCGGCTATTCACCGTTCACGCTGGCCGCTGAGATTTCCGCCCTGCTGATTGCCGCCGACATCGCACAGTCCATGGGCGAACTGGAACCCGCCGAATTCCTGCGCCAGAATGCGGACACATGGAACGACAACATCGAGCGCTGGACCTACGCTGTGAACAGCCATCTCGCCAGGCAAATGGGTGTCGAAGGCTACTACGTGCGCGTCACGCCTGCGGATGGCGACGGCGCCGCCTCCCCCCTGCAGGGATTCGTTCCCATCAAGAATCGTGCTGTCAGCCGTTCCAATGCGCTGGCGGTGGAGATCGTCAGTCCCGACGCTCTGGCCCTGGTGCGCTTCGGCCTGCGCGCGCCCGACGATCCGCGCATGCTAAATACGATAAAGGTGGTCGACGCACTGCTCCGGGTGAATCTGCCGTATGGTCCCGGTTGGTATCGCTACAACCGCGACGGCTATGGCGAGCACGAGGACGGCTCTCCGTTTGATGGCACCGGCGTTGGCCGCGTCTGGCCATTACTGGCAGGGGAACGCGCGCATTACGAGCTGGCCGCCGGCCGCGCCTCATCCGCCGAAGCCTTGCTGGGCGTGATGGAAAATTCGACCGGAGCCAGCCGCCTGATTCCCGAACAAGTCTGGGACACGACCGACATCCCGGAGCGCGAACTGTTCACCGGTAAAGCATCGGGGTCGGCTTGCCCGCTGGTGTGGGCCCACTCCGAATACATCAAACTGCGGCGCTCGCTGGTCGACGGCAAGATTTTCGATCAGCCTCCCCAAACCGTGGAACGCTATTTGATCAAAAAGAAATCGGCGGAATACTTCAACTGGCGCTTCAACAACAAGCCCCGCACCATGCCCTGCGGAAAAAAGCTGCGCATTCTACTGATGGAACCAGCGACGGTGCGCTGGAGCTCGGACAACTGGCAGACAGTCCATGACAGCGATTCCCAAGAAAGTGGATGGAACCTTCAGCACCTCGATATGCCAACCGAGACTCTGCCCGCAGGCCGCGAGATCGCGTTCACCTTCCTCTGGAAGAACAGCGGACGCTGGGAAGGACGCGACTACCAGGTAACGGTCGAATAGGTGGGCGGGGCATCCTCATGAGCAACATGGACGCGGTAACATTGGCTACTCGCCTATGGGGCGGTCTTTCGCCCCTCTTGCAGCAGATGGTCAATTTGTACTGGAGATTTTACTGGTGAGGGCGGTGCAGCGCTATCCTCCCCGGCGAGCGCACTTATATGGACGCCCATTGAATCCAACGCCTGCTGCCGGAGAGGATAGGTGCTGGCCATGCTTTGATAGTACCCTTTGGCTTGGTCGAATTTGTCGTCTGCCAGCTTCCTGAAGCCGCTCACCATCTCATAGGATCCCCAGCATTCGTACGTGTAGCCCTGACTATATCTGGAGTAATCGTCCTTAGGGGCACTGAGTACCTCAGCAGCTTTCTCGAAATACCCCCTGCCTTTATTTATGTTCTGCTGAGGTCCGGGCGAAAAGTAGTAGGTTGCAATTGAACGCAGCGCGTATACTTTTGTGAGATCTGAGCGTGCCGCACCCAGCCCGCGCTCGTAATATTTCTGGGCAGCCGTAAAATCCGAGTCGAGCATGTATTCATTGGCGAGCGTGAGGTATTCAGCGCTAGATATCTGCTCGCCAATCCTCTGCATCAACGCCGCCGCATTCTCCATTTCGATCATGCGCTTAGAGAGCAGCGAACGAGTTGCCGCCTCTCTGGGCTGCAAATCGGCAATTTGCATGATGCGTCCGCTGAGCTCGTCCCGGTAATCAATCAGCTTCGAAATCGTGCTTCGAAGTTCCAGTTTGTTTGCTGACACTTGCTCCGAGCGATGAAGCAGCCACGCGAATACACCAGCGATGACGGCACCAAGAAGAGCTCCACCCAAGCCTGCAATCAACTCATCTGACATTTCCTATCCCTCCCTGGCGTTTGGCGAAGTGTATAACACCAAAATGCGAAAGAAGTTTTGTTACACGAATAGAAAGGGGGGACGTTCAAGCAATTTTTCCCGAAAAGTAAAGAGGCTCCATGTACTGTTACACTTTGCTGAGAATTTCCCAAAAAACAGAGGCCCCATGCGCGCGGTTTATTTTTGTTTGTGTCCTTGCTTCTTTGCTATGGTCATACTGATAAGCACGCTCGCAACATCCCAGACTCTAACCGTTCCCCAGGCCATCACCGACCCCAAGCAGATCGCCTCCAAGCCCGATGCCCGCGTGGAGAAGAGTCTTTCCATCGAGAAGCTCTACATGACGCGCCAGGTAGGCGGTTCCACCTGGTCGCCGGACGGCAAAACGGTCGCCTTCGTCAGCAACCTGAGCGGACGCAATAATCTTTGGCTGGTTGCCTCCGAAGGCGGATGGCCCATGCAGCTGACGGTGAGCAATGAGCGCCAGACCGGCCCGACATGGTCGCCGGACGGCAAATGGATCGCCTATATGTCCGACTACGACGGCGACGAGCAGTGGGACATTTTTCTGGTGTCGCCCAAGTCCGGACAGGTCGTCAACGTAACCAGCACGCGCGAAATCGCGGAGCAGAGTCCAGCCTGGTCGCCCGATGGCCGTTTCCTCGCCTACATGGTCAAGCCGAGGACGTCGTCGGTGTTCGAGATCGACGTTTACGATACCGTCTTGCGCGACGTGAAGCACCTCACCACCGGCACCGCCAAAGACCGCATGAACGTTGCGCCCATCTGGTCGGCGGATGGCCAGTTCATCGTCTATACCCAAGAACAAGCTAAAGGCACCGACGCAAATATATTTCTCGTGGACGTTGCCAACGCCAGGAGCACCCTGCTCACGCCGCATGACGGCGAAAAGATCTTTGTGGCGAACGATGTGTCGCCGGACGGACAACATGTTCTGATCACCTCGAACGCCGCCAATGGATATGACAATGCCGGACTCCTCGACATAGCAACGAAAAAGATCCATTGGTTGACCCAGGAGAAATGGGAGATTGCGGGTCGCCACTTTTCTCCCGACGGAAAGTCGCTGCTCTACACCGCCAATGTGGAGGGCAGCGTGGATATTTATCTCTACGACACGGCCACGTCCAAAGCGCGAGCGCTGCCCCTCCCACCCGGCCTGAATTTTCCGTCGGGCGGCCCGTCACCCTTCACCCGCGACAACTCGCGGCTGCTGTACGCTCACACCGGCCCCACCGCACCGGGTGATTTGTGGGTCTATGACATTTCTGATGAAGAAGCAAAGATCAAGGGCACGCGGGCGGGGGAGCCCGCGCCACACGACCCATCGCATCAACTCACGCACTCTCTGGTCGGCGGCGTACGTGCCGAAGACATGGTCGAGCCCTACCTCGTGCATTACCCGAGCAAAGATGGTAAGTGGACGATCTCCGCCTTCGTCTATGTTCCCCACAACCTGCCACGCAACGGCGAGCATCCGGCGATTGTCTACGTTCACGGCGGTCCGACGGCGCAGACGATGAATACCTTCAACCGTTTCGTCCAGTACATGGCGAATCAGGGCTACATCGTGATCGCGCCCAACTATCGCGGATCGACTGGCTATGGAAAAGAATTCCAGCAGGCCAATCTTTTCGATATGGGCGGGGGCGACTTACAGGACGTGCTCGCCGCCGCCGACTGGATCAAACAGACCGGCTATGTCGATCCCAAGAAACTGATTCTGATGGGCGGCAGCTACGGCGGTTACATGACCATGATGGGCGTCACCAAAGCGCCGGAGCTGTGGGCTGCGGGCATTCCGATCGTCCCGTTTGTGAACTGGTTCACCGAAATTCAGCACGAAGACCCCGTGCTGCAGCAGTCGGATCTTGCGACCATGGGCGATCTGGAGAAGAACAAAGCGCTCTACGCAGATCGGTCGCCGATTAACTTCGTCAACCAGATCAAGGCGCCCCTATACCTGTTGGCGGGCGGCAATGATCCGCGTTGCCCCAAAGAAGAGGCGCAACAGGTGGTCGATGCGGTCAAGAAGAGCGGCGGAGTGGTCGAATACAAGGTCTATGAGAACGAAGGCCACGGCTTCGCAAAGGTCGAAAACCAGATCGACGCTTACAAGCGCGTCGCTGATTTTCTGAAAGCGCACGTTCCGCCGGCGGATTGCAGCTGCTCGCTGAATGAGTAGTGGTTAGTTTTCAGTAAAGACTGACTGGGCGCCGGGCGTCCCCCTGCTCTCTCTCCGCGATGGTTACCCTTGAGATGCAAGCT
>OBLU010001323.1_pt1 | contig 23086 bp, 14 predicted proteins | sample 1518681 | NCBI WGS metagenome assembly OBLU01 (sample SAMEA3539304, study PRJEB22396) | soil metagenome | biome: tundra; feature: field; material: soil | place: USA | collected 2010-05 | depth 0.15 m
GCACAGAGTAGACGCCCCAGTGGATGAAAATGCCGAACTTGGCATCGGTAAACCATGCCGGAATCGGACGGCTGTCGAGCGAATCCCAGCTAGCCTGATAGGTCTGCGCGCCTACCAAAGACGCGAACAGAAGTGAGATCAAGAACGGTGTTCTGGACATGATTGTTCTTTCAAGTTGGCCGGGCGCCGGGCCGATGTTGACCAGTGATGCCGCGCCGCGACAACAATTATAGCTCGCAGTGCATCAGTCCATTTTCCAGGAGTGGCGGGGTCATCCGGGTTCCATTGATGGAATCAACCTCGGATCCGAGGCAGTGTGACGCAAGGCTGGTCTTCTCCGGCGGCGGATTCGCGGATATAGAGATTGATCAGGGGAGCGTGGAAGGCGGGCATCGGTGGTCCTCGTCCATATGCTCGGGTGGTCCGCAAAAAGTTCGGGCGAGTCGGAACGTAAGAAAATCGGCGGGTGATCACGACGATGTGACAACGTCATCGTTGTTACCGAACGTTATCATTCGTACCCATTCGTGCAGTTCCGCATGGTTTGAATTAGAAGGACTAATAACCCCGCCACAACGGCTGTCCGGCCGTACTATTCTAAGACTTGATGACGCGGCGAGATTTTGCACTCAGTTGTCTTGGCGTACACGGTCTCGGCGTTTTGCCGCTGCTTGGTCAAGGCGTGGCCACCCGTAACGTGAAGGCACAGCCGAGGGGAAAACCATCGGGCATCCCCTTTCCTGCGCGCTTTGTGGATGTTGCGAGCGACGCCGGACTCACATTCCCAGTGATCTATGGCGGCGCGGAGAAGAAAGACTACATCCTCGAGACTGTAGGCTGCGGCTGCGCCTTTATCGACTACGATAATGACGGTTGGATGGACTTGTTCGTTCTAAACGGGACACTTATTACACAAACGCCCGCCGGGCTTTCGAATCGCCTGTACAAGAACAATCGAGATGGCACTTTCACCGACGTGACCGAAAAGGCAGGTCTCCGCTGGACCGGATGGGCCTCGGCGGTGTGTACCGGAGACTACAACAACGACGGCTTCGAGGATCTGGTGGTCACCTATTGGGGTGGATTCATCCTTTACCGGAACAATGGCGATGGTACGTTCACGGATGTGACGGCAGATTGCGGCTTCGTGCCAGACAAGACACGTTGGTACTCGGGATGCACGTTCACCGATTACGACCTCGATGGCCATCTGGATCTGTTTCTGGCCAGCTACCTGCATTTCGACTTCAAGAGCGTGCCCAAGCCTGGCGAAAGTTCGAACTGTAACTGGAAGGGAATACCGGTCAACTGCGGACCCCGCGGACTACCGCCGGGGACGATGACGCTGTATCGGAACAACGGTAATGGGCAGTTCGACGAAGTGTCCGCGGCCGCCGGAATTAGGAAGACGGCCAGAGGATACGGGATGACGGTGGTGGCGGCGGATTTCGACCGCGATGGCTGGCCAGATATCTATGTGGCCTGCGATTCCACATCCAGCATGCTGTTCATGAACAACCACGACGGGACCTTTCGCGAAGAGGGACTGGCGCGTGGTGTCGCCTTGAATGAGGACGGCATGGAACAGGCGGGGATGGGAGTGGGTGTGGGCGATTCCCACCTCAGTGGGAGCCTGGACATCTTCAAGACGCATTTCGCCGACGACACGAATATCCTGTATCGCAACGACGGCAAAGGGAATTTCGAGGACGTCACGGCGGGTTCCGGACTGGGCGTGGAGACCCGGTTTATCGGATGGGGCGCGGGAATTGTCGATCTGGATAACGACGGCTTGCCAGATCTGTTTCTGGTGACGGGCAGCGTGTATCCGGAATTAGAAGCAAAGTTGCCGAACTATCCCGCAAAGACGCCGCGCGTCGTCTTCCGCAATCTTGGCGGCGGCCGGTTCGAAGAACTGATTGAGGACGCCGGGCCAGGCGTCGCCGCGCCACATATGAGCCGCGGGTGCGCCTTCGGCGACTTCGATAATGATGGCGATGTGGATATTCTCATCGTGAATATGAACGAGCCGCCGTCATTGCTGCGCAATGACCAGACCGAAAGCCGGACGTGGCTCAAGGTGAAACTGGTTGGAACACGATCTAACCGGAGCGCGATAGGGGCGGAAGTCCTGTGCCGTTACGGCGACCGGCGGCAGCTCCAGACCGTGTTGAGCCAATCGAGCTTCTTTTCCGCCAACGACCCTCGCCTACATTTTGGTTTAGGGACAGCGAAGTCCGTGGACCTCGATGTCCGATGGCCTTCCGGTCTGAAGCAGTCCTTTCGAGGGGTGGTGACGAACCGCATCATTACCTTGACTGAAGGCAACTCCTCACCCGTCGAATGGACCAATAAGGCGCTGGTGCCCGCAGCCAAGCGTAGCGCCCCGTAAGGCAGGGTCCCCAATCGCCGGTTTAACGGCGTGCCTGTGCAGGGTTGTTAGTTTCCTGGCGTGCGCGAACTCTACAAACACAAAACGGCCGACTCTCGTATTTTGACATAGAGCCGGCCGTCGATTTAAAGATGGATCACACTCAGAACGCGAGCTTCATCGAGAACTGAATCTGACGCGCGACGTTTTGAACGCCCGTTATCAGCCCAAAGTTTGGATTCCCCAAAGTGCTGTTCGGCCCTCCCAACATGACGGAGTTCGTGATATTGAAAAAGTCGCAGCGGAACTGAAGGTTGGCTTTCTCCATAATGGGGAAAATTCGAGAGATCGAGACGTCCAGATTCTTGAAGCCCGGAGTTCTTAGACTATTGCGACCTAAATTACCCCAAGCTCCTACTTGGGTTGCGGTTGCCACTTGCGGACTAGCGAAGGCCGCGGGATTCAGCCACTGAAGTCCGCCGCCTGACTGATAGGGGTCGGAAAGCACCAGGTTCGCTCGGGTAGTGCCATTCCCCGTTCCTGCCGTATCACCATTGGCCATCGTTACATCGAACGGCGTGCCGGAGTGCATGCTGAGAATACCGCTGACTTGCCAGTTACCGAGGACGTAATCGGCAAACTTGTTGTTCGTGCTGAACGATTTGCCCTTGCCAATCGGTATGTTGTAGACGAAGCTGCCCGAAAAGATGTTGGGCAGATCAAATCCCGAGACGCTGCGATCGTTCCTGGTGTTATAAGGGTCTTGCGTCTCACAGCCTTCCGCGCCAAAAGAACCGGAACAACCCCTGTCGATGGACTTCGACCGCGTGTAGGAAATGATGTAAGAGAGGCCGTGAGTGGCGCGCTGTTGCAGCCGGAACTGGAATGCATGGTAGCTGCTTATGCCGACGCTTTTATCGTAGAACGTCACCGGAATATACGGATACGGCTTGCGTTGCGTCTCAGTCGAGGTCGTTCCGGGCGTCGGATCCGTATTGGCGATGGTCCCTTGATTCAACTGGCCGTCGTGGGCTCCGACATACGCAAGAGAAAGGATGATATTGCTACCTAATCCCTGCTCAACGGCGAAATCCCACTGGTCCGAATAGGGCATTTTGTATTTGCCTGGATCGACGTACCAGTCTTCAAAACCGGAACTCAGGAAAGGCGTTGGCGCGGGATAAACAACGCTCCCCGCGGCCAGATTGAAAGGATTACCGATCGAGCCTTTGATTCCGCCCGGATGATTCAGGTTATTGACGATGAGTTGGCCTACGTCGGGCCAGGTTCCTTCATAGTTTTGAGCCAACTGGATGATCGCGTTCCAATTGTCATAATAGCGGCCGTAGCCGGCGCGGATCGCGGTTTTGTCCGTTAAGCGATAAGCCAAACCGAGACGCGGCTGCCAGTCGCTATGGTCGTTTGAGTAAATGGACCCATTCTTGTGGCTGGTCACCACAACATTAGGCGGCAACTGTCCAGTGCCAATCCCGCCGCCATATTGAGCGGTTGGGATGCAGGGGAAGCCTTGTGTGGCCGTGCAGGGGCCGGGGACGTTGGCGAGCACAAATGTTCCGTTGTTGAAGTTGATGTCTCCGACGTAAGCGTCGGGCGCCGGCGTCTGGCCGTAGATGGGCCACAACGTGACATCCCAGCGCAGACCGATGTTCATCGTCAGCCGGGAATTGATTTTGAACTGATCCTGGAAATATGCGCCGTCGACCCAGCCACCGTGCTCCGTTTCGAGCACGTTCCGCCGGCTTGCACCGTCGGGAAGGCCGAGCAGGAACGAAGCGAATGAATCGCCGCCAGTTCCGGTGGGACCTTGCGTTGGCACGATCGAGAATGAGTCAGATGTGTTGTAGATAGGCGAACGCGTATTGTTGGTGGCAAAATTCGCACCCATCTTCAGCGAGTGCCGGCCAATGATCTTGGTAAAACTGCCGCCGAACGTCCAATCGTCGGCATAGCGAGTATCCTGTGCGCTCTGTCCCGAGCCCCCGAGGTATCCTGACGCACCCATGCCGGGAACATACACGGCCGAGGAGCCCTGGAAGTTGCCGAGGAAGTTGGGAGAGGCGCCCAATGTGACCAATTGCGCTCCGAGCGTACCCACACCCAGCGGCTTGTTGCCGGTATCGGCATCACCCAGATTGCGGCCGAAAAATCCCTCCAGCACGGCGGTTGGGCCGAAGACATGTACCTCGTGGATTGCGCCATTCGAACCGTAGTCATTGGCGAAACTTGTGGCGCCCGCATATCCGTCAGAGGACGTTTGCGGCTCAAAATACTGAGACACGCGCGCAAAAATGGTGTCATGTTCGCCGAGGGTCTGGTCCACACGGACTGAGTAGGTATCCTGCTTCAGTTTCGTGGGAGAGCTGTCAATGTAGTTATTCCCGCTATGCACGTAGGGACCGGTGGGATAGTTCACTGCGGCGTAGGCGGCCGCGATGGGGTTGATTCGAGTCGATGGGATGGTGTTATTGGCGAAAGGCGTGCCGGTGGTCGGGTCGTAGATTGTGGCGAATCCTTGGAAGTTGCCACCGACTTGTGCCGCCGTCGGAGCGAGACCGGTGCTTTGGGACGCTACGTTTTGACGATAGCCCTCGTAGGCGCCAAAGAAGAAGGTTTTGTTGCGACCGTTATACAGTTTGGGGAGGATCACCGGGCCGCCGCCGGCAACACCAAACTGATTCTGCTTTAGAGCATTGCGCGGCGCGCCCAGTGAGTTGGCAAAGAAGCCATTCGCGTCCAGGTCGTTATTCCGTAAGAACTCCCAGACCGTAAGGTGGTAGGAGTTGGTTCCCGATTTTGTGACGACATTGACAATCCCGCCCGGCGCCTGCCCCCATTCCGCCAAGTCGTTGTGCGACTGAACTTTGAATTCCTGCACGGCGTCTACGATGGGCTGAACGTTGTAGTTGCCGATGAAAGACCCCAGGTCAACAACGCCGTCTAACAGAAACATATTGCTGCGGTTGCGCTGGCCATTGAGGGCCGGGTAAGCGAATGAGCCGATGGCGTTACCGGCGAAACCGCCGCCGCCCCCACTATTCTGCGCCACGCTGATCGGGCTGGCGCCAGGGGTCAGGGAAAGCAACTGCGTAAAGTTGCGCCCATTCAACGGCAGATCCTTAACCGCTTCCTCGTTGATGACGGTTCCGAGTTCAGCGGTGGACGACTCAATGGCGACAGCGCTCGCTTCCACCTCGATCGTCTGCTGCGTCACGCCCACCTTCAGTTTGAAGTCATACGTGGCCGTCTGGTTCACCTGCATGACGATCCCTGCCTCGGTAAGCGTGTTGAACCCTTCCTTCACAACCTTTATGCTGTAGGCCGCCGGCATTACATTCACAAAGTTATAGATGCCTGCGGAGTTCGTCTGAGTTGTGATAGACAGGCCCGTTGCGCTGTTGGACAGTGTGAGGGTCGCCCCGGGAATAATTGCTCCCGATGCGTCGGTCACGGTGCCGTTAATCGCCGACGCAGCCTGCTGCGCGGAGAGGGTTACGGGCTTCGCCAGGAACAACAGGCAGAGAGTGATTGCTGTTAGACGGGCGTGATTGAGAACTCGATGGGAGCAGCGACGTTGCATAGGCTTAACTTGGACCCCTTTTGCTGCCAAACGCTGGCAGTGACGCTTGCTTCTGTAAGAACTTCGTACAGCGACCGCGTTTCTTGCAAAATACTTCTTTCCACCGGGGCTCCCCGAAGGAGTCCGGCGGCGGAGTACCTATCCGTCAATTTGTGCGGAAAATGAGTTCACCGACCAAGTAGCGTTAAACCAATAGTGGAATTGTATTAGTGGTCCGGGTGACTGTCAAGAAGAAAATTTACGCAAACTGACAGGAAAAAGGGAAGTTGCCTTTTCCAAAGTGTAACGGCTCTCGTTAGAAGAGAATTAAACGAATTAGTGTAATATGGGCTACTTTGTAATTCGCCGGAATGGCAATGTGTGCTCCGATTGCGGACATAAAGTGAGCAACGCGAGAAGGGAGGGAGAGGGCGGTCCCCGCACTGCGGAAAAAAAGCTTCACTTGGGGCGTCGAGTCGCGGCAATGATATCGAGCGCTTTTTGAATGTCAACATCGTGAGGCTTGAGCGACTTGGCGATCTGGAGATCCTTTTCTCCGTTGTCGATGTCGCCAGACTTGCACTCAATCAAGCCTAAATCTTTGTGGAGATCCGCTTTCGACGGACAATCTCCACACTGATCGAGAGCCTCGTGAAATTGGGAAACCGCCTGCGAATAGTCGCCTCGTTTTGCGGAGGCAAGAGCGAAGTTTCCTAAGGTGTCCGCCTCCGTCAAGAGTTGCTTTTGCTGCTGCAGGGCGACCAGCCGGTCACGGTATTCCTTCGCTTTGGCCGGATTCGTTTTTAAGAGAGCTCGCGACAGGTTGTAGAGAACTTCCGTACCGCTAGGGTCGATTTCGCCAGCCTTCTTCCAAGCCTCGATCGCCTCCTCGGTCTTGTTGAGTTTCTGGAAGCTTTGCCCCAGCAGGAACAAAGCGTCGGCATTCCTGGGCTGCAATGCGATCAACTTTTCGAGCGCAGCCACAGCTTCATCATAGTGAGTTAATTTGCTCTCGTTCAAGCCGAGAAAATAAAGTGCCGAGGGGTAGGACGGCGCCAGCTGGCAGGCAGTCTTCAACTCAGCCACAGCCTCGTCAAAGTGGCGCAAATCGTAGTAGGCTCGGCCCAGGTTATAGTGCGGCGCCGCACTGCCCGGGGCTAACTGGACAGCTCTTCGGAACTCTTCGAGCGCTACGTCGCTGCGATAGTTATCTGCCAGCGCGATGCCGAGGTTCAAATGAGCCTCTGGAGAGTTGGGCTGCAAATCGGCAGCACGTTGTAAGATCGCCACGCTGTCGGCTCCACGATCGAGCTTCTTCTGAAGCATGCCGAGCGCCGTGAGGGCTTTTGCATTTTTCGGATCGATATCGAGAGTCTTTTCGAGATCGCGTGCCGCGTCCGCGAACCGGGACTGACTCGCCTCAATCAAGCCGAGATTCAAGAACGCCTCCGGCAGCCGTGGGTTGTTTTCGGTCGCCTTGCGAAACAACACTTCGGCGTCGTGAAGACGGCCCATGCCACCGTACAGTACGCCAAGGTTGCTCTGGGCATCGGCAAACTGTGGATCTTCTTCAATCGCCTTTTTGAAGTGTTTTTCCGCTGCGGCGGTTCTGCCCTCCGCCGCATCGAGCAGGCCCAGCTGGTTCTGCGCCAACGTGAGCTTCGGATCGAGTGAGACGGCCTTCTCGAGGGCCTGTCGCTGCCCGGGCTTATTTTTCATTTCATCCAGAGCGATGGAAAGATTGAACCAGGTTTTCGCATCGTTGGGATCGTGCTCCAATGCCTCGCGGTATTTTGCCGCCGCCTGCGCCGCATCCCCGTTCAGCAGAAGCTGGTTCGCGCCGCCCCCGGCTGCCTGGGCCATGCTTTCTTCCACTCCTCGCTGCTTCGAGTTGCGGAAGATCTCCAGCTCTTTTTGGGACTCCTCGGTCCTTTGCAAGGCCTTTAGGACATTGGCCAGCTGAAAGTGCGTCTCCGCCGAATCGGGCCGCAGTTCCAGCGCCTTCCGCAGGTGGGGAAGGGCCTCCTGCGGCTTTTCTTCGCGCGCCAGCACAAAGCCTAACTGGTACTGCACGCCGTATTCGGTGGAGCCCTTTCGTGACGCTTGGGTGAGTTCTCGCTCAGCCTCCACGTATCGGCCAAGACCACGGTACGCGCTCCCGAGGATATAGTGCCCTTCCCAATCCGCCGGCTTCCGCTTCACATAGTCACTGGCCGCCGCGAGCGCTTCTTGATAGTTGGCGGATTCGGCGTACGCTTTTGCGAGCGCCAGGCGGGTCACGTCGTTGTCCGGCTCCAGCTTCAGCGCTGCCGCATATTCATCGGCAGCTTCTTGAAACCGTTTATCGCCGGCGTAGATTGTTGCGAGGTTGAAGTGAGCGTTCGCCAGATTCGGGGCGGCCTGGACCAGGATTTTGAGAATGTCGATCGCTCGTTCGGAGTCCTTGTTTTGCGCATACGCGACCGCCAACTCAATCTTGATGTCCGAATCGGACGGAGAAAGCCGGGCCGCTACCGTCCACTTCTCGATGGCGGCAGCAAACCGGCGTTGGGCCGCATAGGCTTGGGCTAAATGATCGAGCAAATAGGCTGACTGCGAATCGATGGCGAGCGCGGCTTCCAGTTGAGATTCGGCCTCGTCCAACTGGCCCGACTCCTGCAACGCGACTCCCAGTGCTCCGTGCGCCGGTGCATCGGATGGCTTCAGCTTCACGGCCACTCGCAAAGCGGACACCGCTCGCCCAGGCTGGTTGAATTGCAAAAGGGCAAGGCCAAGATTGAAGTGACTGGGAAACGACGCCGGGTCTAACTTGGCGGCCTCAGTGAAGGCTGACACCGCGCACGCTGGTTGCCGGTGCTCCGCGAACCAACCGCCTAACGCGTTGTAGGCATCCGCAGAGGGCTTCGCTTTAATCTCGCTATCGAGATCAGACGGACGGATGCATTCGGCGGCAAAACCCGATCGCGCAGAAATGAACGTGAGGAGAAATAGCGAAGGTCTAAGCCACATTCAATTTGAAACCCGAGCGAGGAGACCGCGCATGAATGTGTCCCCGGGAAACAGCCCGACATACTCTTCCATGGCGCGTCTAGCCTCAGTGTAATGTTTCAGCTTGACGTATTCAAGAATCAGGCGCTTCCGCGATTCCGCCCGATACGGATCGATATCGATTCCCTTCAAGAAAGCGGGAATGGCCTCGTCGTCGCGGCCGAGATTAGCCAGAGCTATGGCCATATCCTCATAGACGGCCGCTTCGCCTAAGCGGACTCCCGTTGCCAGATGAACCAGGGCCTCCTCGTTCCTGCCCTCGGCGAGCGCCTGGTGTGCCAGGGCTGCCTGGACATACGGATTGTCACCTTCGGAATGGCCCAACTTATCCAGCAGGGCAAGATACCTGCTTTGGTACTCCGGCGACCGGCCAACCAAGTCGTTATACGCGCGTAACAAAGCGATGTCGGAAAGCGGGCTTGACCTCCCTTCGGGCTGGTTGACGATTAGAAGATCGCTGCCGGCAGTCGGCTTCCAAGGCGGCAGCGGTTGGTCAGGGCGCGCGGGAATGCGGTGATTAGTCAACGCGGAGTGCGAGATTACTGCAACGCTGCGCTTGGGCATATGGCAGCCAACGCAATTGTCCGCGCGGCTCTGGCGCACCGCCAAGGATAGTCTACAACTCCGCTCGGTATGGCAGGTGAGACACTTCGCTTTGAAGTATGTTGAGGCCTCGGCCTCCGGCGGTTGGACGTGGGGGTCGTGACAGGTGAGACAACTCAGTTTGCCGCCGCTTTGAGTAAAACAGCGGCTCGCTTGCATGGCGGCATTGTGCTCCAGCAGATCCTGCTCGTGTCTTTCTTCGCTGTTTGGAGGAACTTTGAGAATGGCGACGGTGTCGAAGAGCCATTGCCCCGGGCGGAAGTCCTGATACGTCTTGCCGGGTTGCAATACCCGGGCGTCACCTGTTTGGTGACAGCTCATGCATATGTTTTCAGCCAGCCGCGGAGACAGTTTCGCCGGGTTCACAATATTCCCGCGGCGCTTGGGATCGTGCGCATGCGCCTGGCCGGGTCCGTGGCAATTCTCGCAGCCAATCGCTAATTCCTGAAACGGCGGATCGCGGTAGGCGCCCGGATGATCCAGTACCGGCTGGGCGCGGCCGCTGTGACAAAGGATGCACCCCTCGGGTGCCTGGCGCGAGAAACCATAATCTGCGAATTCATAGCCGGGAGACAAGTCCCACTTATTTGGTTTTGAGTAGTAAGATAGCGGCGCTTCAAACAGGTAGTTGCCCCGTCGAATGAGAAAGGTCAGACCATTACTTCCCGAACCGACAATGTAATCAAGACGGTGCTCGTCTTCAAACAGGTTTGGCTCACTCTCGCTTTGCCGCCAGCCGGTGCGATCCCCCACAACTCGCAACGTTCGATTGGTCCCTGGCACGGCTACCATGGCCTCTCCAGGAACACTCGCTTTATCTAATTCGGAAGCAGGACGCATCGAACGTGCCATGTCAGTCTTCGCAAAGGAGCGATAGATCTCTGCATGGCAACCGTAGCAGGTTTTCGAACCCGTGTAGCGAGCCTCCGGTGGCGCCGCCAGTGCATTTGCGGCAACCCCCATCCAGAACAAAAAGCGGTAGCGTCTCATGGACAGTGCAGAACCTCGATTATATGGAAGATCCCGCGAAATCCGTTAGGGTATCCGTTCGCGGGCGACGAAGATCTCATCGGCTTTGAGATTGTGGTACCGATCGACGAGCCCGCTCGGCCAGTCGACCTCGAGTTCTTTCACGATCAACGCTTTTCCTAATCCGAAATAGACGCGCTTGTCGCTGGCGGACAAATAACTTGACGCGGTCGTCACGACGGCAAACTGGTGCTTACCGTCGTCCGTAACGATCCGCAATTGGGCTCCGATGCCGTCCCGGTTGCTCTTCGTCCCAACGGTGTTCACGATCAGCCAGTGGTTCCTGTTTCCTGTGTTCTCCAGAATCACTGGCGGCCGATCGTTGCAGTTGATAACAATATCGACAAAACCGTCGTTGTTAAAATCGCCAAACGCGACGCCGCGTGCGGCCAAGGCCTTCTGAAACACTTCGCCGCTCTGCTTCGAAACATCCACGAACTGGTTTGCTACGTTCCGCAACAACATGGGGGCCTCCAGGTACCGCACATCTGGCTGGGTCGTCTCGATATTGTCCATCACGTGGCCCTGCCCGAAGAACAGGTCCTTTGCTCCGTCATTGTCATAGTCGATGAACTTCATGCCCCAGGCAGAGTGATTAACGCTCGCAGCCGAAAGCCCCGCCGGCCCGGATACATATTCAAAGTGGTCTTCGTGATTGTGAAACAGCGCGTACTTTTGCTTGGCGAGTGAATCGATAACGATATCCGGCCACCCATCGTTGTCGTAATCGGCGAAGTCAATGCCCATCCCGGAGAATGCGGCTCCGTTTTCGTCATAGGCGATGCCCGCGGTCAATCCGACCTCTTCAAACTTACCGTTGTGCAGATTGTGGAAGAGTTGCTCGGGAACCGAGTCATTGGCGACAGCGATGTCCGGCCACCCGTCCCGATCGTAATCGTTGATCGCCACGCCGAGCCCCTTGCCGGGGAACTTCGATACACCACTGTCGTCCGAGACATCTCGAAAATGGCCGTGGCCTTCATTATGAAACAGAAGGTGCGTAATTGGTGGAAACAGATCTGGATGGCAATAGCCGCGTCCGCCTGGCTTCGCCACTCCGCAGAAAACGTCCTTGGAGAAGTCCCACGTCAAGTAACGCGAGACGAACAGATCCAGCAGGCCATCCCGGTCGTAGTCGACAAACACAGCACCGGCGGACCAACCGCTGCCGCCGACGCCGGCCGCAGCGGTTACGTCGGTGAACGTTCCATCGCCGTTGTTGTGGTAAAGGATGTTCTTTCCGACATTCGTTACGTACAGGTCTTCGTAACCGTCGTTATCGAAGTCGGCGACCGCGACACCCATTCCAAAGCCATCGCCCTGGAGGCCGGCCTGTTCGGTGACGTCAGTAAATGAGCCGTCGCCGTTGTTGCGATAGAGCCGGTTCCAATACTTGGGGGCCGACTTGTCGGGATGCGCACCTGCGGGCACCGGATCGGCCAGGGCCGCCCCATTGACGAAGAAAATGTCGAGTAGGCCGTCGTTGTTGTAGTCGAACAGCGCAACCCCGCCGACCATCGTTTCCGGCAGGTACTTGCGCGAGGTGTGGCTGGCTTGGTTCACGAAGTGAATGCCGGTCCGGCCCGTCACGTCGTCGAATCGGTTGGAATGGTCGGCGGAGGCCGCAGCGAGCGCAACCAGTGCGACGAGTGCGAGACCTGCCGGCCCTTTCTTGTTCAACAGCAAATCGGTCACCAATGCGCCAGCTTATCGGAAACCCAGGCCGTGTCCTTTTCGGTGTGGCAGAGGAGGCACGCATTGGGGCTATCCTTCTGTCCAAATCGCGCTGTCATACCGGCGTCCGGAAGGTCATCGATCTCGTGAGAACGGGCTTCGAACATGACACTGTTCATGATGCGCGGCATGTGGCATGCCTCGCACCTGCTTCCTTCCGAGCTGGCAGCGTGATGGGTATGTCGTTCCGGACTATTCTGGAACTTTTCATGACATTGCAAGCACCGCTGATCGGGATGATCCAGGAACTTGAGCGATGCGGGATTCGTGGCGGCGTCCACCGGATGCGGATCATGGCAACTGGAGCAGCGCGCCGTGCCCTGGCGATAGCAAGCTGAGCGGGTGAACGCTTCGACAATGAATGTCGTTTCCCGGAACCGCCCGTCCTTATAGAAAGCGCGCCGCAGGAACTCCGGGTAGTTGCGGCTTACACTGGGCAAGAGAAAGCTCGGTCCGGTTGACGAGTAATTCAGTTCATTATGCACACTAGCTTCTCTTTCCGCCGATTGACGGTGGCATTGCGCACAAACCTTTATTTCTTCCCTATTTTTCGTCTTTTGGAAGTTCACCGGGGCCGCTAACCCGTCTGTGCCTGTCGAATCTATCGAGTAATTCCGGTTTTCCCGCTGCATCCGGTCGACGTGCTGCTTTGAAGGACCGTGACACATTTCGCAGTCGATGCCGGCTTCCTGAAACCGAGCTTGCATCATGCTTTCTTCTAGAGTGGACGCCGCTCGCAACCGACTGGTATGGCACATGGCGCAATTCAGCTGGTAGTTAGTGGCCGGAAGCAGCCGCGGAAACTTACTTATGTCGGCGCGATCGCTCGATGGCGGGTCAATCCATTTCCAATAGTTCACCCATTGGCCATGAATCTTGTTGTATTCAATGGGAAGCACCTGCATTCGACCGTCGGGGAGCCGCGTTACATACCCTTGTTGCCATTTCGAGCCGATGGTGAAGTCGACATGATACTTCGCAAGGTGCCCGTCACTCGCGGACATCTCGAAGAAAGGCCGGCCGTCGTTACCCAAACGAATGACTGCGCCATCGTCGCCTCGATACTGGGTGCCGGGACTGAAATCGCCCATGATGTTCTCGGCTTTGTACGGACGCAACATGCGCGACATACCAGTCTGCCGCCACGACTCGTATTCACGCCCGTGGCAAGGGGCGCAGGACGATGACCCTGCGTACGGCCCCGGTTCCCCCTCCGTGGCACTGGTGCGATTCTCCGCTGCTGGAATCTTGGGCGGTGGCAGGCCAGCCAGAAATTTGTTGAAGCCGGAGTCGTCTCCTGGTCCCGGGTGAATCGAAATCGTTGCTCCGTTGCGCCTTCGGTCGGCGGCGTAAATGCGCCGCAACGATTTCGCCGCCGTCTCCTGCAGATTGTGTCCTAGCCGGGCCGCTTCGGCATAGTCTGACGCGGCGTCAGCCGACCGGCCCAGAGCCTCCTCCACAACGCCTCGCAAGCAGTAGATCTCCGCATCGTTCCGGTTCAACTGCAATGCCGTTGTCAGTTCGTCGAACGACTTCAACTGAAGAGCGCGCCTTGACGAGCCCGAGGCGGCGAGACCCTCGCTGGCGTATACTCTGCCCAGCGCGAAGCGGGCCGATGCCTTCAGTTTGTCCCTCAGCTCCGGCCAGGCCTTCCGCTTCGTACCAGCCGGCGGCCCGAATTCATCCAGATACTCCAAGGCATCTTTGGCCGTCCTCTCGGCGAGAGGCATCAATCCTTGTTGCGCCGCAACGTTCGCCAACGGAACCAGTAAGAGGGGATTCTCAGGAAACAAACGTAAAGATTGCTTTGCCTCTTGGATAGCTCGGTCATAGGAGCCGAGATCGATGGACGCTTTAGCGGCCGCCTCATAAGCGTGCCCCAGAAGCCACGATTGCGGATACGTCTCAATGAAACGCTCCGCCAAACTGTGCCTCTCTTCGGGCTTCTTCTTGCGATAGAGCTTGAGATAAGCGGTTCTCTCCTGTGAATCCCGTACCTCATCCATCACCGTGAAACGGCTTTCGCCCTGCTGCCGAATGGCTGTGTCTAACTCCTGGGCGAACCCGCTTCTACTTCCACCAGCGGCGATGAAGAACGACAAGGCGGCGAGCCAACGGAGCGCTGCATGATCGCTAACCCTCCGAGCGGGAACTCGCCGCAGGTCCATGCTGAAAACTATAGCGAACCGGCGGCCGTTATACACACTGCCGATTGTTCGGATTGCTCCCTCAGGCGCGGCCGCCAGACGCACGACGGCGGCGCGATACGGGTGCAGGGTGGCTGCGATGTTCGAGATTTTCCCAAAGGGTCGAAATAAGCCCTATTAGTTTTTCAAAGGCCTAACCAACCATTTACGACCGCCGTTGGTTTAGATATACTCCATCTGAGCGACTTATGCCCGCCCTTCTCGATGACGCCTCGCACGGCGTCCTTCTGAAAGAACAACTCGCCTCGGCGCTTGAGCAAGTCATCGTGACGGGCCGTCTCCACGCCCGGCATCGAGTCGCGGAAACCATTTGGCCTCAGGAGTTCAGCGTGGCGCAGGCGCCGTTCAGAGAGATCCCCACTTTCATATCGCGCTCACGAGTGCGCCCGGCAACCCTGTGTTGGCCGAGATCGGAGCGAAATTCCTCTTCCCGCTATTGCGTTTATTCAGATCCGCGTCCTCACGAGCGAGCAAGAACCGGACGCCTGGATTGGCGACCTGCCGAATCAACGTCTGGTGCCGGACATGAACCGCGAGGGCAATCCGATTCTCGCCGGCCACTGTGTACAGCACTGTATCCGGATCTTCGCCGCATCGACCTATGCAGCCCGGGAGAGCGTCGAAGGATCCATGGAAGCTCATCACAATGGTCAGCGGTCGCGCGGACGGAAAGGGTAGCACGTCGATGCCTGATCCGTTGTGCGTCGCATTGATCAGTGGCCCCATGTATGACCAACTCTACGCGTGCATTGCCAATTTCGAGCGCGCGGCGGGAACCCGCGTGAACATCGGCTTTCGCGCTCCTCACGAGCAGTTGAATGCGCATCTCGCGTCGTTGCCCGAGGTCACGTACGACCTGGTAAGCACGCACACCAAGTACGCGCCGTCGCAGCTATCTTTTCTCGCGCCTCTTGATGACGCTATCAGTCAACTCAATATCGCCGATTTCTATGCGCCGCTCATGGAGCGCGCAAGAATCGAAGGCCGCCTCTATGGGCTGCCGCGCAACATCGATGTGAAATTGCTGCATTATCGAAGGGACCTAATGGTGCAGGCCCCAGGCACATGGACGGAACTCATCGAGACAGCACGCCGGCTATCGACGGGCCGCGGCTTTTTTGGTTTCGTATTTACCGGACGGGGCTCCGGCCTGTTCGGAATGTTTTTTGAATTGGCTGAGATGGCCGGTGCACGCTTATTCCCTCAATCGAAGATCCCGCAGCTAAACAATGCGGGTGGCACCTGGGCGCTGGAAGTCATTCGTGAGTTGTACGGTTCGGGTGCGGTTCCCGCGCGAGTGGTTGAGTGGCGTTACGACGAGGCGCACCAGTGTTTCCGCGACGGCCTTGCCGCAATGATTTGCGATTGGCCGGGCTATTACGGCGTGTATCACGATCCTGCCGTATCTCAGGTGAGCGGCCAACTCGGCTTGGCCAGAATGCCCGCCGGGCCCGGCGGAATCCACAAAGCATATGCCGGATCGCATACTTTCGCACTCACGCGGCGCGGCATCCAGCGGCCAGAGGCGATCCAACTCCTTCGGTTTCTCACCTCGCCCGAACAGCAACTGCAAGAAGCGCGTCAAGGGTCGGTTCCCGCGCGCCCGGCCGTAGTTGCGCAAATGCGTTCCGAAGCGCCCGCCGCGGAGAGCGAGCGCTGGAGGCTGCTGGATTGTGTTATCGCCGAAGACGTGCTAGTTCCGCCCAGCCTTCCTTACTATCCCGCGATCGAGGAGCTGCTTTGGCGTACGGTTCGTTCCGCCATGACCGGCGAGATGGGGATTCCGGCAGCTCTCGACGCGATGGAGAAGGGAATCGCCGAATGCCATAAATCGTATGAGGCGCAATAGGGCCAAGATGCTACTCGAAGACAAGGTCGTGTTCATTACCGGAGGCGGGAGCGGAATCGGCCGCGCATGTGCGATTGTTTATGCAGCTGAAGGCGCGAAGGTCGTGGTGGTCGATGTCGACGAGCACGCCGCGGAGGGGACGGCGCATGCGGGCGACGGCAGCATCGCCCTGATGTGTGATGTCGCTGATGGCGCCTCGGTCGACCGTGCCGTGAAAACAGCATTCTCCCATTTTGGCCGGATCGACGCGGTGCACAACAACGCAGGAATTGCGAGTCCTTCCAAGACGTTGGAGGAAACCTCAGAGCGGGAGTGGGACAGTTTGTTTAATGTCAATCTAAAAAGCGTTTATTGGACGACGAGGTCAGCGCTGCCCATGCTGAAGCAAACCCGTGGTGTCATCCTGAACACCGCCAGCATGGTGGGTCTCATCGGGCAATCGATTCACGCCGCCTACACGGCAACCAAAGGCGGCATGATCGCGCTAACGAAGTCCATGGCGCTTGACTATGCCGGGTTCGGCGTCCGAGTCAATGCCGTTTGTCCGGCTGGTGTTTGGACCCCGACGCTCGAACGCTGGTGCGGCGAGCAACCGGATGCAACGTCGATCCGAACGTACCTGGATCAGATTCACGCGCTTGGATACTGTCCGCAAGGCGACGTGATCGCCGATGCCGCTGTGTTTCTATTGTCCGAGAAAGCGCGTTTCATCACGGGCTGCATCCTTCCCGTTAGCGGGGGCGCGGAACTAGGCTACCGGCGATGAAGTCCGTCACTATCTTGCGCGTTGAGACGGAGGACCGCCGGTTCGATTTGGAAGCGGGCGCCGGCACGGACGCTGTTCACAATGTGGTCCAATACGCGTTCGCGGTCACGCGGTTGATCGCCGCGGATGGCATTTCGGGTTGCGGAATCGTTCTCACTTTGGGCAATGGCAACGAGATCGTCTGCCGTTTGATCGCAGCGCTTGGCGAATTGCTTCCCAAAATACCTATTGAAGACTTGATGTCCGACTTCGGCGCGGTGAGCCGCAAACTGTCGGATGACGCAAGCCTGCGGTGGCTGGGGCCGCACAAAGGTGCTGTTCACCTCGCTCTGGCTTCTTTGACGAACGCCTGTTTCGATCTTTGGGCGAAAGCGCGCGGCGTGCCTTTGTGGCGTCTGCTCCTCGATCTGAGTTCGCGCGAGTTGGCGAATCTGCTGGACCTCAGTTATCTCGAAGAAGATTTAACCCGCGAGCAGGCCGTTGAAATGATCGAGGCGGAGCGCGAACGCCGAACGGAACGCGAACATGTTCTCGTAGACGGATATCCCGGTTACGACACCTCCGTCGGTTGGTTTCAGTACGACGAGGCGCAACTCTCGGACAACGTGAAACAGGCGCTCGACAGAGGCTTCCGGGCACTGAAGCTCAAGGTTGGTTCCGCGGACTGGAGGCGAGACGTACGCCGCGCTACCCTGCTTCGCCAACTCGCCGGAGCCGAGTGCCGGATTATGCTCGACGCCAATCAACAATGGACGGTGCAACAGGCCGCCCGCGTGTGCGAGGCTGTGCGCGAGATCGATCCCTATTGGATCGAAGAGCCCACTCATCCGGACGATATCGAAGGACACGTCCGGCTCGCCGACCGAATCGCGCCCCTCCGCATCGCCTTGGGTGAGCATGTACCCAATCGCATAATGTTCCGCAACTTCATGCTAAGTCGCGCCATGCACTTTGCGCAGGCGGATTGCACGCGTCTGGCCGGCGTTGCCGAGTTCCTCGCGGTCAGCCTGCTGGCGCGGAGATACGAGATGCCGGTGGTGCCGCATGTGGGAGATATGGGGCAAATTCACCAGCACCTGGTCCTGTTCAATCACGTGGCGCTTGGCCATCCGGTCGTCTTTCTTGAGCACATTCCCCACTTGCGCAAGCACTTCGTGCATCCGGCCGTGGTCGAAAACGGAAAGTATGTTACGGCGCACGAGCCCGGCCTTTCATGCGACCTCATCCCGGGGAGCCGCTGACCTTGGAACATTTTCGAATCGGCTTTGCGTTGACGCTGTTGGCGGGTTTGCTCTCCGGCACATGCATGCTGCCCATGAAGTACGCCCGCCGGTGGCCGTGGGAATGCGTGTGGCTTGTCTTTAGCATCGTTTCCCTAATCATCCTTCCCTGGGCGCTCGCTCTGAAAAACGTGGCGGACTTGCCGGCAGTATATCGTTCACTGCCCCTCATGACATTCGCGCCGTCGCTGTTGTTCGGAGCAGGATGGGGAATCGCGCAGGTGCTGTTCGGTCTGTGCATCGCGCGGCTCGGGATGGCGCTCGGATACGCCGTAATTGTGGGTCTTGGGGCGCTTTTCGGAACGCTCGTCCCGCTGCTCGTCAAGCATCGCGATGTTGCCGCCAGCTACCGGGGCTTAATCGTCTTTTGCGGGGTTGCCGTAATGATAGTGGGAGTCGCGCTCGCCGCCTGGGCCGGGAGAATGCGCGAGAAAACCGGAACCGCGGCACGCCCGGCCCGGGAGAGTGGCTACAGCACCGCGCTCGGCCTGGCTGTCTTATGCGGAATTCTGGCGCCCATGCTGAATTACGCCTTTGCATTCGGGGACGGTATCGCCCGGCAGGCGGTGCGGATGGGGAACTCTCCCGAAAGCGCCGGCTATGCCGTATGGCCCATCGCGTTGTTAGGCGGCTTTGTGCCCAACGTCTCCTACGCTGCGGTTCGGCTCTCCCGCAATGGCACATGGAAGTTTTTTCGAGGGGGGTGGGGCGCGGATGCCTGGTGCGGGATCGCTATGGGGGTTTTATGGATGGGGGCTTTCGCCGTCTACGGCGTAGGTTCGGTCTATCTCGGCGATCTGGGCACATCCGTTGGGTGGGCGCTGTTCCAGATCTTCATGATCATGACGGCTAACGGTTCGGGACTGCTGACTTCGGAGTGGCGCGGCGCTCCGCCGTCGGCGAAATACGGGATGGCTGCTAGCCTTCTCCTGCTGGCTTCCGCGACGTTTCTGCTTGCCTCGCGGTCTTGAGGGAAAGGTGATTTTAAAATGAATCGACGTCAGTTACTCGCAATCGCTTCCGGGATCTCTTTTGCGAAGGTAGCTTCGCCCCAGCGCAGCACGGGATCCAAAGCTACTCCCGTACCTTTGGCTCAATCACTGGCTGACGACGCCCATCGAACTGCCTGGTATCGCGAAGCCAAGTTTGGCATGTTCATCCATTGGGGACCTTACTCTTTGGCCAGCGTGGAAGCTTCCTGGCCGATCATGCGTCCTTCGAAGCAATTCGCCATAACGGAGCAGGAGTACCGAGCTTTGCCGAGCCGGTTCAACCCGGTTCGCTTCGATCCGGATAGCTGGGTCGCGTTGGCCAGAACAGCAGGTCAGCGCTATATGGTCTTCACGACGAAGCACCATGACGGCTTTTGCATGTTCGATTCCGCATTCACCACCTACAAGATCTCGAACACACCTTACAAAAACGATATCGTGAAGCAGTTATCCGAAGCGTGCCAGCGCCAGAAGATGCCACTCGGTTTCTACTACTCGCCGCCGGATATGAATCATCCAGGGTTCCGGGACACATCCAAGCTCGCCGCCGAGAACTGGAATGGTGAGCCAACCCGCGATACGTGGCCAACTTATCTCAGCTACATGGAGATGCAACTGCGCGAGTTGCTTACGCGCTACGGAGACGTTGCACTCATCTGGTTCGATGGCTTGTACAATCAGCGCAAGTTCGATGGATATCGGATGCAGCGGGCCATTCTCGAACAGCAACCGAACACGCTGATCAACAATCGCATAGGCATTCCGGGGGACTTCGAAACGCCTGAGCAATTCCTGCCCGCAGGCATTCCGGTAAAGGGCAACTATCTGGATTTCGATCACAAGGACCCGGGTACAAAGCCAGGCTACCTACCCACACCCGAGGAGTTCCGGCTCTGGGAGACGTGCATGACGATTAACGGCACGTGGGCCTACAACAAGAATGACCGCGACTTCAAGACGGCGGGACAACTCGTCCGAACCCTAGTGGAAGTGGCAAGCCGCGGAGGTAACTTCCTCTTGAACGTGGGCCCCGGCCCGGATGGAACAATTCAGCCCGAGTTCACGGAATGCCTCCAAGCGATTGGCAAGTGGCTAGACCGCAACGGCGAGTCGATCTATGGCACAACCTATGGACCACTTCAAGGGCTGGGCGGCGTGCGGACCACGGCACGAGGCCGCGACGTTTTCTTGCACGTCTTCGATTGGCCTGGAGAGTCGCTCGAACTGCCGGGTCAAGGCTTGCCGAAGTTTCGTTCTGCCAGTCTGCTTGCCACAAACCAGCCGTTGACTTTCGACCAGTTGGATAGCCGCCTGATTATCAAGCTGCCAGCGCAGCCGCAGGATTCGGACGTAACTGTTATCAGGCTCCGGGCCGCGTACTAAACGAAAGTATTAGTCTAGTGTCCTGGGTTAGACATTCGTTGAGGAATTCCGAGCCTTCGAAGTGTTAGGTGAGTTAGGGCCGCCTCCTCTACCTTGGCATCCACGATCTCGCGCGGCCCAGGGCGCGAATCATCCGACGAACCTCATCCTCTGCGCTCTGTACCCCTCTCTCCACTTCCCAACCGTTGCGCCCGTCACGCCCAGCCGTCGGGCGATTTCCTGGTTGGAAAGCCTTTCGGTAGCTCGAAGAACGATCTTCGGTTGCCGCCAGCAACTCGAGGTTGTCCTGGTCGGCGGCTTCCAGCATTAGCGGCCGTTTCGGCCAGCTGTTCGCATTGCTCTCCTCCCAACAACGATTTAGACTCGGGAGAGAGCAAGCCGCCCGCTTTTGTAATGAATCTTTAACTCACGAACCTAGCGGTGTCTAAGTCTTGCGCGAATTCGGTCCCACAAAAGTCCGCATAGGCAAACAGGCAAACCGAGAATTCAGGCCACGCCATTTCACGGATTCTCCCGGTGCGCCGCTTGGCCTGGTTGCGGAACGCCGCGCTTACGAACACCCGGCTCAGTGAGAGTGGGGTCCAATCTAAGCGCCAATGCCAATGCTTGCCGGGCGCCGGCAACGTCGCCGCTACGGGTCAAGGCGAGTCCTAAATCGTAGTTGAGTTCGGCGGAGAGCGGATTGATTTGAAGACCGCGCCGAAAGGTCGCGATAGCACTTTGCCAATCACCCAATGAGTACGAGATTCGCCCCAAGTTTCCGTAGGCGGCGGTGAAGTCCTCTTCGAGCGATATGGCTCGCTGGTACGCCGCGGCCGCGCCGGCTTTGTCATTGAGCAGTTCCAGCGCGGAGCCGAGCGCAAACTCCGTGCCGGCATCGTTTGGATAAAAGCGCGTAGCTGTGCTCAACACTTCGGCGGCTCGTTTGGGATTGCCGGCGGCCGCAAGCGTGACCCCTATGAAATCAAGAGCGCGAAGGAAGTGCGGATAGACGATGAGCGCTTCCTGCGCCTTCCCGATGGCGGCGACGGGATCATCGCGCGTCGCTAAGTCTTCGGCTTGTCGTTCCAGCTGTTCGGCCTGCAGGCGAAAATCGCGGGACAGGCGTTGCAGGATGACCCATCGTCCGGCGCTCTCGAAAACCGCGCTCGTCTCGCCATGACCAAGACGGGCCGCCTCGTCTGCAAGCTTTGGGTCTAACTCCGCGAGTGTCTTGCGGCCTAGATAGCCTCCGATAGGCGCGGCGGGATTGATCGAAACCTCGCGCGCAACGTCGTAGAAAGATTCCCCACCCTGAAGCCGATTGCGCGCGGCAGCGGCAGCTTCACTCGAATTCGTTGTGATGAGACGCAAGTATTCACTCACAGGCCGGATCTGTGTCCGCAGGGCGGCGCCAGGTGTTACGGCCGGCACCCCTTGTTCCGGATGAACGCGGATCGCATGATCCACCAAATGCAGCGGACCCATTTCCACGGACGGCATGTGGCAACCGACGCAGCCGCCGGATGCATTCACGGGGCACAGCGCAGCGTGTGGTTTCGCGCTTGCGGCGTGACAGTTGAGGCATACCTTAACCGCTCGGCGAGCTCCGGTCGCGTCATTGTGAGGATCATGGCAAGTGTTGCAGGAAATGGCTTTGCCGCTTTGAAGAAAACACTCTGAGCCCCGCAGAGCAAGGACTTGATTTGCAACCAGCAAGTCGTCTGTCGAAGGATCGGATAACCGCCCCAAACCGATATGGCAGCGGGCGCAGACATCGATGCTATCTTCGGGCGACAAGCGCTTAGGATTGACGATGCCTTGCATGGGGTGACCTTCGTTCACCGCCAGAAGATGACCAGAACCGGGACCGTGGCAGCTTTCACAACCGACGCCGCCGTCCCTGCCGCTTCCCAGGGTGCCGGGCTGACCATGGCAACTGAGGCAGCGCGATTCGAACGTCGGACTCAGGACGACGCCTAACGCGGCGTCGAGCGTTTGCGGCTTCGCGAGTATACAGCCTGGCGCGAGCAGCAGTTGTTTCCTTTCCGGACTCCACTCGTACCGGGTCTGAACCAGCGCCGGCCGCGCCAGGGGAATGCCATCGAGTTCGCGGATGGAGGCCAGGAAACCGATCCCATGGCGCCGACCACCCATCAAGACTTCGACGGGCAAGGTCAACTGCGTGCCGCCGAAGCCGACGGAGTAGGTGAAAGCTTCGCCCATGCGCTTGAGTTCGTAGGGAAGATCGTCAGCGGCTGAAGCCTG
>OBLU010001324.1_pt1 | contig 23071 bp, 25 predicted proteins | sample 1518681 | NCBI WGS metagenome assembly OBLU01 (sample SAMEA3539304, study PRJEB22396) | soil metagenome | biome: tundra; feature: field; material: soil | place: USA | collected 2010-05 | depth 0.15 m
CATCCACACGGCCACGATCATATTCAGTGCGGGCTTCAGGGCGCGTGTTGCCGCGAAGCCGGATCAGCTTGCTTTCATCGATGGGCTGGGTGATGAGAATGGGTTTGTTTCGACTGTTCGCCTGAGCCTGAGAGATGCCCTGGGGTGCAGCGAGCAGCGCCAAGCCAGCCATGGCGCAGGCTGCCATTTTCTGAGTCATGGTGTTTCGGGACCAAGAATTCATAGGGGAACTCTCGCTCAAGTTCGGTTCCAGCGTGGTGGGGGGCCCGACCTCTTTTATCGTTGAGGTGGATAGTTTAGCGCAATGTGGTGTGGGTTGAATTGGTTCCACGTAACCCCGTTTTAGCCCCGTCCGTCAAAAAGCGGCCGATTTGCCACCGAACGCGATGTGGCGACTGTGCAGTAAACTGCATGAAAACAAATAGTATATGGTGCCCGGAGCGGACTTGAAACCCCACGACCGATTAAGGTCTGCGGATTTTAAGTTCATGTTGATTCGGGAATCAATAACTTAGCGGCGTTTGTGCGTATTTGCCTAGCCCGGAGGGCAGACACCGGGTTCATCTGCGAGCTCCCGCGAGCCGTACTTTAGTGCCAGACGCGCTACGCGCAGTGGATAGTAGAGGAAAAACAATCTCTCAGGAAGAGACAGTAGTTCCAGCTCACGTTCGGTTGGAGCCTTGAGCAGCGCCGCGCAGTGCCGCGCCTTATCCCAGGTTCGCTCCGCCATTCGAGCGTTAAACACTGTAAGCTCCCAACTTTGCGGTTCGGTTGGAACAGCGAACGTCAGCCTTCGAGTCGCCTCTTTCGCTCGCAACCGGACTGCTTCGATTGCGCGAGCTCGTTTCAGGAACTGTTCGTCGACAGGCGCCTCAAGTATTTCGTGCACAAGTAGCAAACCCAGCAGCAGCGGCCTGGTGCAACTCGCCTCTGCCGCTAGTTCAAAGGCAACTGACCAATCCAGCGGAGCGCTCACCAGCCTGGCGACATCCCCCAACCACAGGAGACGCGACCACATGTGTTTCGTTCCGTGTACGCACAGAAACAACAATAGGCTCTCCGGGAAGAGGCTTGCGACTTGCCGTCCGGCGATCCGGATTTGGCTCGACGAGCGCCATAGGATATCCGTATCGAAGCGGAAGGGATAGTCCGCAGGGCCAATTTCCCAATGAAGATCTACGTGCGCCGCGCGTTCATGACGGAAAAGCAACTCGCAGTTAAGGTTCAATACAGTATGCAACGATAGGCGCGCCAGATGGGCGCCGAGTCTGTATTCTTCAAGCGAGAGAACCCGCATGGCGGCTGGAACGTCCGTCTTACGGACCAGAATATCCAGATCCGAAAACGGCCGGAGCACGGGGTCGGGATAGAGCAATTCGGCCAAAACGGGGCCCTTTAGCGGCATTACGTCAATGCCCTCGATCTGGAAGGCACTGATCAAGGAGAAAAGTTGAGACGTGAGAACCAGGTTGCGCCTTGCGGAGTCGCGGTAGCCATCACGGAGGCGGCTAACTACGTTCTCCGGTACGAGATCGGGACAGACCCCTTCCATAGTGCGACATACGAGGGCTGACAAGCCGTGAAACTCCGCAACCACTGTCAGCGCATCCCAATCTGTGATTTCCTGGGCCGACGCTCGGACACGATCACGGTCAACGTTGCGGGCACGGGCACAGCTAAGAAGCAATTGGATCGAGTTGGGCGCAACACAGTCAGACAAGGCGATCCCCGTTTCCCTCTGAGTTAGGAACACCGCGCAAGCTGCGAGCTTGGCGCTTGCTGCGCACTACAGGAATTAGTGTCTAAAGTAGTATCAAGGTGGTTGTTAGCACGTACGGAAGGTGGTAGCCTACCCGGACGTGAAGACAGGCAGGCGTGAGAAGAGCATCAATCCGCTTCCACTCTTCACCCATCCAGAAAACGCTCCTGGAATCCCAAGAAGTTCTTTCTCACTGTGAGAATGCGACTTGGATTCTTCGGTTTCGAGAATCTGCGTGTGTTCCCGCAGTAAAGGAGGCAGCTAAGTCATTATGGTATGTCGACTTTACACGAGTTCGTCTAGCCAACGGGAGGTGACGGTCAGGTTCCAAAGTGCCGGAATGGCAGCTCAGCAAGCAAAGGGGTTGAAATTCATCTGGCGAGTTCATCGATTTTGGGCCGCGGTGGCGACTGTTTCGGCATCTGGACAGGCGGGTCCATCCGTGACGATGGGCCGTCCGACGGACTGGCCGCACCTCCGCCTGGTCTTTTCCGATCCCGGCGCAGGAAGCAATGGAAGAGGGCTCTTAGCTGCGGGAACAGAGGGAGAGGGCAACGATGAACAAAAGTGAACAATCCAACTCGGTGCATGCGCCAACCAAGAAGGCACCCTACCAGAAGCCCGCTTTTCGTTACGAGAGTGTCTTTGAAACGAGCGCGCTGAGTTGCGGCAAAGTGCAATCCACGCAGTCCGGTTGCCATGGCAACCGAAAGATTTCGTAGCCCGGCTGGGGGTGATGTTTACTCCTGGAAAGGCATACGACCAAGGCGGGGAATTGATGATGGGATGTTATCCGATGGATCCGGCCCGAGAGCTTCATGAGGCAACCAAGCGCGATTTGACCGCCGAAGTCCTGCGCCACTTCGGAGAGGTGCGTCTCAGGGTCACAGGAACCAGCATGCTGCCCACTTTGTGGCCTGGCGACATCCTCACCGTTCGCCTGCGAAACGCGGAGCAACTGGTTCCCGGCGAACTGGTATTGTGCTACCGCAATCGAGCGTTCGTCGCGCACAGATTGGTTGGCAAACGTGGCGACGGTTTCATCACTCGTGGCGATTCGCTTCCCGGTGAAGACTCCCCCTTCCGGCACGATGAAGTCTTGGGAGAGGTGTTTTCCATTATCCGAAATAGCCGTCCGGTCGTTTTTTCTCCAGTTTGGACGAATAGCATTGGAGCCCGAGTTTTGCAACACTCGGAGCTATGCATCCGACTCCTGCTTCGGCTTGAGAGATTATCAAGGTTGGCGACCCTGCTGTGGGCCAACTAATGGTCACTGCTATCGCACATGACGTAGTCGTTGAAATCGGCGCCCTGCCGGTTCTGGTCCGCACGACCAGCCCCGAGTTTCTTAAGATACTCGGGAACCGGTACGGCGGATTCGTGAATCCCGTGGCACAGCCGGTTTTCGAACTTGAGGTGGAAATCGCTTCTTCCGCCACGCTGCCTGGTGCGAACGATCCTGACGAAGATCTAAGCGTGCGTTTTGAACAGGGCCGGTGGGTTCTGGAGCGTGGTGACTTTTACGCTGAGTTGGACTCGGCATTGCGTCGTGGGCACATAAGACAGACGGCTAGCCCCTATGCAATCGACGCGGCGTTGCGCATCGTGCACTCGCTGCTGCTCGCCAAAGAGGGAGGGTTGTTGGTGCATGCTGCCAGCACCTTGCGCAATGGTCGGGCGTTCCTGTTCGCCGGGGTTTCCGGGGCCGGGAAGACGACTATCTCACGGCTTGCGCCACCGGATGCCACATTGCTCACCGACGAGATCTCCTATATCCGCCGCGCAGGAGAGGGATATGTCGCCTTCGGAACCCCTTTTTCAGGGGAACTCGCACAGCATGGAGATAACGTGCAGGCGCCGCTGGCGGCTCTTTATCTTCTTGCGCAAGGACCAGAGAACCGAATAGATCCCGTGAGTCACGCTGACGCTGTCCGCGCGGTGCTCAAGAGTGTGCTTTTCTTCGCACACGATTCTGAATTGGTGGGGCACGTTTTCGACTCAGTTAGCGACCTGGTGCAAACGGTTCCGGTCCAGCGCCTGACCTTCGTTCCCGATTCTCGCGTCTGGGAGTTAATCGTATGAGTACCGTTTACATCGCTCGATCCAGGGAAGTCGCTGCTCGCATGCTCGGCGGAGAAATGATGATCATGTCTGGCCGCGATTCCATGCTGTTCAGCTTGAATGAGACCGCATCAGCTATCTGGCAAGCTGCCGACGGCATTACCCCGCTCGCCGATATTGTAGATCGGCGAGTTTGCGCGAGATTCGACGTGGACCCGGCTGTCGCATTGCGCGATGCCGAGGATCTGGTCGAAGGGTTGGCGAGGCATGGAATCTTGAAAGTCTCAAACGTACCCATTGAGGAAACCCAATGATCGCGATGATTCGTGAAATGAGTAACACGGCTCAGCGGCTGGGCATTCCGCTCGGCGTTCAACTCGACTTGACCTATCGCTGCAACGAGCGCTGCGTGCATTGTTACCTTGATCACGGTGATCACGGCGAGATGAAAACATCCGAGATTAAGGATCTGCTAGACCAGATGGCCACGGCCGGCGTCTTCTTCTTGACGCTAAGCGGCGGTGAGATCCTGATGCGGCGCGACTTCTTCGAGATTGCCCAGCACGCTCGAAGGCTGACGTTCTGTGTGAAATTGAAGACGAATGCGGTTATGATCCACGAAGAAGAGGCCGATCAGATAAGGGCGCTGGCCCCGGAATCCGTTCAGATTAGCGTGTACTCGCACCGCTCGGAGGTGCATGATGCCGTCACCAAGCTGCCGGGTTCGCTCAGGAAATCGCTGGCGGGGGCCGCGCTTCTAGTGGAGCGCGGGATCAAGGTGATCTTCGCGAATGTCCTGATGCGCGATAATTTTCAGGACTATACAGGCGTACAAACGCTGGCAGCCGAAGTCGGTGCCCTGTTCACGGTTGACCCAACCATAACTCCGATGATGGATGGGGATCGCTCGATTTTGAACCTGAACATCGAACGCGCCGAACTCGAGCAAGTGTTTCGGGATTCTTCCCTCTTGGGTGCCAACCCGGAGGAGTTTTGTGCCCCACCCAAGGGCCCACTTGCTCAAGAAGACGCCATGGAGATGTTGCCATGCAGCGCGGGTCACACATTTTGCTACGTTTCGCCGTATGGCGACGTGTTTCCCTGCGTGCAATTCCCGCTCCCCACCGGCAACGTGCGCGCAACCAAATTCATCGACATCTGGAAGCACTCGCCGCAGATGAATGAGGTGCGTTCGATTACGATGAACGATTTGCCGGTTTGCTCCACCTGTTCGCATGGCGGCGGATCTTGCTCACGATGTCCGGGGCTTGCCTATCTGGAAGGCAACATGCGAGGACCATCAAGTCAGGACTGCGAAAAATCCTACGCCCGCACCGGCGTTGTCACCGCTGGCATGATGATTCATCACCACGCGAAATCTACCGCTGGACTGGTACAGATCCAATCCCGCATGGGATAAGCGCTGACGCCAAAGATAGCTCTGACCTGAGTTAGCGAGGGGCGGAATAAGTTGAAGCGGGTACCCGGGCTGGAGCGAGCACAGAATAATTACTGCTCGCCAACGGGGGATTATGTCTCTTCCGCGTTCGGGTCTACACCCGCACAGGCCGTCGCTTCTTCACGGATGTCGAATTGGAGCGCCAATTCCTGATCCGTCTTCAGGCGGCCGTCAATGCGTCGGGGCTATGGGACGAGTTGGGAACCGACTGGCTTTGCCTCGGTTGCGAGCTAATGCCCTGGTCGGCAAAGGCGCAGGAACTGCTCCAGAAGCAATATGCGCCAGTGGGAAATGCTGGCGTTCGCGCTCTCAAAGCAGAGAGCGAAATCATCGCGCAAGCGATGCAGCGTGTTCCCGGCTGGAGGCGCTGTCAGTTCACTCCGCGGCGCGTCTCAGCGCGGTCGAACAGTACATCCTCGCGTACCAACAGTATTACTGGCCGGTACGCTCACTTGGCGGTCTCAAGCTTGCCCCCTTCCATATTCTGGCGAGCGAGGGCGCGGTTCACACCGATAAACCCCACACCTGGCATATGGCGACGATCGGAAGGCTTTGCGCGGCAGATACCGAGATCCTGCTGGCCACGCCGTTTCAGGTCGTCGATCTTGACGACGAGCAAAGCTCAGCCAATGCAGTAGCCTGGTGGACAGATATGACGTCCCGTGGAGGTGAGGGCATGGTGGTCAAGCCGCTCAACTTCATCGCGGAAGGTCGCCGCGGAGTCACGCAACCCGCCATCAAGTGCCGTGGCCCAGAGTATCTCCGCATCATCTACGGGTCCGAGTACCTGCTCCCCGCAAACCTTGAACGGCTGCGGTCGAGAAATGTAGGAGCAAAGCGCTCTCTCGCCAGCCGGGAATTCGCCCTGGGAGTCGAGGCACTGGAGCGCTTCGTTCGCAAGGAGCCCTTGCGTCTAACCCACGAGTACGTTTTCGGAGTATTGGCATTGGAAAGCGAGCCCGTTGATTCCATGTCCAGATGAAGGCTCGCGGATTGTCAGCGCGAACGGTGTCCAATCGGCACTTCAATCTTCCGGCTTTCTTAATCAGCCTGGGTCTGGATGTGAAGGCGATTGCAGGGAAGCCTCCCCGGTATGACGAGACGTTGCCTGAGATTTACGAGTCCGAGGAGTTGGCCGCGTTTTTCTCATCACTGACGTTGGACTACGATCAAATCCTCTTCAAGCTACTGCTGACAACTGGCCTCCGGGAAAGGGAAGCAATGCACCTCCAGTGGACCGACCTCAGCTTCTCAAGGCGCACACTTCAGGTCCGGTCGAAGCCTCAGTACAAGCACCGTATCAAGACGGCAGAGGAACGCGAATTGCCATTGACCCAGGAACTCGTCGCACAACTTCAGGCGTACCGCCAGCAACTCCCAGCAGGGCGCAAGCTCGTATTCGGTAAGCTCGGCGGACGGGAAGATGCCCCGGATGGGCATCTTCTCCGTCGTCTCAAGATACTTGTGAAGAAGGCTGGTCTCGGATGCGGGACTTGCGCGACGTGCGTGGCCAAAACCGGGTGTGAGAATTGGTGGCTTCACAAGTTCCGTGCGACCTACATCACGACACTGCTGCGGTCCGGGATGGATCTGAGAACCACTATGAGGCTATCCGGTCATGCGGACTTGGAGAGCGTCATGCGTTACCTCTGTCCCGCCGGCACAGTTGAGGTTCAGGACCGAGTAAACGCCGTCAGGTGGTTCTAACTGCGGCCGAAGGACAAACTGGCGCGGCCGTACCGACAAGGCTAGATTTAGGTTCCAATCATATTGTATATGGTATAATTCTAGAATATTTATACCGAATACAACATGGATGCAATCTCCAAATCGCTAGGCTGGACCATCCGGGATCGCCGCACGAAGCTTGGCCTGTCTCAAGCAAAGGTTGCCGAACTCACCGGCAAGACTCAATCTCAAATCGCGCGCTTGGAACGCGGGCTCGGGGATCCGCGCATTTCCAGTGTAGTGCAGGTATCTAGAAGCCTGGGTACGGAACTGGTTGCTATTCCCATTCGGTTGCTTCCGGCGGTAAGGCATTTGCTCGCGGAGCATGAACAAGGTTCCCTCCCCCCTCGATCTGCAAAGCTTGTCGGGAATGACCCAGAAGACGCGGAAGAGGATGGCGATGACTAAGAAGCGCTCACTGGCCCAACTTTCTGTCTGGCTTGGGCAGACACTGGTAGGCAACATCACGGAGTTGCCAAACGACCGTAGCCTTTTCGTCTTCGATGAGAGCTATGCCGAGGATCCCGATCGACCCGTCCTGAGCCTTTCGTACTATGACGCAGAGGGACGCTTGGACACCAACCCCACCCCGATGCAGATGAAGGTGGCGCCTTTCTTTTCAAATCTTCTTCCCGAGGCGGAACTGCGGCAGTACGTGGCTCAGCGCGCCGGGGTAAAGAGCGTTAGAGATCTTCCGTTGCTGCAACTCCTCGGAGAGGACCTTCCGGGCGCGGTCGTTGTGCGGGCCGACACCGATGGGCCGCCCCCGGAAGCATACGAAGAGAACGAGTCCCCAACAAGACTAGCGGATGAGAACCAACCACTGCGGTTCTCTCTTGCTGGCGTGCAGATGAAGTTCTCTGCCGGCGGTTCACCCGAGCGTGGGCTGACCATTCCAGCGGAGGGCAGAGGCGGTCACTGGATTTTGAAGTTGCCCTCCCAGCAGTTTCCGCTCGTGCCGGAAAACGAGCACTCGATGATGCAATTGGCCCGTGCTGTCGGTATCGAGACGGCAGATACCGGCCTCGTCCCTGTCAGTGAAATTGAGAGACTCCCACATGTATTTCAGAGAGCCAAGGCCAACGCCCTTTGGGTAAAGCGGTTTGATCGCACCGAGAATGCGCGAGTCCATATGGAGGACTTCAACCAGGTTTACGGCCAGTTCCCAGACGAGAAGTACAAAAACTTCAGCTACGCCAACATAGCTGGAGACCTGGCACGGATCGTTGGTTTGGAGGCCGTCCAGGAGTTCGTTCGCCGGATCGTCTTTAGCGCCGCGGTAGGCAATGCGGATATGCATCTGAAAAACTGGACACTACTGTATCCCGATGGCCGGACTCCGAAGCTGTCCCCGGCCTATGACCTGGTGTCGACCATCGCGTACATCGACGACTTCACTATGGCGCTGTCTTTGGTTGCAAAAGAGAAAGACGTGCGGAACTTCGATGAACAGCTCCTACGCCGGTTTGCGGAGAAGGTTCTGGTTCCCCATCGGGTTATCTTGGATGTGGCTCTGGAAACCGCCGAACGGATTATGCAGGTATGGCCGAATATCCAAGGCGACCTGGTTATGGACTCGGATGCGAAAGAACGAGTGACAGAGCGGTTAGGCATCTTCCCGCTCTCGCGAATGTTTGCGCCATAAAAAGCTACTGCGTGTCCTCACGCTGATCGATCGCGGAGCCACGCTGCGGTAGTCGCAGGACAAAACCGAATGCTGGCACCCAGGAGAACCGCTGGCAGCGTCCCAGCGGAAACCCACGCATAGATAGTCTTGACCGATACCGACAATAGCAGGGCCAGGACACCATCTCCACATCACTGGGAACTTCAAACGAGCGTTTCTTGAGGGCCGTTGCGAATGCCAGTGGGAGTTGCTGGCGCTGCTCCCGCCAGAACTTGGCTCGTCGTGGCCCGAACGGATTCGGTATCTTGAAATAAAGCAGATGGTACTTTGCCCAGGCTGCAAACCTGCGCCAGCGATCGGCGATCTCCTGATAGGAACTCTTGCCAAACTTCTTTATTGCCGCGCGCTTTGCACGGAGACGGTATTTCTCAATTTTCTTCTGAAATCGCTTGACTGCGGCATCTGATCCTTCCGTTGCATCGGATGGTTTGCACGGAGACGGTATTTCTCAATTTTCTTCTGAAATCGCTTGACTGCGGCATCTGATCCTTCCGTTGCATCGGATGGGGGCAGGCGCGACCGGCTGGTGCCCTTGCTGGCTCAGGGCCATCCTTCAGGCTAGGTCCGCTGCGCAGGCATGTCCCGAACCGGCAGTTCCATTAGCTGTCGTTGCCGCTCCGATGATCTCTTCCAGCGCGGCCAAGGGTTTGCGGAGCTTCCTTGATGGCGGACCACAGATAATTCGAACTGGCAATACCATTTTGAGGCGAAAATCTGCTGATTTCCCCGAGAATTCCAGCCCACACTTGGCTATTTCACCAACGGAGAATGGCCACCTCTGCGATGGCCTGGTGACGGCGTGGGTGGAGTTGGGCGCAGCGTTGCGCGATCTATTCCCTGATGGGGTTGTGGACCGCACAGATGTGCGCGCAGTCTCGAAGAATGCACCTTGCTGGGCCGATGCTGGCGCTTGGATGACAGGTGCACGCATCAATCAAGGGACGCTTGTGCTGGACAATTCGGTCGGCGACGGCTTTATTGTCCAGCGCATTTCGACAGGCGCGGCGGTACGAGTTTCACTGCGGCCGGGAGTGTATCCCCCACAGCTTGCGACATTGGAGCAATTCATCCGGTCTCGGCGGGCGCGTGGCGAGGCTGTCGCATCCGTAGAGATCGAAAGGTTTGAACAGGGGGCCAACGAATACAGCCGAAAGTTGCTGAATACGCCCCCCGATGAGGCCGTCACAGTGGAAACGCTCGCCAATTACATCTTCCCGGACCATAGTCCGAATCCGGTGATGCCGCGGAGTGACACAATCAACCGCGATGCGCCTCGAAGCGGTGAGCGTGTGGGTGGGGTAACGAAATGACGTTAGTTCAAGCAATGCGGTGTAGGGGGCTGCTGTAGAGGTAGGGCCATGGCAATTCAGGTAAGTAATGCTAGTGAAGTACGGGATTTAGAGAAGCAGAAGACACCGCCCGAATCCGCCGTTCGTAGTGCCGTTTTAATCGGAGTCGGGCTCATCGTGTGGTGGTTGATCTATCACCGTCTGGGCGCCTTCGCGGACTGGTTTGCGTTCACGTTTCTGCATTGCTCTCCTCTCACGAGGCTAGGCTCCGCAGTCCAATTCATGCTGTTTGAAACTCCAAAAGTTATGATGCTGCTCCTATTGGTGGTCTTTGGCGTAGGCATCGTGCGGTCGTTTTTCACTCCGCAGCACACGCGAGCCATCCTTGCTGGCACTCGCGAATCGGTCGGCAACGTGCTGGCTTCGCTGCTCGGTGTCGTTACGCCATTCTGTTCCTGCTCGGCGGTGCCGCTATTCATCGGCTTCGTCACAACTGGGGTTCCGCTGGGTGTCACGTTCTCCTTTCTCATCGCCGCACCGATGATCAATGAAGTCGCTCTGGTGCTGCTCTTCGGTCTCTTCGGATGGCGGGTAGCGGGTATCTATGCGGGCACCGGCCTGTTGATTGCCATGATCGCCGGCTGGACCATTGGCCGCCTGAAGATGGAACGCTACGTCGAGCCCTGGGTCTACGAGGCCCAGATGGGCGACGGCTCGTTGGACGACGAGAAGCTGACCTGGACTGAACGAATCCACCTGGGGCGGGAAGCGGTGCGAGACATCGTGGGCAAAGTGTGGCCTTACGTCATCGCCGGAATCGCGGTAGGCGCCGGTATCCACGGTTATGTGCCCCAGAACTTCATGGCACACATCATGGGCAAAGGTACGTGGTGGGCGGTTCCGTTGGCCGTGCTGATCGGCATTCCCATGTACTCAAATGCAGCCGGAATCATCCCGATCGTTCAGGCGCTATTACAGAAGGGCGCAGCGCTGGGCACCGTACTCGCCTTCATGATGTCCGTCATCGGACTGTCATTTCCGGAGACCATCATTCTTCGCAAGGTGCTGCGTCCGCAGTTGATCGCAGCCTTCGTAGGCGTGGTTGCGGTCGGAATTCTGATCGTTGGCTATTTGTTCAACTTTTTGATGTAAAGAAAGCAACTGGGGAGAAGGACTTATGACAACACTGCAAATACTCGGATCTGGATGTGCAAACTGCGTACGGCTGGCGAACAACGTGGAGGCGGCAGCCAAGGAACTCGGCATGGACTTCAAGCTGGAAAAGGTTACGGACATACAGGCGATCGTGCGGGCCGGCGTGATGAAGACCCCGGCACTCTTGGTGGATGGCCAAGTCAAGCTATATGGCCGTGTACCGAATGTCGACGAGCTCAAGACCATTCTCGCCTGAAAGGGACCGCACCATGAAACGTAAGCCCCTACTTGTATCTATTTTTGTCTTGATGGTGGGAGCAGTGGCCTTCGCAGTCCTCGCGCGAAACAGCGGGAAGGGTCACTCGCAGGCTGCTTCTATAGCGGGAGCTTCCGGCGCTACCCGCAATACCAAAGTTGTTGCCTACTACTTTCGTGGCACTACCCGGTGCTACACGTGCCGGAAAATTGAGGGTCTTTCCCACGATGTGGTGACTTCCGAGTTCGGCCCACAGCTCAAAACGGATCAACTGGAATGGCAGTCAGTCGATGTGGAGCAGCCGGGGAATGAACACTTGTTCGACGACTACAAGCTCATCACGTGGTCGTTGGTTCTTGTGACATACAAGAACGGGAAGCAAACCGAGTACAGGAATCTTACGGATGTCTGGACGCTAGTGAATAACGAATCGGCATTTCGAAGCTACGTAAAGAGCGGCATGCAAGCGGCCCTCGAGAGGGTTCAATGAGCACGCTTTACTTGAGCGGGCTTTCGGCTCTCTGGCTTGGAATCCTGACATCCATCAGCCCATGTCCCTTGACGACGAATATCGCCGCCATATCCTACCTCGGCAGACAAGCTGACCACACGGATAGAGTGTTTGCGAATGGATTTCTATACACGCTGGGACGCACGGCGACCTACGTCCTTCTTGCCGCACTTTCCGCGCTTACGATCCTCTCCATTCCCCACCTATCTTTTTGGCTTCAGCATTACATGAGCAAGGCGATGGGCCCAATCTTGGTTGTCGTGGGGCTTGTCCTGCTGGGGATCATTCGACTGCCGCCTTTGAACCTAATCAGGGACAAGGACTTTCAATTGCACGACCGCAAGCGAGGCATATGGGGAGCCGGTGCTATTGGCATGCTGTTCGCGCTCTCTTTTTGTCCAACTTCGGCCGCGCTGTTCTTTGGAAGTCTTATTCCGCTTGCGATCGAGTCAAAGTCCGTTGTCGTGTTGCCTGCGCTCTACGGGCTGGGAACAGCTTTGCCGGTGTTCGCTTTCGCCGTCCTGATCGCGCTTGGTGCCAAATCTGTGGCTGTAGCATTTCGGCGCCTGACGACGCTCGAACTATGGGCGCGAAGAATCACTGGAACGCTCTTCATCGGGATCGGGACCTATTTTTGCTGGACCAATCTCATCGCCTGAGGCGCTGGGGAAGTAAATAAGAATGATCCAGCGCAGTGATGACCTCCGCAAGAGGCAACCGATGCAACCACGGTAAATGATGTGTATCGACGGAGTGAGACAAAGATGCTTTCAGTCAAGAGAAACCTTGATGATCCGATGAAAAAACAAGGCACCGTTCATTCAAAGGGCCGCTCCTTGACACTCTCCATCTCTCTGCTCGCAGTTTGCGGCGGTGTAACACTCAGTGCTGTGCCATCGAGGGCGGAGGACTTGCAGGAAGCCTATCGGCAGGCGGCGGCCGCTTCTCCCGTGATCGCGCAGGCGAAGGCAGAGTTGGATGCGGATCTGGCGGGCAGGCCGCTGGCGCGCTCCGCGCTGCTTCCGCACATCAACGCAGGGGCCAGCGGAGGCATGAATACAGCCTATGTAACAGGCTTTGGCGCCCAGTCGCTTTCTACCGGGTATCACTCCGATGTCTTTCGCGCGAGCCTGACGGAGTCAATCTTCAACCGGCAGGACTTCATTGCGATAAAGCAGGCGGAGAGCCGTATCCGCGCCGGCGAAGCGGCCCTGGCATTCGCCGAGCAGATGGTTGCATTGGAGGTCGCGCAATCCTACTTTGGCGTTCTACGGGCGCAAGCCAACGAGCGTGTAACGCAACAGCAGATGGATCTGTTGCAGCGCATCGCCGACCAGACGAATGCCACTCTGAAGGTGGGCACCGGGGACATCATCTCCGTGCAGGAGGTGCAGGCGCAGTTGGACGCCGCCAGGGCCGATCTGATTGCAGCGAAGAACGCAGTGGAAGTGGCGAAGAACCAGTTGGAGCGCCTGACGCATCAACCCGTCGAGACTTTGCAGGATATAACGACATTGCAGGCGACAGGGCCTCAACCGGACACGATAGGGCCGTGGCTAACAGTCGCCCTCACAAACCAGCCGCTGCTGCAGCAGGCCCAGGAGACGCTCAACGTCTCCCAGCAGCAGGTAGAGTTTGCCAAGCGGGTGCGCTGGCCTACGCTGACTTTGAACGGAATTGGCCAGCACGCCGCAGGCACTCTGATCCCACCCGTGGCTATTGACCAGATCGGCGCCTCCTTCAGTCTCTCCATCCCGATCTATGAAGGCGGCAGCACGAGGGCTGGCATTCACCAGGCCGAGGCGCTGGCAAGGGCCAACAAAGCGAGTCTTGCGAACCTTCAGGACCAGATCAAACTAGACACGCAGACGGCGTTCCTCGACCTGCAAAACAGCGTTGCGCAGTTCGAAGCGGCGCAGCAATCAGTGACTTCGGCGCAAGTATCCCTTGCGGGAACGCAGAAGGGCTATGAGATTGGGAGCCGCTCCATTATCGATCTTCTGACCGCGACGACGAGCTATGCGGTAGCACAGCGCAATTACTATCTCGCGCTCTACACGCAACTGGTCGCTCGAACCCAACTGAAGGCAGCGGCAGGAGTATTAACGCCTCTGGATATTGAGGCCATCAACAACCTGCTCCATGGCAATCCTTAGAAGCGGGCAGCACTGCAGTTCCGTTGGGAGATGAACCATGGGTTCAGTCAAGACGCGTATTTTCATTGTGATATTTCTAGTTCTACTGGTGAGTGCGGGCATCTTCGGCCGCAGATGGATGACGCGCCAGAATGCTCCCAGCGACACCATCACGCTCTACGGCAACGTAGACATACGTCAGGTACAGCTTGCCTTCAATGACAGCGAGCGGATTGAAAAGCTGCTCGTGGATGAGGGCAGCGCCGTTCACGCCGGTCAACTCGTCGCTCAACTGGTACAGCAGCACTTTCAGGATGCGGTGGCGCAGAGTCAGTCGACCGTGGCGGCGCAACAGCAGGTGGTAGCGCGCCTTCTGGCGGGTAGCCGCCCAGAGGAGATTGCGCAGGCGCGCGCGGATGTTGCCGCGGCACAGGCGGACGTGGAAGCGGCGCAGGCCAATGTGACCAACGCCGAGCTGCTCTATCGCCGCCAGCAGACGCTGGCAAAGCAGCAGTATGTCTCCTTGCAGGTCCGCGACGATGCCGAACGCACCTACCTCGCAGACCAAGCCAGCCTGGCGGCGAAGCAGCAGGCGCTGGCGGCCAAGCAACAGGCGTTGCAGCTCGCAGTCATCGGGCCACGCAAGGAAGATATTGCCGCGGCGCAGGCAACCGCGAAGGCGGATGTATCCGCGCTGGCGTTGGCGCAAAAGCAGCTGGCCAATACGCAACTGTACGCTCCAGAGGACGGAGTCATTCAGGACCGGATTTTGGAGACCGGCGATATGGCGACTCCGCAGACCCCGGTCTTCACGCTTGCGCTGGACAACCCGCTGTGGGTACGCGCCTACCTGCCGGAGCCTGAGATGGGCAAGGTCGCCCTTGGAATGCGCGCCTGGATCGAGTCGGACAGCTTCCCCGGACAACGCTTTCCCGGCTGGATCGGCTACATCTCTCCGGTCTCGGAGTTTACGCCGAAGAATGTGGAGACGACGCAGTTGCGCACGCAGCTTGTCTATCGGGTGCGCGTGTACGCCTGCAACCCGGATCATCGCCTGCGCTTGGGAATGCCGGCCACAGTCGTCATTCCGCTGCGCGACAACCCACCCCATGCGATCGACGCGCATCCTTGCGAGACAAACTGATATGGACGCAGTCGTCGTAAAAAACCTGAGCAAGTCCTTCGGTAAAGGAGCAGCCCGTAGAGACGCGCTCAAGAACATCTCGATGCCGCTTCCGGTGGGAAGCATGACGGCCATCATCGGCCCAGATGGCGCGGGCAAGACCACGCTCCTGCGATTGTTGGCGGGGATTCTGACGCCCCTCGCTGGGGAGATTCACGTTCTCGATCATGCGTTGCCGAAGGAAGCACTCGCTCTGCAAAGCCAAATTGGCTATATGCCGCAACGCTTCGGCCTCTATGAAGATCTGACGGTGGAAGAAAATCTCGACTTATTTTCCAGCCTTCACGGCATCCCCCACAAGATGCGCGAGGGCCGCTTCAATGAGTTGCTGACCCTGACGGCGCTCGGCCCATTTAGCAGACGGTTGGCAGGACAGTTGTCTGGCGGCATGAAGCAGAAGCTTGGACTCGCCTGCACGCTGATACATTCGCCCCAGTTGCTGTTGCTGGACGAGGCCAGCGTAGGCGTCGATCCCATCTCGCGGCGTGAGCTGTGGAGCATCATCCGGCAACAGATTGTCAGCCAGAAAGTGACCGTCCTGCTCAGTACCGCGTATATGGATGAGGCCGAGCGCTGCGACCATGTCATCCTGTTGCACGAAGGAGAGATTCTCGCGCAGGGAAATCCAGCGCAGCTCGCCGCACCGTTACAGGGCCATGCATTCGTTCTGGAAAACATCTCTGCGGCGCCGCGCAATCTGCAAGCCAGTGTCGCTCAACTACCGGGCGTGATCGATACGGTCATTCAAGGCGATGGGCTGCGCATCGTGATGGACAAGCCGGAGCCGCCTGCGCTGCCGGAGACGCTGGTTGGCTACGGAACCCCAAAGCCAGTTGCAACGCGACTGGAAGACGCTTTCGTCAGCCTTCTGTTCAGCCGCACGCCGCGCCATCCTATTCCGCTGCCACCTCAGCGAGACGCCGCACACGACGATGCGCCCATCGTCGTGGTCAAGGATCTCTACCGCTACTTTGGCACCTTCGCGGCGGTAAAGAATATCGGCTTCTCCGTGCGCAAGGGAGAGATCTTCGGATTGCTGGGGGCCAATGGAGCGGGCAAGTCAACGACCTTCCGAATGCTCTGCGGTCTCCTTCCCCCCTCCTCTGGAACGCTGCGTGTCGCTGGTGTCGATCTGCGCACGGCGACTGCCGAAGCCCGCGGGCGCATCGGCTATGTCTCTCAGAAGTTCTCGTTGTACGGCCCCCTGAGCGTGCAGCAGAACTTATCGTTCTTTGCCTCCGCTTACGGCTTGCAGAACCAGCGCAGGAAAGACCGCATCGCCTGGGCGCTGGAGGAGATGGAACTGAAGGACTACGCAACTATGAATGCGGGCAGCCTGCCTCTGGGATACAAGCAACGTCTCGCCCTGGCCTGTGCACTGATGCACGAGCCGAGCATTCTTTTTCTCGACGAACCAACCTCAGGTGTCGACCCCTTGGCGCGGCGCGAGTTCTGGGCGCGCGTGAATGCGCTGGCGGAGGGTGGAACCACCTGCCTCGTGACCACGCACTTTATGGAGGAGGCGGAGTACTGCGACCATCTGGTGTTGATGTCGTTGGGGGAGATACTGGCGCAAGGCACTCCAGTGGAGATCAAGGCCAGGGTGCAGCGCCCAGACCTGCCCACCCCGAGCATGGAAGACGCGTTTATCGCGCTGATTGAAGAACACGAGCAGGCCAGCAGGAGAGCATCGTGAAGATCATGCGCCTGTCCGGCCTCATGCGAAAAGAGGTATTTGAGATCGTCCGCGATCCTTCCAGCATTGCCATTGCCTTCGTGCTGCCACTGGTTCTGCTGCTGATTTTTGGCTACGGCGTCTCGCTGGACGCCCGCCATATCGAGATCGCAGAGGTCGTCGATCATCCCACACAGATCACCGCCTCCTTCCTGGCGGAACTCGAACGCTCGGCGTGGTTCAGTCCGACCCTCTATCCAGATCAAGCCTCCGCCGAGCAGGCGATGCTACGGGGAGATGCGAGTGCCATTCTCTGGCTGCGCAGCGATTTCACGCGCCTCTCCGGCAGCACAGGAAGCGCACCAATTCATCTCGCCGTCAACGGCGTCGATGCCAACCAGGCGCGCCTCATTGAAAACTATGTGACCGGAACGTGGATGCTCTGGCAGCAAGAAGAGATGACCCGCCAAGGTGCGCGCCTGCCCACGCCCGTCATCGTCGACACGCGGGTCTGGTTCAATCCTTCGCTGCGGAGCCGCGACTATCTTGTTCCCGGCCTGATCGCCATCATCATGACGCTCATCGGAGCGTTGCTGACGGCGCTAGTGGTGGCTCGCGAGTGGGAGCGTGGAACCATGGAAGGCATCATGGTCACGCCGGTCACCAGAACTGAGATTCTGCTGGGCAAACTCGTCCCATACTTCATCATGGGGATGGGTGGAATGACGATGTCCACCGCGATGGCTGTCTTCTTGTTCGGCGTTCCGCTGCGTGGCTATGTTCCTGTTGGGTAGCTCCGCGCTTCTGCTTGCACTGATGCTTGCGATCTGCAATCTCGTCATAGGCGCGGTCGCGCTGCGTCAGATCTCGACCGGGCGTCGAGGCCCCATATCCCCGGAGCGCCTGTCCGATGCGGCACGACGTGCTGGAATCGTCGGTTTCCCCGTGGTTTCGGCGGCGGTCTTCGCCCTGCTGTGGGCAATCTTCACCAACGACTTCTCCTTCGCCTACGTTCTGCACGAATCCAACCGCTCGCTCCCCGCAGCGTACAAGTTCGCCGCGCTCTGGTCTGGCCAGGAGGGATCGTTGTTACTGTGGGCCTTCTTGCTGTCGGGATTCAGTTTCATCGTTCGCCTGCGGCACACGGCGAGCTTCCGGCTGACCGCCTTTGCATCGACCATTCTGGCCGGCATCGAGGTCTTCTTTCTACTTCTGCTTAACTTCGAAGCATTGCCCTTTACCCGTCTGAATGGCGCGATCCCAGCCGATGGCTATGGCATGAATCCCCTGTTGCAGTATCCCGAGATGGTCATTCATCCGCCACTACTCTATCTCGGCTACGTCGGCTTCAGCGTGCCGTTTGCCTTCGCTCTCGGTGCGCTGATAATGCGGTCCCCGGTAGACAAGTGGCTCCCCATCACCCGCCGCTGGGCGATCGTGGCATGGCTGTTTCTTACCTGCGGGCTTGTTCTCGGCATGCACTGGGCCTATGCGGTGCTGGGATGGGGAGGCTACTGGGGCTGGGACCCGGTGGAAAACGCCTCGCTGATGCCCTGGCTTACCGGCACGGCGTTTCTACACTCGACCATCATGCAGCAAAAACGCGGGATGATGAAGATGTGGAATATCTGGCTCCTCTTCTCCACCTTTCTGCTCTGCATCTTCGGCACCCTGCTCACGCGCTCGGGCATCGTCAGCTCCGTCCACGCCTTCGGCCAGTCCTCGATCGGCACCTGGTTCTGGAGTTTTCTCGCGCTCGTGCTGCTGGTATGCGTGATTACCATCCTCCTTCGGCGTGACCATTTGAATACCGAGCACAGAATGGGAGCGCTCGTCTCGCAGGAGTCGAGCTTTCTCTTCAATGTCCTTGTGCTGCTCGCGGCCTGCGTCGCCGTCTTCTTTGGAACGCTCTTGCCCGTCTTCTCGCAATTTGCGGTAGGCAATAAGGTCACAGTCGAGGCGCCGTTCTACAACCGCGTAGTAGTGCCCATCGGACTCTTCCTGCTTCTGCTGACCGGTACCGCGCCGTTGCTTGCCAGTCGAAGCTCCTCTGGGAAGAGAGTCCTCAAGAACTTCGCGGCACCGGCAATCGTCGGTGCGCTGACCGCCGTGGTACTGGTCGCGTTCGGCATCCATCCATGGGCGGACCAGGGCGACCTCTATGCTCTCCTCTGCTTCTCGATCTCCGCCTTCGTTATCACCGCCATCGTCAGGGAGGCTGTGCGCGGGGCAATTGCGACCCAGCAGCAAACCGGAGGGAACCTGCTCTCTTCCATGCTGCGGTTTGCCCGCGGCAATACCCGCCGCTACGGCGCATTTATCGTTCACTTCGGCATTGTCCTCATGTTTATCGGGTTTGCCGGTTCGGCCTTCAACCGCAGCGTCGAAATAGAACTCAATGTTGGACAGAGCATAGATCTCGGTCCCTACCATCTGGTCGCCCAGGGCTACACGCAGAACTCCAACGACAGCTACACTGCGGGACAACTTCTGATCGATGTCTACCGCGGCGGCAAGAAGCAGTTTCAACTCGCGCCGGAAGCGCGCCTCTACCAGACCAGCCAGAGCGTACAGACGGTGGTTGCCAACCACTCCACGCCACTGTGGGATCTATACGTCGTCTACGCGGGACAGAACCAGGAGAGCGGACTACCTGTGATCAAAGCATTCCTGAATCCGCTCGTCATGTGGATTTGGATTGGCGCCGGTATCGTCCTCTTTGGCACCCTCGTCGCGCTCATCCCGACTCAGGGCAAGACTCAGGGCACGACAACTTCGTCCGCAGCACTCCCCAGGGAGGAGGTAGCAATGGTCAGCGATGCTTCGCCCGGGTCACTTGGCGCAAAATCGCAATTGCTTGATTCGAGCGGAGGTCGAAACTTGGAAACGTGAAATCCCTGTTAGCTCAACTGGAGACCACGTCCAGACGGATCGGAGAACACTAGCAGACTTGCACTAAGACTTCCCGGGATTGATCCTTCCGCAGGGCTGACGAGAATTCACGGTTCATCTAGTCGAATACGCGGCGTAGAGCAATTACCGTTCAAACAACTCTGTTCCAAGTCGCACCGGCAGTTCATACTTCGAAGAGGGGCGAGTCCAAAATGAACAGTAAGGAACATTGGGATTCGATTTATCAGGCCAAGAGTGAAGAGGAGATGAGCTGGACACAGCCCGAACCGCTCATGTCGCTGAAACTCATTGGCGAGGTGTGCTCTTCTGGTCGCGTTATTGATGTGGGTGGCGGGACATCCCTTCTCGCGGAAAGGCTCTTGGACCGCGGCTACAAAGTAGCCGTCGTGGACATCGCTGAGGCAGCAATCGAACGAAGTCGCAAACGGCTCGGGGCCAAGGCGGACCAGATCCAATGGATTACCGCCGACGTTACAGCCGGGCCAGGTCTGGAGACGTTTGATGTGTGGCATGACCGGGCCGTCTTCCACTTTCTCTTCGCTCCAGATGACCGGGCGGCCTATATAAGGTTACTGACGCAATCGGTTTCGGTGGGCGGGCATGCGGTGATCGGTTCGTTTGCACTTGATGGACCGGAAAAGTGCAGCGGGCTAGAAGTTCGGCGATATGATGGGCCGATACTCGCTTTGGAACTCGGCCCGCAGTTCGCTCTCCTAAAGAGCGAGTCCGAAATACACGTAACTCCGTGGGGCAAACCGCAGTCTTTCCAATTCAGCCTCTTCAAGCGTCTCTGATCACCTGAATTGCTCAAGCATCATGCAAGGAGATCTATGAGCAAGAGTAAAGCGTACCTGGGTAGTGCGATCGTACTGTACTTCGCAATTTGTTTTGAGATATTGATCATGATCAGCCCATTTGCCGGCTTTTTCTACTCGGCATTCAGTCCGTTCCTTGTGGGTTTGGCAAAGTATCCGGCAACCAGTTGGTTGAGCGCCTTTTTCTTTACGCACATGGTGGTCCCCCCGAACGACATGCTAAAACTCGTCCGAGTCATGGGATCCGTCCTCTTCTCAGCCGGGATTGTGGTGTTTCTGATCTGCGCCCTTCAGGTGTATTCAAGCAAATTGCTTCGCAGAGGCCCAGTGATCAAGGGTCTCTATTCCTTCATCAGGCATCCGCAATACATCGCTTTAGCGGCTGCTGGTGCGGGTCTCGCGATCCTCTGGCCAAGATTCCTGGTTGTTGTTCTTTGGCTCGCAATGGTATTTGTGTACTACCTGCTTGCGAAAGACGAGGAGCGCCGTATGCAACAGCAGCACCCGGCAGCTTACCGGGATTATATGGAGCGCACCGGAATGTTCCTGCCGAGGAAGATCGAGAATGCCGTTCCATTAACGACTGTTGCCCGCCGATTAGCCGCCTTTGTTGTGCTGGCTATTCTCGTCGTTGGCGGTTCTTTTGCTCTCAGGCAGTACACCGTGGAGCACCTTCCCCTGTGGACGGACTCGAACGTCGTCGTCCTGGCAGTGCTGGCCGAAGATGAGCCGATGATGGAGCACCGCATGAGCGACGTGCTCAATCTCGATCCGATCAAATCCAGACTGGCGGCGAACCAGCCCTACCTGGTTTACTTTCTACCCAGGAATTACGTAATGCAGGGATTGATTGCTGACACCGGGGATGATTGGCAGCTTTACAAGAGGCACCATACGATCAGCCGATTCGGGGATTGGATATTTCATCCCTTTACTCATCTGGGAGGGGCACATGCTTCAGCTTTCGAGCCGGAGGGCCATTCCCATCATGGCGGAGCCGAGGGCACAGTACGGAGACTGATCTTTGTAAAGATCTCTTCGGCTGCGGTTACAAAGCCCGCCGATTCTTTTTCAATCGGTGCGACCAGGACGCCGGATTTCATGGTCGATGTCGATGTACATACACTCACGGTTCTCGGCACAAAGAATCTGCCGGTCGAGACTGCCTGGGGAAAGGTACCTACCCCGTCGTTTTAGCCTAAAGACGAGAAGTTGGCGATTGCTGAGAGGCGGTTCTCCTTCGGCAATGATGTGTGCGCCAGCATGACCGAAATGGGAGTTGAACGGGGCATCACCGTGGAATTGGCAGCAGAATCCTAGGTCTTGTTAGGATTCAGATCCTGGGCCTCGAAGCGGTCATCTGCCACTTCGCCTTGCACGGACTTGTCATGGAACCAACCCGTGCGCGTTACCTCAAAGCAATCGAATGCGGGAATGTAGGGCTTGATGTCCAGTAAGGGCGTACCGTCGAGCATATCCACCTCGGCAATAAGGAGACGATTCTGCTCGACGCCAACAAGACGAACAGCAGACATGCCAATATGATTCGGGCGGGCCGGAGCACGAGTGGCGAATACTCCATGCACCTGATCATCCAGATAGGGGCAAACCAGCAACTGAGGCGTCGAGGCGCGATTCAAAAGATAAATCAACCACAGCCGCTCAAATCCTTCCAGATCGCGCAGGCCAGGAGTGAATTCCGGAAACAGTTCGACCACGCCTTCGGAGTTGCGAGCAACGGCGCTGTGAATGGGCGTGCCTGTCGCGTGCTGAAAGGGCGTATGGATCAAGCCGATCGGGCTCATCGTAAACACTCCAGGTCTTGAACTTGAGCTCTCGTCTTGCATACTCCCTCGCTTCAGCATCGTCAGTTGTGTATAGAATAGTCGCCGTCGCAATTTCTCGATAATGCCGAAACCAAACATGACCCTTTGTTGGCATGGTACAGGACATGCCTCATGTAACCCGCGCCGGTGCGAAGGTCCGAAAAGGTGTACGCATACACGTGGCCTATCGCCTCTAATGCCTCCTCGATCTTGGCGTCCGCTACGTCCAGAGGGTCAAAATGCCAGCCAGATAGACGAAACGTTATCCCGCTGAGCATTAGGCGCATCCCGACCGACAGGCTTTCATTTCTTTCTACGCATTGACTGGCTTGCTCCACGCTTGTCAGCTATTGGGAGCAACGCTCTGTGCTGCTTGGACCTTTGGTGCTGACACCACGACGACTAAAGGACTAAGCGCAGGCACACGCAGAGGCCGGTCATTCCAGGGCGCGGTTTCGACAGCACCCGCTTGAGGAATGCGGAGGTGGTCCGAAGGCTGGATCAGCGAGCAGATTCTTTGCGGATGGCATGCTAAGGCGCTGTTCTAAAGAGCGTTCCAACGCACGCCGTAATGCCCATCGCCAGTGCACCCCAAAACATAACGCGGAGTGCTCCCTTC
>OBLU010001327.1_pt1 | contig 23059 bp, 15 predicted proteins | sample 1518681 | NCBI WGS metagenome assembly OBLU01 (sample SAMEA3539304, study PRJEB22396) | soil metagenome | biome: tundra; feature: field; material: soil | place: USA | collected 2010-05 | depth 0.15 m
AGTCGGCCATGAAGACCTTGGCGCCGGAGTTGAGGGCGTTGATGATCATCTTGCGGTCGACGGGGCCGGTGATCTCGACGCGGCGGTCGAGCAGGTCGGCGGGGAGCGGGGCGACGACCCATTCGGAGTTGCGGATGTTCAAGGTTTCGGGGAGGAAGTCGGGCTTGGCGCCGGCGTCGAGCGCGGCCTGGCGGACTTGGCGGGCGGCGAGGAGCTCTTTGCGGCGGGCGTTGTGTTTGCGCTGGAGGCCGACGATGAAGGCGATGGCTTCGGGGGTGAGGATTTCGGCGTATCTGGGCGTGATTGGCGCCTTGAACTCGATGCCTGCGGGAAGTGGGGTGGGCATAGGAGTCTATAGTAGCCCGGGCGGGGGCGGTGGGACAAAAGCAGATTCCTCCGCTGCGCTGCGGAATGACAACCAAGGGGCTGCGGAATGACAACCAAGGGACGGAATCCCCCGGTTCACGTGCGTTTGTGGATGGCGTAGTAGGGCTGGTTGCTCCAGGTGGAGTTGAGGGGCGGGTGGAGGGTGGCGGAGTCGTCGCCGCGGAGTTCGAAGTAGTACTGGAGCGGGTAGGGGGAGTTGGTGTACGCGGCTGGGATGGCGGCGGTGTGGGTGCCAGCTGTGCGCTGCATGGGGACGGAGAGCCAGCGCTCGCCGTGATTGACGTGGCGATACCAGAGAATGACAGTGGCGGGTGTGGCGATGGTGAGGGGGAGATCGCTGCCGGGGTGGAAGGAATTGGGGGCGGGGTGCTCCGCTGCAATAGTTGGCCGCGATGCTGGCATGGTTGCGGCTTGGATCGCTTTCTTGGCCGCACCGGGATTGGTCTTCTTCGGATCGTAAGTGTGCTCCCACGCCAAAATGTCCGCATCGATCGCGGGCAGGCGGTCCGCCCAGTGGCCGCGGCGGAATGGAGTCGAGCCGTAGCTGACGTCGCTGGCGTAAACGGCTTTGGCGCGTCCAGCCATAGTGGCCCATGCGTCGCGGGCTTTGCGATAGGCGGCGAGAGACTGTTCTGCGGCGTCCGCATCAAGAGTCTGTTCATAAACGTCGCGGAGGAGTGCGGCGCGGAAGAGATTGGCGTAGTAGCTGCCGAGGCCGTTGAGGATGAGGATGTCTTCTTCGGCGCGGCGGAATTCGGGTGTGCGGGCTTTGGAGCCGGCGGCGGTGCGGGCGGCTTCGAGGCCTTTGGTGGAGGTGGCGACGAGGGCTTCGAGCCATGCTATGACTTCGCTGGTGTTGTAGCGGGGGTTGACGGTGCCGGCGACCAGGTCTTTGGCGTGCTGGTCGATGCTGGTGAAGAGTTGCGGATCGAGCGGGCTGATGGCGCTGACGTTGTGGGGCGCCGGATTGTCGGTGAAGAGCGGGCGGGTGGTGTAGGGGAGGATGGAGGCGTGGGTCAGCATCTCCGGCCAGAACTCGTGGTTGGAGGCGGAGGGGCACCAGGCGGTGGTGACGAGAGGAAGGATGCGGCTGGAGGCGGCGAGCGCGGTTTCGAGCGCGGGGCCGGCGGGGCCGAAGGCTTGCTTGAGGTAGCGGTGGTGGAAGTCCGGCGCGGTGTCGGGGTTGTAGAGGTAGCGGCCCCAGAGCATGTACGTAACGGCAAATTTGGCGGTGTCGAGTGAGGCGGGGCCGATGGATGCGTCGGCGTAGGCGTCGCGGCCGCCGGGTTTGCCGGAGCCTTCGCGGCCTTTGAAGAAGAGCGGCTCCATGAGTTCGAGGCCGGCGGCTCCGCAGAAGTTGGCGGCGCGGCCGTATCCGGCGGCGAGGGCGGGGTCGCCCCAGAGTAGGTGGCGCTGGGTGCCGGGCCAGACGCGGAAGAGGAGGTCGATGCCGCTGTTCTGCTGGTAGAAGTCGCCGTAGCCGTAGCGGGTGAAGTTGCGCGAACCGTTGGAGAGGGCAAATGTCCCGGTGACGCCTTCGCGGGGGTATTCGGCGGCGCGGATGTCGGACTGCTGATAGCCGAGGCCGAGGTGCTCGGCCCAGTACTTGGCGCCGGCTTTGACGGGCATTCCGGTTTTGACGGCCATGTCGATCATGGTCTGGTTGAGACCCTTGGCGTGCATGTCGATCTCGATTACGCGGGGCTTGCCATCGGGGGTGCGCGCCTCGGGGATTGCGTCGAACACTTTTTGCCAGAAGGGATAGCTGCCTTCGGGGATGCCGCTCTCGCCATGGATGCGCATGGTGATGCCCTTGATCTGCGGGCAGGCCTTGAGGATGAGCGCGAGGGCGTCGTGACAATACTGGGCGTGGGTTTCGGGCGTGAGGCCGACGATGTGGTGGTCGGAGTGCGGGCTATCGGTCCACTGGTAGGCGTGGGTCCAGATACCGAGTTGGAAGTCCAGGCCGCGGCGGGCGGTTTCGGCGGCGATGAACTGGAGGGTTTCGAGATTACGCTGGCGCTCGCCGGGTTGGAGTGCGGGCTCGACGTGGACTTGCTCGTAGCCGGGGACTTCGACGAGGTACGGGTAGGGGAAGTGGAGATAGTCGCCGGTGACACCGCGGGGGAAGTCGTAGGCGATGCCGAGGGTGAAGGCGAAGCGGTTGAAGCGCGCGGCGGCGAGGGTGTCGAGGTAGTCGGTCCAGAAGGCGCGGTCGTAGAACCAGGACTTGTCTTCGATCTCGGAGCAGAAGGCGCGGGAGACGCTGCGAACTTTGTTGGGGGTAGTTTCGATGAGCGGCGCGGCGAAGTGGAGCGCCGTGATGGGATCGTCGCTGAGGCGGACGCGCTCGGCGAGTTCGAGAATGGCGTAGGTGATACCGCGGACGTCGCTCCCGGTGGCGAGCAGCCCGCGCGAACTGTTTATGTGGCCGGGAATTAGCGCTGTTGATTCAGGTTGCGTGAATTTCGGTAGGTTTGGGAAGACCGCGAGTTCGCTGGTGATAGGCGCAATGACGATTGTCTGGCCATCAAAACCTAACATGCGTGCGTCAGTGCCGTCCCGAGTGGAAAGGCGGTCGGGTCCGATTGCATCTCGGAGTTTTTGCGCGGCCCAGCGGACTGGCTCGTTGTTAATCAGAGGGGAAGCGTCATCGGTGATAATGGCAATCTTGCCGGCTTGCGGAGCGGCGTGGGCGAATTCGGCGGCACTGAGCGAGGCGGCTGCTGCGCTGAGCTTGAGGAACGTCCGGCGAGTGGCTTTTCTTGACATGAGGTTGTCCTAAGCGAAGCGCAGGCTGACGCGGCCGGCATGAGCGAAGCTGGCCTCGGCTTGTGAGCCAGGCATGGCGGGGGTGTTTCCGGTCCAGCTTCCGGTGGTGATCCACTGGCCGGCTTCGAGGCCGCCGGTGCGGGCGGCGCCTTCGTTGGCGAGGTAGGGAAGCAGGCGCATGAGGTCGCCGGAGGTGTTGGAGCCGGTGCGCTCCACCTGGACTACTCCGTCGATCATGAGCGTGACGGTTTCCTGCTGGAAGTCGAGGGATTTCCAGTCCGCGCAGGCTGGGCCGTAGATGAAGCCGCCGTGCATCTGGAGGTCGGCGAGCGCGGAGAAATTGTTGGCTGCTTTGGGATCGATGAGGCCGGACTCGAGTTCCTCGAGGATGGGGTGGCAACTGGCGATGGCGGCGACGATCTCTTCGCGGGTGTACGGCGTCTCGCGCGGCGGCAGGTCCTGGCCGAGCAGGAAGGCGATCTCGGCTTCGAGGACGCGGTAGCGATAGGTGGGACCGCTGAGGATTGCGCCGCTGGGGGCCATCCACGCGCGGGGCATGGGCGCGAAAAACGGGGTGGCGTCGGGGGAGGGGGCGCCAATCTTCCAGCCGCCGATGTCTTCGTAGGCGAGGGCCATTTCGTCGTGGACGCGAGCGACCTCTTCGAGCGAGGTGGGCTGCAGCTCGGGGGGCAGGTCAGCGATTGGCTTGTGGGTGCGGCGGGCATCGAGCAGCAGGTTGGCTGCTTCGATCATGTCTTTTTCGCGTGATCCGGAAATCATCGGGCGGCTCCAGGTTTTATGATCCCTGCCAGTGTCGCTCATGCGGGCTGGTTCTGTCATGCAAAGGGCTAAAGGCTGCGCTGAAGCGGGCGGATTGAGGCACATGCAAGCGTGACCCAGAGGAGTTATTCCCGATGCTCTGAACATCGTGATAAAAACATCCGCAACGGCAGGGCCAGATCTGTAACGCCGTGAGAAGGCTCAGGAGGATTGTGCGATGCGATTTAGATCTATGGGGCGGTTGGTTGTTTTGTGCGGCGTAGTGACTGCGCCGATGCCGGCAGTGAGCGCAATGGCAGCGGTCGATGCCTACATGACGATAGAAGGGGCCAGGCAGGGGAAGATCAAAGGCGGAGACGTGAAGACGGCCGGCACGGAGCAGATCCGGCTGAGTGACGTGGTCCGCGAGGAGAGCAGGGACGCGGCGAGCGGGATGGCGACAGGGAAGCGCCAGCATGGAACGATCACGATCGTGAAGGAGATCGACAAAGCCTCACCGATGTTGTATCAGGCACTGAATTCGAATGAGGGGTTCAAGGTGTCGATCGTGTTCCCGGGCGGCAGTGCGAAGACGGAGAAGGCGGCGCAGAGGATCGACCTGGACGACGCGGTGATCACGAACGTCAGCAAGGTCGGGAGCAGCGAACGAATCACGTTCACTTATCAGAAGATCGTAGTGACCTACATGAATGGCAACAAGAGCGCCCAGGACGCCTGGGACGCCAAGTAGCGCCGGCGGAGTGCGTCGCGTAGACGCGGGGATGTTCTAGACTCGAAGCATCGAGACGCCGGTGACATCGATCGAAGCGCGGCCTGAGGGCGAGCCGCATCTGTTGCGCAGCCTGAATCTGCGCGGCGCGGTCACGCTGAACATGCTGGACATGATCGGCGTGGGGCCGTTTATTACGCTGCCGCTGATCCTGGCGGCGATGGGCGGACCGCAGGCGATGCTGGGCTGGATCCTGGGGGCGGGGCTGGCGCTGTGCGATGGCCTGGTGTGGGCGGAACTGGGCGCGGCGATGCCGGAGGCCGGCGGGTCGTACGCGTTTCTGCGAACGATCTACTCCGGGGCGGACGGGACGCGGAAGCTGGGACGCTTTCTGGCGTTTCTGTTCATCTTCCAACTGACGTTTTCGGCGCCGCTTTCGGTGGCATCGGGGTGCATTGGGCTGAGTCAGTACGCGACGTATCTGTGGCCTTCGCTAGCGGGGCATACGGTGAGCCACATGGCGCAGGTGGGAGCGTATCGCGTCGGGGTTGCGGCCGGGCCGACGACGCTGGTGGCGATTGCCGCGGTGCTGGCCGCGGTGTTTCTGCTGTATCGCGGACTGACGGGGCTGCGCGTGGTGGCCACGGTGATGTGGTGCGCGGTGATGGCGCTGGTTGCGTGGATCCTGGTGACGGGGCTGGTGTTCGGGCATGTGGCGCAGGCGTTCACGTTTCCACCGGGCGCGTTTGCGCTGACGCCGGGATTTTTTCTGGGGCTGGGGTCGGCGATGCTGATCGCGACGTACGACTATTGGGGCTACTACAACATCACGTTTCTGGGCGGCGAGGTGAAGGATGCGGCGCGCACGGTGCCGCGGGCAATCCTGATCTCGATTGTGCTGGTGGCGGCGATGTACCTGGCGATGAATATCTCGGTACTGGCGGTGCTGCCGTGGCAGGGAATTGTGGGGGTGCATGATTTAGGCGCGCGGCGGGCGGTGATATCGACCTTTATGGAGGTGGCGTACGGGCCGCGGATGGGGCCGGCGCTGGGCAAGGTCGCGGCCGTGCTGGTGATGGTGACGGCGTTCGCGAGCGTGTTCTCGCTGCTGCTGGGCTACTCGCGGATTCCGTATGCGGCGGCGCGCGACGGCAATTATTTCCGCGCGTTCGGGCGGCTGCATGCGAAGGGATTTCCGCATGTGTCGCTACTGGTGTTGGGAGCGGCGGCGATCTGCTTCTGCTTCTTTTCGCTGGCGGACGTGATTGCGGCGCTGGTAGTGCTGCGGATTCTGCTGCAGTTCCTGATGCAGCATGTCGGGGTGATTTATTTGCGGCGGAGCCGGCCGGAGATGGAGCGGCCGTTCCGGTTGTGGCTGTACCCGCTGCCGCCGTTGCTGGCGATTGCTGGCTTCGTATACATCTTGTTGGAGCGGACGAATTTTCAGCGGGAGATTTTGGGGGCAGGAGTGCTGATTGTGGTGGGAACGGTTATCTACCTGATGAGGGAAGGGATGCAGAGTCGCGCTTAGAGCTTCTCGGCTTCAGCCATTTCCAATGCTTTGGAGAGAGCTTTGAGCACCTTTTGACGCTTCGGCTCTTCTAGCAGATACATCGGCAAGCGCTCGAACCATCGCTCCACTTCCCATCCTCGCTGTTCTCGCCAATCTTCGCCGAGGTCCCTCGCGAGCTTCTTAGCTGCAATTCGGCTGCTTGGACGCGTTTTCTTGCGGTAATACTCGATGCACTCCCGCAATTGTCCAATGCTCCCAAATCTGAAAGTGAAGGACGCGACGCTGACCACAATGACGTGACGCGGGATCAAGCTTGCTGTGCCGTCCAACCACGTGATCGGCTCTTTCGAGATTCGCGCCATCTTTACCCCTTGGCCCAGCCGACTTAGCCAGTCTCTATTCCAAGTGTCTACCGTCAGGCTGGGCACGTTGCTATGCCACTACCAAACTCTACATCCAAAGTGAACCGGAATGCGTATTTAGGTAGTCTAAGCAGTGGGCCCCCATGGTGGCGCCAAGGCAGAAGCCGACGCGGGAGATCAATAAGATGGTGATTAGGAAAAGCGGTCGTCTGGACGGAAGCAACATTGCATCGTCGGAGATTACGCCGAGGGAGTCGTTCTTCAACCGGCGAAATTTTCTGACGGGAGCGGCGGCACTAGGCGCGGGTGCGCTGGCGCTGAAACAGGTGCCGGGACTGATCCATCCGAACGCGGTGCACGCGGACCAGAAACTGGAGACGGTTCCGTCGAAGTACACGGTGCCGGATACGCAGACGCCGTTTGCCAAGGCGACGACCTACAACAACTACTACGAGTTCGGGACGGACAAGAGCGATCCGGCGAAGAACGCGCATACGCTGCACACGCGGCCGTGGACGGTCGAGGTGTCCGGGCTGGTGAAGCAGAAGAAGACGGCCGATGTCGACACGATCATGAAGTACCGGCCGATCGAGAGCCGCGTTTACCGGCACCGCTGCGTGGAGGCGTGGTCGATGGTGATTCCGTGGGACGGTTACTCGCTGGGCGAGTTCATCTCGTGGGCGGAGCCGCTGCCGAGCGCGAAGTTTGTGCAGTTCCTCTCCGACGACAAGAACAGCGACATGCCGGATAAGCCGGGTGGCTACAACTGGCCGTACTCCGAGGGGTTGCGGATGGACGAGGCGATGAATCCGCTGTGCCTGTTGACGTTCGGCTGCTATGGTGAGGTGCTTCCGAACCAGAACGGCGCGCCGATCCGCGTGGTGAGTCCGTGGAAGTATGGGTTCAAGAACGGCAAGGCGATTGTGAAGATGATCTTCACCGACAAGCAGCCGCGCACGTTGTGGAACGAGATTGCTGCGAATGAATATGGTTTCTACTCGAACGTGAATCCGCAGGTGGATCATCCGCGGTGGTCGCAGGCGCATGAGCGGCGGATCGATTCGAGCGCGTTTCCGAAGACGATTCCGACGCAGATGTTCAACGGCTACGGCGATCAGGTGGCGAGTATGTATGCGGGGATGGATCTGAAAAAGAATTTCTAGGAATTTGCATGCCGACAAAATGGATCCCCTCTGTGAAGGTGCTGGTGCACCTGGTGTGCCTGGTGCCGGCGTTCCAACTGGTGCAGATGTACCGGTCGGGCGCGCTGGGATTGATGGCGGACCCGGTGAACTACATCACGCATCAGACCGGCTATTGGGCGCTGTTTCTGCTGATGGCGTCGTTGGCAGTGACGCCGGTGCGGCGGTTGCATGCGAAGCTGGCGAACCTGATCCGGTTCCGGCGGCTGCTGGGCTTGTACGCGTTCTTCTATGCGACGCTGCACCTGTCGACGTACGTGTTTCTGTTCTCGGGCTACGACGTGCCGACGGCGTGGGCCGGGCTGCGCGCCGGACACCTGGGCGTTCTGGTGGATCAATGGAAGCTGGTATGGCCGACGGTTCTCGATGATCTGAAGAAGCGGCGGTTCATCCAGGTGGGGCTGTTCGCATGGTTCCTGCTTTTCCTGCTCGCGGTGACTTCGCCGGCGTTTATCCTGCGGTGGATGGGTGGGAAGAACTGGCGGCTGCTGCACTCCGCGGTGTATGTGGCGGCGATGGCAGGATGCATCCATTACTGGTGGCTGGTGAAGAAGGGCGTGCGGGCGCCGCTTCCGTTTACGCTGGTGTTGGTGGCGCTGCTGCTGGCTCGGGTGGTGTGGAGTGCGATGAATCGGCGGCGAGGAGCGGTTGCCGTGGCCCGGCGGCCCGTGGTGGCGGGCGGGTGAGCGAAGTTGCCGGGCAAGCGCAACTTCGTGGGGTCAACCTAGGTCTAAGCTAAGGGAGAGGCTCCCCTATGCGCAGGATTCTGTTCATTGCCCTCGCTCTTATTCCCATCTCGATGATTCCGTTGCTGGCGCAGGATGATGCGCCGGCCGCTGACGCGCGACAGAAGGCGGCGGCGAAGACCTTTGCGGGCAAAGCCAAGGCGGCTGCACCGAAGCCTGTTGCATCTGTTGCGCCGGCCCTGGTTCCGCTGACCGAGCGCGAGCGTATTTTGCAGGTGCTGGATCGGTTCACGTTCGGGCCGCGGCCGGGGGATGTCGACCGCGTGTTGGCGATGGGCGTGGATAAGTGGTTCGAGCAGCAACTCAATCCTGATGCGATCAAGGACCCGGCGCTGGATCGGCGGCTGGGAGATTTCCCCACGCTGAACATGACGCCGGAGCAAGCGCTGACGGTGTTCCCCGACCGCGGGACGATCCAGCGTATTGCGGACGGCAAGCAGCCGATGCCTGGTGATCCCATGTTGGCGTCGATGTATGAGGTGCAGATTGCCAAACTGCGGAAGGAGGCGGTCGATCGCAAGACCGATGCGGGCGGCAACCTTCCGCCTGAGCCGAGCGACGCGGAGAAGGCGGCGGATAAGCAGGAAGGCCAGATTACCGCGGCGCGCATTGCCGGCGAGCTGTTTGCGTTGCCGAAGAATCAGCGCATGGCCGCACTGATCCAGATGCCGGTGGAGGATCGCATTGCGTTCACCGGAAATGTTGGCGGAGACCAGAAGAATCTGTTGATGGCGGACTTCAATCCGCGCGAGCGCGAGATCTTTCTGGGGATGGCTTCAGGCATTGGCGCGCAGTACCAGATCGGGCAGGAGTTGGCGCAGGCGAAGATGGTGCGCGCGATTCTGAGCGAGCGGCAGTTGCAGGAGGTGATGACGGACTTCTGGTTCAATCACTTCAACATCTACATCGCCAAGGATTCAGGCCAGTGGTACACGACGAGCTACGAGCGCGACGTGATCCGCAAGAATGCGCTGGGCAAGTTTGGCGACCTGCTGCTGGCGACCGCGCAGAGCCCGGCGATGATGGTGTATCTCGATAACTGGCTGAGCGTCGGGCCGGACTCGCCGGCGAATGGCGTCAATCCGGCGAACCCGCGATCGAAGCCGGGGAACAAAGGGCTGAACGAGAACTATGGCCGCGAGATTATGGAACTGCACACGGTCGGCGTGAATGGGGGATACACTCAGGCGGATGTGACGAATCTGTCGGCGATCCTGACCGGATGGACGGTGAACCAGCCTTACTCTGCGGGCGGGTTCCAGTACGATCCGAAGCGGCATGAGCCGGGGACGAAGGTGTGGCTGGGGCACAGGATCGGCAGCGGGCCGACGTTTGTGCCGCAGGGCGGGTCGGCGGTCAACGCGGAGCAGGCGGCGAGAACGGCTCCCGCGATGAGCGATTCGATGGAGGAGATGATGATGGGCGGCGGCACCGGGCAGAAGGCCGTCGCGCTAGCGAACGCGCCGGGCAATGCCGGAATGAAGGAAGGTCTGGAGGCGCTGAACGTACTTGCGCACAGTCCGCAAACGGCGCACTTCATCAGTTGGAAGATCGCGCAGCGGTTTGTGGCGGACGATCCGCCGCCTGCGCTGGTGGATCGCATGGCGAAGACGTTTCTCGCGTCGGATGGCGACATCAAGGCGGTGCTGCGCACGCTGGTGGCGAGCCCGGAGTTCAACTCGAAGAAATATTTCCGCAACAAGGCGAAGACGCCGATGGAGTTTCTGGCGTCGGCGTATAGGAGCACGCTGACGGATCCGTCGAATCCAGGCGCGCTGGTGAACTCGATGCGGACGATGGGCATGGAGCTGTACCACGCATTGCCGCCGACGGGATATTACATCACCGCGGATCATTGGATGAATTCGAGTGCGCTGGTGGATCGGCTGAACTTCGCGTATCAGTTGACGAACGGCAAGTTTGCCAACCAGAAGTTCGACGCACCGAAGGTGGTTGCGCTGGGGTTGATGAGCGAGCCTGCCGAACCGGCGTCCGCCGCGACGGCAGCATCCGTGCGGCCCGCACCGCCGGCGTACGCTGAGGCAACGTGGACGGGGGCTGCTCCCGCGGAGAAAGCGGCGACGCCATCCGGCACGGAGATCGCGCTGAAGGTGCTGGAGTCGACGCTGATCGGCGACCAGGTATCGAGCCAAACGAATGAGCTGATCCACAAGCAGATTGCAGAGGCGAGCCAGCAGAACACGAACACCAGCGATATGCTGAATCTCTTGACGGCGCTGGTGATGGGGTCGCCCGAGTTCCAGCTCCGCTAGGTTAGTGCTTCGGCTGGCGGCTCGCATACACCGGCAGCTCTCCCGCAACTTTTGTTTGCAGACGATAGACGCTGGTCGACGCCGTGATGTACAAGGTGTGGCCGTCTTCCGCGAAGGCCAGGTTAGCGGCGACTTCCGGCAGCTTGATCTGCCCGAGGACCTTGCCTTGCGGCGTGATGATTCGAATCCCTCCGGGGCCTGTCGACCAGATGTTTCCTGCCATATCGACCTTGAGTCCGTCGGGGATTCCCGGGCCTCCCCCGCGACCTTGATATTCAATCAGCATGCGGCCGTTCGAGACGGTGCCGTCGCTGCCGACGTCGTAGGCTTTGACATACATCTGTGGCCCGCTGTTGGAGACGTACAGGGTCTTGCCATCGGGTGAAAAACCAATTCCATTTGGCGTGGCCAGATCGGTGATCATCGGGGTCAGTTGACCGTGGAAATAGCGGAAGACTGCATTGAACGGCAGTTCCTTATCCGGAGATCGGTTCATGCCTTTGAGACCGTAGGGCGGATCGGTGAACCAGAACGACCCATCCGGCGCGAACACGATATCGTTCGGGCTGTTCAGCTTTTTGCCCTGGTATGAATCGAGCACGGTGGTCTCGTGCAAGGTGTTGTCCAGCCGGGCGATGGTGCGTCCGCCCTGAAGACAGGCCAGCACAGAGCCATCCTGATCAGGGGCCATTCCGCCCGATCCCTGATCGAGGCCCGGCGTCTTCTCTTTGACGCCACCTGGATTGTCGAGCAGCAGTTCCACCTTGCCATCCCGCGTGACGGCGCGCAGTTTGTCTCCGCGCACATCGCCGAACCAGAGTCTGCCCCCGCGCCATAAAGGTCCCTCGGTAAAGGTGAAACCTGTGGCAACCCGTTCAATCTGTTTTCCGGGCACAATCAGCGCGTCGAGTGCTGGATCGAGACGATCGATGCGCATAGCGGGTGGCGCGGGTTGGTCGGGAGCGGCAACTGATTGTGCGACGGATGAGTGGAACGAAACCGTCGTGAGCGCCAAGCCAAGAAGGGGAACTGCTACAAATTTCGTCATCAATATCCTCGATGTTTAAAAGCCCAAGAGATTAGAACAGTGCGTGGGCTAGTCCGGCAAGATGAACAGTTAAGCGGCGATTCAGTTCAGCTCAGAGGCCGGCGAAGAGATCGGTCTGCTGCACGGCCGCCTGCGGGTGCGGCGTGTTGGCGAGCGTGTAGAACTCCTGGCCGGCACGCTTCTCGAAGAAGGACTGGAATTTTTCCATCAGCGGAAGCTGCGAAGTATGCGCGCGGAAGGCTTCGAACTTGCGGTGCTGCACGTGGCGGACGTCGAGGGTGACGGTCCACGGCGCGGGCAGCGGGGAAGGGCGGCCGGGGAAGAAGAAGTTGGTGGTGTTGTAGAAGAGGCGCTGGGCCACGTGGATGGGGCCGAGGTCGGGGAAGCGCTTGGGCGATGCGGCCCAGTGGAAGGCGGCGGTGGTGAAGGCCGAGACCATGGTGTGGTCGGCGTGCGTGTTCATCGCGCCGTCCTGGCCGAAGGTGAGCACGATCTGCGGCTTGTCCTGGCGAATGCGCTTGACCAGCTTTGCGGCAGTCTCGGAGAAGTTGGCGAACTCAAGCTGGCCGTCCTGGTAGTCCCATAGCTCGTGGTGGGCGACGTCGAGGATCTTGCAGGAGGCGGCGAATTCTTCGCGGCGCATCTGGCCGAGATGCTCGGGCGTGGTGGAGTCGCCGCGATTGGTGGCGGCCTGGCCATCGGTGAAGCAGATGACGGTGGTCTCGACGCCGGCTTCCGCGGCGAGCATCAGGGCGCCGCCAAAGGCGAAGCATTCGTCGTCGGGATGGGCGGTGACGCAGAGAAGTTTGAGGGGCGATTGATCGGTCATGGGTAGATCAAGGGTATCGCAGGTGCGATGGTAAGTGGTCCGCGAGCGGATCAGACGCAACGAGATCGGAGCCCCGGGAATTATCCGCCGTGGTAAGCTTCATGAGAAATGTCCGCGATTGAGGAGAGGATTTCAATCTCCAATTTTGAGCTCGCATCGGGCGCTTTGGTCTGGATACGCGGGGGGTGTCGAGTTCGCCAGGCCGGGATTCCTCGGCGGGTTGAAGCACATCGCGGGTGAGGAGAAGTGAGTGCCGTTCGATCCCACAACCGCCGCTGAGTATCCAATCCTGATTGGCTGTGATGAGGTTGGAACTGGAGCTTTATGCGGACCCGTAGTCGCCGCAGCGGTGTGGTTCGATCCGCTATCCATCCCTCAATCCCTGTTTGCGGATCTTGACGACAGCAAGCAGCTTACGCGCAGGAAGCGAGCGTTGCTTGCAGTCGCAATTCGCCAGGCGGCGCGTGTTTGCATTGCGGCTTCGTCGGCGGATCAGATCGACAAAAGAGGGATTCGGCCGGCGACGTTGTCGGCAATGCGCAGAGCGATCCTTGGGTTGCAGGTCAACGCTCCTGTGCGAGTTGACGGCCTGGTGGTTCCCAAACGTGTGCCGCTGCCGTGCATGGCAGTGGTGAAGGGTGATGCTACCGTTCCGCAGATTGCAGCCGCTTCTATAGTCGCAAAGGTCTTCCGAGATACAGTCATGTTCCGGCTGGCAAGGAAGTTTCCCGATTACATGTGGGAGAAGAACGTCGGCTATGGCACCGCCGAACACCTGAGCGCAATTGAACGATGCGGCCCTACCAAGTATCACAGGAAGAGCTACGCTCCTTTATTGCAGCCGAGCCTTTTGTTTATGAGCGAGTTCATAGACCTGGAACTCAATGAGCGTGTGCCATTGTGAAATAGCAGTCAGCCCCAGATCATCCTTAGCGGGATTGCTTGCGCCGCTGCTCTTCGATTCTCCCACCCTGCCAGACCCGGGAAAAGCCGAGATCCGCGAAGGCGAGCAAGCTTCGAGGCGGAAAGGGATGCGCATGCTCGATTCGTCTCAGCGACTATCCTTGGCGCCGAGTTGTTCGCGGCGAGCGAACAATGGAACCCAGATGTACTAACAACCTAGAACTTTCAATCATGTACATCCCTCAGGCTCGCGTTAACAAGATTGTACGAGACGAACGTATTCAATACCGTCTTCGCAATCTAGAGTGGCCCGCGTGTTTCTGAGGACCGTTTCAGGATATTGAAAATTGAGACAAAAAGCATGCGGGAAAGTCCGCGGTCAATCGCCTCTTGGTCGGGTACAGGCGCTAATCTCAGCTACCGAAAAGAAAGTGATAATGTTCCTTTCCGAACGGCCTGTACGAGTCCCCAGTGTCGCAGTTTGCCGTGATCGACGCCTTGAAGAAGGGCTCTCTCCCTAACTTCCCGCTTTCTTGTATTGCAACCCTTTCAGGAGTGAACATGCATAATCGGATTCTGCGCGTATGCTGGGCGGTACTGGCAGTAGCGTTCATGCTCGTTTCCACGGCCAAGGCCCAGACCTCTTGCAGCATCGGCTACAGCATCAGCAGCTCATGGAGTGGCGGCTTTAACGGCGGCCTCACCATCTACAACACCGGCACAACAGCCATCTCATCGTGGGGATTGGGTTTTGCCTTTGCCAATGGCCAGGTGGTTTCGAGTTCCTGGAACAGCACCTATGCCCAGAGCGGCGCCAATGTGACGCTGACCAACGTGTCCTATAACGGCAGCATCGCCGCCGGCAGCAACATCAGCGGGATCGGCTTCACCGCGAGTTGGAACAACACGACGAACTCCGTTCCGACCGCATTCGCGCTCAACGGCGTGGCCTGCAGCATCGCGCCCACGGCCGGGACCTTCACTCTCTCCGGGCCATCTTCGGTTTCCGTTCAGCAGGGTTCCGGCGGAGGCGGATGGATTAATATCAACGGCTCAGGCGGATTCAACGGCACCGTGTCCTTCAGTGTTTCCGGGTTGCCTACCAATGCTTCCGTCGGGATCTCCCCCAATCCGGGCAGCACCGGCACATGGCTGCAGTTCAGTGTTCCCAGTTCGGTGACAGTGGGGAGCTATCCAATCACCGCGACGGGAACCTCGGGCAGCTTATCGGCCACAACGAGCTTTCCATTGATAGTGCAGGCGCCTGCCAGCTTCACTCTCAACGGACCATCTTCCATTTCCGTGCAGCAGGGCAGCTCTGCCGGCGGCACGGTCAATATTGTGGGGTCGGGCGGATTCAACAGCCCAGTTACCTTAAGCGCTTCCGGGCTGCCCAGCGGGGTCACCGTTGGCTATTCCGCCAACCCCGCGACCGGCAGCACAGGGCTTCAGTTCTATGCCAGCAGCACGGCAGCTACAGGCACCAGCACCGTAACCATTACCGGAACCTCCGGATCTCTGATGGCGTCAACTGGGACTGCGCTGACTGTGGCTGCACCCTGCACCCCCACGGCGATCACTCCCTGGACGAACACGAACAACTCCTGGGTATCGACATCGACAGCTACGGTGACTTCCACCTCCGCGGTTGTCGACCTGGGTCCGCAGCCTACCACGGGAACCTGGAGTTGGACCGGCCCCAACGGATTCACCTCGAACTCGCGAGAGATCGACAGCATTCATCTCAACACCGGCTCCAATGTCTATATCGCCACTTACACGAACTCAAGCTCCTGCAAGAGCACGCAGACCTTCTCGATTACGGTCGGCACGGTCCTCCCTCAGCCAACCATCGCAATTGTCCCCGACGAGACGACACATCCGTACGCTGAAAACCTGATCGTGACCGCCGCCGTGTCCGGCAGCGGCGGAACGCCGACCGGCAGCGTGGTGCTCTCGAGCGGAAGCTATACCTCCCCGGCCACGACGCTGAGTTCCTCAGGCTCCGCGACTTTCTACATTCAGCCCGGCTGGCTCCCAGCAGGGTCCAATACGGTGCCCGTCACCTATTCGCCCGATTCCAAAAGCTCGACGATCTACGCGGCTTCGGCGAACACGGTGAACATGACCATCGCCACGCCCGGCAGCACAAGCGTTGCCGTCAATATCAATCCGTTGGCCAATCGCCACCTGATCAGCCCGTATATCTACGGTCTCAACACGATGACCGAGTCCGACATTACCAACCTTTCGCCGGGCTTAGTCCGCTTTGGTGGCAATGAGGCTACGAACTACAACTGGAAGCTGCTAACCTACAACGCGGGTGGAGACTGGTACTTCGAGGATTTCGGTCTCGGGGGTGTGGACTCGGTGCAGTTGACCCAGTTCACGACGAACTCGGGCAGCCACATGCTCACCACAATGCCGATGCTCAGCTGGGTAGCCAAGCAATCCGGATCGAGCTTCTCCGTCGCCAAGTACGGTGCGCAGTGCCAGTTCGACCCGTATAACCACGACGCCGGCAACGGCTACAAAACGGACTGCACGACGCCCGTGACCACTCAACCTGCAACAGACGCATATTACCCGCTGGTCGATACCGCGCAGAACTGCCCATCCGGCACCACCGATGGCAGCACATGCCTGGACCGCCAAACCTGGGCGCAAGCGCTCTCCACGGCCTTTGGCAACACCACCTGCAATGTTCCCTATTCCTCAATCACCAGTTGCCACTTCTACGACATGGACAACGAACCGGAGATCTGGGGTGGCTCGCACCGCGACGTGCATCCTACCCAGACTGGATACAGTGAGTTGGCGAATCTCTTTGAGGCGGAAGGAACCGCTCTGAAGAGCTGGGATTCGAGCGCGATTCGTTTCGGCCCCATCACCTGCTGCTATAGCTTCCTCTGGACGGGCAACAGTCCCACCGACGGCAGAAGCAGTCATGCGAACGTCGACTTCGTGCCCTGGTGGCTGAACCACGTCAATTGGCAGGATCAGATCAACGGAGCACGTAGCCTCGACGCCTTTGACATCCATGCCTACTTCAGCGACAACATCAACAACTCCGGCTTCACCAACCCGCAACTGCGCAGCGAAGTGGCCAAGTACGTCCGCACCTATTGGGATCCCACGTATTACACCGCAGGGGATGATGCCAATTGGATCACCACGACGCAACCCAACCGCGCGATACCCTTCCTGATCCCGCGTTTGAAGGCTCTGGTGAATGCCATCTATCCGGGAACACCGCTCTCGTTCACGGAGTGGGAGTCGTTCTTCACCGAGTGGGAGTTCGCCACGGCGCTCTCCGACGCCGATGCCTATGGCACTATGGGTCGCGAGGGTCTGAGCTTCTCCACACGCTGGGGCGGGCCGAGCTCAACCGACACCAACACCAATCAGCCTCATCCCAACTACCAATCCTTCAAGCTGTGGACCAACTACGACGGGGCTCACCACGGCTTTGGCACTCTCTCGGTCTCGGACCAGAGTTCCGCCAATCCGGACCAGTTCCTCAGCTTCGCCGCGCTCAACTCAACCGGTACGACGATGACGATCATGGTCCTGAACAAGGATCCGGACAACACCGCGAACGTAACCTTCAACCTGAACGGCTTCACCGCGTCCACCTATACGGCGTATACGGTGGGGTCGACTAACCCCAGCGCTATCACGTCTTCGTCCTCGCAGTCCTGGAGCGCGACGCAGACCTTCCCTCCGTACAGCATCACGCTGCTGGTGGTGAACGGAACGCAAAGCCCGGCCCCGGTAACAGAGTGGTATATGAAGGCGGACGATCTGATGATTCCCGCCGGCGGTACCGCGCAGCTAAACCCGAGCAACTACAGCGGTTCAACCAACGTGACTGTGACCTCGGCGGTGTTCGACGCATTCGAGGGCGCGCCAGCCTGCAACGGATCGTTCGCGATCACGAGCAATACGATCTATCAGTATTGGCCGGCGTTTATCACTGCCACGGCGCCCACTGCCCCGGGCTTCTGTCACTACACGGTGACCGGAAACGATGGGACGGCGACGTCGACTCAAAGCGGCTGGATCGTGGTCGGCAACCCGTCTGGCACACTTACGAGCACTGGCAGCGGACAGTCCGGCAACCGAGGGACAACGCTTTCGCAGCCTCTGACGATCACACTCAACCCCGGCTCATCAGGCATTTCTGCCTCAGGCGCCGAAATCTTCTTCACAACGTCCGCCGGTTCACTCTCGAACGGCACCACCAGCGGAGCCAAGGTTATCGCCACCACCAACGCTTCGGGCGTCGCTTCGGTGACCCTGACGCTGCCCTCGTCACCTGGCACCGTAACCGTTACCGCCCAGGATCAGTTCGCCGTCGGGGGCGCCACCACAACCTATACTGAAACCGCCCAGTAGGTCCATGACGATCGGAGATCGCCGTTTGCAGCTGACCCAAGTGCATTCGGGCGATTTCCCTTCGCAAGACAATCTGATCGTTGTTGAAGGAGTAATCATGCAGAATCGCATCTTCCGCACATGCTGGATGATCCTGGCGGTCGCACTCGTGCTCGTCTCCAGCGCCAAGGCTCAAACAGCTTGCGAGGTCAACTACCAGATCACCTCCCAGACGTCTGGCAGTTTCACTGCCGGCATCGCCATCTACAACACCGGAACGACGGCCGTCTCCTCCTGGAAGTTGGCCTGGACGTTCGCCAACGGTCAGAAGGTGACCAAGTCCGTCAACAGCACCTATAAGCAAACCAGATCCAATGTGACGCTGAGCAGCGTCTCCTCCGACGGCAGCATTCCCGCCGGCGGCAGCGTCACCGGCGTCAGTATTACGGGTAGCTGGAACAACGTCACAAACTCGGTTCCCACGGCCTTCACGCTCAACGGTGTAGCCTGCAAAATCGGAACCCCGACGACCGGTGTTGCGGTGAATGTTAATGTTCAGGCCAATCGCCACTTCATCAGTCCGTACATTTACGGCGGCAACGGATTCACCAGCGTTTCGCAGCTCTCGGACCTGGGGCTGCCGTTCGTTCGCTGGGGTGGCAACGCCACGTCGGACTACAACTGGCAGTTGCACACGTACAACTCCGGTGGGGACTGGTACTTCGAGGATTTCGGTTTGGGCGGCTCGGAACCCGACTCGGTGCAGTTCATTACCGACGCCCAGAGCGGAGGGGCCTCTCCCTTAACGACGATGGCGATGTTGCCGTGGGTCGCGCAGAGCGGGGAGAACGGAACCAACGGCCACTGGAGCTATTCCATTGCCACCTTCGGCGCGCAATGCTCTCACGATCCTTACAACACAGACGCCGGCAACGGACAGAAGACCGACTGCTCGACACCGGTGACAACCAATCCCGTAACGACGGCGTACTTCCCGCTGCTCGACAGCTCCAGTCAATCGTGCCCCACTGGAAATTGCGTCTACCGGCAGCCTTGGGCGCAAGCGCTGGCGACAGCCTTCGGCAGTACTAAGGTGTGCCCGGTGCCCAACTCGGCGATCACCTCGTGCCATTTCTACGATATGGATAATGAGCCTGACATCTGGTCCGGCTCGCATCGCGACGTTCACCCCACTGCTTCGGGTTACGACGAACTTGCCAATACCTACGAGGCTGAAGCTTCCGCTCTGAAGACATGGGATCCGGCCGCAGTGCGGTTTGGTCCCGTCTCCTGCTGCTGGGGGTTCTATTGGAACATTGGCCCCGCCGGCGACGACAAAACAGCGCATGGCGGCGTCGACTTCCTGCCCTGGTTTCTGAACCAGACCTACTGGCACGACCAGATCAACGGTTCGCGCACGCTCGATGTGTTCGACATCCACGCGTATCCCGACGCCAACACGTCAGGTCTCACCACGGCGCAGCTCCAGGCCTTGTCGGCGGACGTCTATCGCGATTACTGGGATCCGACCTACGTGAGCACTTCGGGTACAGTCAACCAGAACTGGGCCACCCAGATTCAGCCCAACAAGACCATCCCTTTCCGCATTCCACGCATGAAGGCCATGGTCAACGCCATCTACCCAGGCACTCCTCTCTCCTTCACCGAGTGGAGCGCGGCCTTCTATCAGGAAGCGGACTTCTCCACCGCGCTGGGCGACGCTGATGCGCTCGGCATTATGGGCCGTGAGGGGTTGTCCTTCTCTTCCCGATGGGGAGCGCCAACCACAGGGAATCCCAACTATCAGGCGTTCAAGCTCTACACCAACTACGATGGCGCGCATCATGGATTCAACCCCGTCTCGGCGTCCGCTACGAACAATGGCGATCCGAACCTGTTCTCCAGCTATGCCGCCATCAACTCGGCCGGAAACGGCATGACCATCATGGTCATCAACAAGGACCCCGGCAACGCCGCGCAGGTGAACTTCAACCTCAATGGCTTTAGCGCGTCCACCTACATTGCCTACTCGATCTCCAGCGCCAATTCCGCCTCGATTCACGCATCGGCTTCGCAGGCCTGGAATTCCTCCCAGAGCTTCGCTCCGTACAGCATTACCCTGCTGGTCATCAACGGAACCGAAGTCAATGTTCCGGCCAGCGAGTGGAGCCTCAACCCCGATGACCTGATGATTCCTGCGGGCGGATCGGCAACACTGCATCCGTCCATCGCCAGTGGCAGCAGCAACGTCACGCTCAGTTCGGCGGTCTTCGATAGCTTCGAAGGCGCTTCGGCCTGCAGCGGTACGCTGTCGATCACCTCTGCGACCGTCACCCCGACCCAACCCGGCGCCATCGCCGTGACCGCGCCGGCAACCTCCGGCTTCTGTCACTACACGGTCACCGCGTCGGTCGGCTCGGTCCAGCAAACGCAAGGCGGCTGGATCGTGGTCGGCAACCCGCCTGCCACGCTTACCAGCACTGGCAGCGGACAGTCCGGCACCAGGGGGACAACGCTTTCGCAGCCTCTGACGATCACACTCAACCCCCGCTCCTCGGGAGGGTCCGCTGTGGGCGCCGGCATCTTCTTCACCGCGTCCGCCGGAACGCTTTCCAACGGAACCAGCAGCGGATCCAAGGTCATTGCCATCACCAATGCATCGGGCGTGGTTTCGGTGACCTTGACACTGCCCTCGTCGCCCGGCACCGTAACCGTCACCGCCCAGGATCAGTTCGCTGTTGGGGGCGCCACCTCAAGCTTTACTGAAACCGCCCAGTAGGCACACGGCTTCTTCGTGCAATCAGGACAGAGGTTTCAAACTGAATCCAAGAAAGTTGGATGGAACTGGCTCGCGCGCCACTCGAGGGTCGATACTGACGATCACTGGGAAGAGGACCGCTTCCGTGGGCGTTTGCTGTGCGTGGCGGGCGGTTCCGGCCTGACGTAGTCCAGCTCTACTTGTGTCCTGACACAATTGAGCAACAGAGATCCCCGGCTCATATCACCTCGTCCTAAAAACGCGGAAGGGTAGAAGAGATCCCCATCCAGAGCACGCATCAACGGTTCGATATACTTTGGCGTTGCGATGCTTCCGAGCAGCACAAACCGAGAGCCCTTGCAGGTTTCACGCAACCTGCGGATGTCGTTTTCCAGAGGCCTGCAGAAGAGTTCATTGTTTGGATCGATCTCTGTTCGACAAATCGCCCGGAGTTCTTGCTGCGTGACTCTTGTCTCGGGAGAGATGAGTCCCGCGCCTGGCGTAATGATGTAGACTCCCGGCCTGCCCGAGGATGTTTTGCCAAACGCGTTTCCGTAGGCGAGTTTCCCCCTGAAATACAAGCTGCTCACGAACGTGAACAGCTTACCGAGCTCGACTCCTTCGCCTTTCAGCCGCGCATGTACGTCCGTCTTGCCGGCCTCATCGAGAAGACGTGTGCCGCGTATTCCCGACATGTTGGCTGGTGAAATCAGGAAAACGGACGACGAGTAGATCATGGTTCGGGGCTCAGAAGCACAGCATAACCCGCTCGGCGGAACAACGCTACCCAGGCTTGGCCGCGAGTTTAAAATCGTCCAAGGGAATTTATCGCGAATGCAACGGAAGTCGATGTATTCTCTGGGAAACTACACTATTGCAAACCTCCGTCCAGCGCCGCTCGCTGTGGCCGGTTGGATGGGCAAAGCCAAGGGCGTCGGGTGACAGGATCGAACGCATCTACCCCGCTCAGGAGTATTGATTTGAAGACCGTGCATGCAACGTTTGCGAAATTTCTGGCCCTTGGGTTGATGGGCACTGCTGTCAGTTTCGCGGCGCAACCGCCGGCGGATCAGGCAACTGTGCCGGCCGCGGGGACTACAGCCACGCAGGGGAGTGCGGCGGCCAAGGGTCAGAACAGCAAAGCTGCCTATAGCGGGCCGAACACCGTTGTGATTCTGCCTGCAACGCCGATGCTCGACGCCGAGGGCAAGCAGCGGTTGGACCCCGACGGCAAGCCGATGTTCAATCCGCCGGTAACCCAGCTTCGCGACAAGAAGGGACGCCCGGTCTTCGATGAGAACGGCAAGCCCGTGTTTGCGACCGCGACCAACCTCGGATATGACGAGAAGGGTAAGAAGGTCGCGGTGAAAAAGGTGAAGCTGGCGAAGATGGAGCCCGTGTCGATCAGCGCCGGGACCCTGACGGTCGACGGATGGACGGGCAAGGCGAGATTGAACTACGACATCGCCGACCTCAAGTACCTGTACATTTTTGCGCCGGGAATCGGAACGTCGATTGTGTCGCAGAATCCTTTCCCGGACGCGAAGGAGCAGCCGGGCGCGTTCAACGGCAAGAGCCTGACGATCACCGTCGATGGGCACCCGATCGAACTGGCCTCGGATAAGCTGCTGTTGGGCAAGAAGCCGCAGTCGGCGTGGGTTGTGGTGGATCGCGACTTCCGGCTGCCGGCGAAGTTTCCGGCGTTTGGCTACGGGACGACGACCAGGGCCCCCTACGCGTGGCCGGGTTCAAAGGAGGGCGGCTTGGAGAAGGGGGCAGCTCAGGCGCCGCCGCTTCCGGCTGACGTCAGGCCTACGCCGCTGCTCACGCCGTGTCCGGCGGGGATGATGCGGCCGCCCGTGCTGCCGGGCCAGAAGGCGGAGCAGCGCTGCGTGCCCACCAGCGCGCCCTCGGCTTCAACCGCGACTCCCGCCCAGGCTACACCTGCACCCGCTTCAACAAAGTAGCCGCCTGCGCAACGCAGCAAAGGCCACGATGAGAGCCATCGTGGCCTTTGTGTTGGAAAGCAATAACTAGGAGGGGCGGGCGACTTCGTGGAGACGGGCAGCCTTGCCGCGCAGACCACGGAGGTAGAAGAGCTTGGAGCGCCGAACCTCGTAGGAGCGGAGCTTCTCAACCTTGTCGACGACCTTGGAGTTGTAGGGGAAGATGCGCTCTACACCCTGGCCGAAGCTCATCTTGCGCACCGTGAAGGTGGCCTGGGGGCCGCGGTTGGTTGCGATGACCATGCCTTCAAAGGCCTGGAGGCGCTCTTTCTCGCCCTCGCGGATCTTAACCTGCACGCGGACGGTGTCGCCGGGGCCAAACGAGGGGTGGTCGGTCCGCTCAAGTTTGGCGGCCAGTTTCTGCATAATCGGATGAATAGACATAGGTGCTTTC
>OBLU010001328.1_pt1 | contig 23046 bp, 19 predicted proteins | sample 1518681 | NCBI WGS metagenome assembly OBLU01 (sample SAMEA3539304, study PRJEB22396) | soil metagenome | biome: tundra; feature: field; material: soil | place: USA | collected 2010-05 | depth 0.15 m
CCTGGCTGTTGTTTTCCAGAAGCACGGAATACTTGTCGAAGGACCGGATCTTTCCGGTGAGCTTGACGCCGCTGACCAGATAAATCGTGATGGGGGTCTTGTCCTTGCGGACCGTGTTCAGGTACGTGTCCTGAATGTTTTGTGCCGGCTTGTTCTCCATATGCCGATCTCCTGCTTTCCTGTTTTGGGTGACTTTAGGTCACCTGCCTGCTCTTGCGTGTGAATACAATTCAGCGGGGACGGCGCCGGAAGCCCCGGAGCCGTCACTTCCCGCAATGAGACCACAGTATAGAGAATCGCTGGCTTTTTCAACTCCGCCCGCGACAATCCAAGCCCTCAAAACATCATCGTTCGTCGAACTTCTGGCCGGTCCCAACATGGGACGCCCAGTCCCGGCGGCTGATACCATTGTCAGGTGCAAAAGTCCGCCGACCCTCCTGTGCATCCGGCTCCCGCAAACCAGCCTGTACCGATGCTGGACCTGAAGCGCCAGTACCAGCCGCTCCACCAGGAATTGCTGGCTGCCCTCGGGCATGTACTGGAGACGCAGCAGTTTATCCTTGGTGAGCCGGTAGCCGAATTCGAGCGCCAGGCGACCTCCAGCCTCGGCGTTGCCCATGCGATCGGCTGCTCCTCAGGCACTGACGCCCTCTGGCTGGCCCTGGCCGCAGCCGGAATTGGCCCTGGCGATGCCGTCGTCACCACCCCCTTCAGCTTTTTCGCCTCCGTCAGCGCCATTCTCCGCGCCGGGGCCACACCCGTCCTCGCCGACATCGAGCCCACGACCTTCAATCTCGATCCCAAAGCCGTGGAGAGTGTTCTGAAAGCCCCTCAGACCACTCCGATCCGCGCTATTCTCCCCGCCCATCTCTACGGCCAATGCGGGCATTTCGATGCCCTTTCGCGCCTTGGAGAAGGGTTTCGGCTAAAGATCATTGAAGATGCCGCACAAGCCTGGGGCGCTGAATGGAATGGAGTTAGGGCTGGAGCTCTAGGAGACGCAGCGGCTTTCAGCTTCTATCCCACCAAGAACCTGAGCGCCGCGGGCGACGCCGGCATGGTCACCACCAATTCCGCCGATCTGGCCGAGCGTGCCCGCATGCTGCGCCAGCACGGTATGCGCCGCCGCTACTATCACGACGAAGTCGGCTGGAACACGCGCCTCGACGGGTTTCAGGGCGCCATCCTCCAAGTGAAGCTGAAATACATGGAAGCATGGAGCGAGGCCCGTTGCACTGTGGCCAAGCGCTATCAATCTCTGTTTCGCGCCGCGGGGCTCACCGAATCCGGCCCGTTTCCCGTTCACGGCCTGGTCCTGCCACATGAAGTGCCCGGAGGTCGACACGCCTGGCACCAGTATGTCATCCGCACAACCCGCCGCGATGCTCTGCGCGAGTTCCTCATCACCCGCAAGATCGGGTGCGAGATCTTCTATCCGATTCCGCTCCACTTGCAGAGGGCGTTGCAGAGCCTCGGCTACCATGAAGGCAGCTTTCCTCAAGCCGAGCGTGCCGCCCGTGAAGTCCTCGCCCTGCCGATCTTCCCCGAGTTGCGCGAAGATGAGCAGCAGACGGTGGTCGCCGCCATAGCCGAGTTTCTGAGTTAGGCGGCGCGCAAGCTCTGCCACCGCGTCCCTATCAACCTGAAACAGTTCAACGTTGCGAAGCGTCTCTTGTGGCAGATGTTACTGGGAACGGTAGCAACATGACTCGTTGGGCGAGGTTTGTATCGTCTCTTATTCTGCCGAGTGCTTTGGCCTGTGCAGTGGCCGATGTGGCCACTGCCTCACAGTCCGACTCTTTGCAGGCCAACTCGGCAGGCGCGACAGCATCTATCACGCTTCCGCCGGGAACCAGGGTGGAACTGGCGCTCACCGTTCCTATTTGGTCCAGGAAAGCCAGACTCGGCGATCCGCTGTATACACAGACCTACTTTCCGGTAACGTATGGCAGTAGCCTTGCAATCCCTGCGGGTACCTGGGTCCAGGGCAGGATTGAATCCATCACGTTGCCTACGCGCAAAGTCAGCCGCGCCGAACTGCAGGTGCTTTTCACCAAAATCATCTTCGCCAACGGGTACACGCTCGCTCTCCCCCAGCTCCCGAATCAATCCGTCAACGCCGCCACCGCTCAACAAGCAACGACGAACAGCTCAGCCATGACAGCAGCCACCGTTACCGTGGAAGCAAGCCTGTCGAACGACCTTCTGCTCGACAATGGCGCACAAATCGAGATGACTCTCGCGGCGCCACTCACACTCGACACGAGCCAAATCACGAGTGCGATCCCGCTCAGCCGGCCGCCGGAGCCGGGAAAGTTCAAATCAGCGACCCTTTGCCGACCGACGCCGGCCAGTCCGGGCACTCCCGGCTCGCCGGACACCGTGATCCCGGGCTCACCCGGAACGCCGAGCACCACGATTCCGGGCGGACCTGGCATGCCGGACATCACCATCCCGGGCACTCCCGCCACACCGGATACGGTGATTTCGGGATCCCCGGGCACCCCCGGAACCCCGGGCGGTGTTTGCCCTGCTGCGCCGATCGTCATCTCAAGCGTTCCAGTCGTCCTAAGGACGCCACAAAACGTCGGCCCCACGCCATCATCTTCACCTTGATCGTGGCCGGAGCTTATCAACGGGCCAGCAACAAGAAAGAGATGGACCCATGCAATTCCGATTCGTCGCTGTGTTTCTGATTGCCTCAATCTGCGGCGCACAGGCACCCATGCCGACGTCAAGCGCCGCGCCTTCTCTGGCGCCGGCCACCGCAACCGTTTCGGGAACCATTTCCGTTACAACCGGTACAACGGTTCCGCTTACGCTCGTCACGCCCATCAAGAGCAAGTCAACTCATCCGGGCGATGCCGTCCGCGCCGTGGTTGCCTTCCCAGTCACCGTGGGAACCCAGGTGGCCATTCCGGCCGGCGCTTATGTTGAGGGCGTGGTGACTGCGCTCAATCCGCGGGACAAGCAGACCCACATGCCCAGCGTGCAGATTCACTTCACGCGGTTGCTCTTCGCCAACGGGTACTCGGTTCCGCTCGACGCCGTCAATAACGAAGCCATCATGATCGAGCCCGGTCAGCTCTTTCAATCCACCTACGAGATAGCCGATGCGCGGGATGGCGCACCCTTCCTTGGCGAGGGCTTTGCACAGGGCGGCGGGGGCGGCGAGCAGACAACCCCGCAACTGCCTCCTCTGCCCTCCGTTGGTCCAAATCCTGCGGTTGTCACCGGCGCCGTATTGGGCGGTGGAGTCGGGATTCTGGCCATCACCCTCTATATGGCTCATCACCGTGGAACCGCGGACTTTGTGCTCTTCGACAATGGCTGGCAGTGCCAGATGGTGCTATCCACCCCGCTCACGCTCGATGCAAGCCGCGTGGCCGCGACCGTGCAGTCGTTCACTGTTCGCACCGGCCTGCTCGTCAGCACGATAGAATCAAGCTATCTATGAAATGTCCGTATTGCGGCTTCGGGCAGGACCGGGTCGTCGACTCGCGCGAGAGCAAGGAGGCCGATTCTATCCGCCGCCGCCGTGAGTGCGAGAGCTGCAATCGCCGCTTCACCACCTATGAGCGCATCGACGAAATCCCTTACATGGTGGTGAAAAAGGACGGCCGCCGCGAACGCTTCGACCGGCAGAAAGTGTTGAGCGGCCTGCTGCGCGCCTGCGAGAAACGCCCTGTCCCCTCCAGCAAGCTCGAGGCGATCGTCGACGCCACAGAAACTTTCCTGATGGAAGCCCCGGAGCGCGAGCGCTCTACCAACGAGGTCGGCGAGCTGATCATGGAGCGCCTCAAGGGCCTCGACACCGTGGCCTATATTCGATTCGCCAGTGTTTACCGCGACTTCAAAGACGTTCGTGAATTCAAGGAGGAGTTGGAAGGCCTGCTCGACAGCCATCGGATAACCAAAGGCAAGAAGTGAGAAGCTTAAAGACTTTTTCCCTTGTCTTGAAGCTCAAGACTATCTGCTCAATCGCAGGGCAAATGTAGTCCTCGGCATCGCGGCACTGTAATGATCGTTACGGGAGCCGTTTCGCAGCTTGCAGGGATGGGACTATGTTCTCCGGTGCGACCCGAAATCTTCCCGCAATCAATTGTTGTGGGGCCTGTTGCAACTCTCTGAATTTTCTTAAACCGAATTTGCAATCTATCTGTTTCTTTATATTCCGGTCGTCTGCGCAAAACTGACCGGTGCCGCCTAGTCAACGTTAAGCTAGTAGTTAGGAGCAAACCATGACGCACAAAGTAACCCTCATTTCCGGCGACGCCACCTGATGAAGAAATCCGTTCACCGCATGCTGGGGCTAACGGGAAAAGCGCTGGCCATCTACCTTGCTGTAGAAGCTTCCTTGTGGGTCCTTCTCATCGTTGCGGGTCTTGCATTCGCATTCTATAAAACTGTTCGCCACCATTGAGGTCAACGCCACAAAACGCCACAAAATGAGAAACCATTGACTGAGACAAAGACGCACAGAGTAACGCTCATCCCCGGCGACGGCATCGGCCCTGAAGTCACCCAGGCTGTCGTCCGCATCCTTGAAGCCACCGGCGTGAAATGGGAGTGGGAGCGTTTCGCCGCCGGCGCTGAGGCCTTTGAAATCTTCGGCGAATACATTCCCGCCGCGCTCTGCGAGTCCATCGAACGCAACAAGGTCGCGCTCAAAGGCCCAGTCACTACGCCCATTGGCGGCGGATTCAAGAGCATCAACGTCACGCTGCGCAAAAAGTTCGATCTCTTTGCCAACTTCCGCCCGATCCACAACCTGCCTGGTCTGGCCACGCATTGGCCAGGCGTTGACCTGATCGTGGTGCGCGAAAATACAGAGGGCGAGTACCTCGGCCTGGAGCACGAGGTTGTACCCGGTGTCGTCGAAGCCATCAAGGTCATCACGGAAAAAGGTTCCACGCGCATCGCTAAATTCGCATTCGAGTACGCGCGCAAGCACGGCCGCAAGAAGATCCATTCCATCCACAAAGCCAACATCATGAAACTCTCCGACGGTCTATTTTTGCGCTGCGCCCGCAAAGTGGCCGAAGGGTTCCCCGATATTCAATATGGCGAACACATCATCGACAACACCTGCATGCAGCTCGTCATGAATCCCTACCAGTACGACACTCTGCTGCTCGAAAATCTCTATGGCGATATTGTCAGCGACCTCTGCGCGGGCCTCGTCGGCGGACTCGGCCTTGTTCCCGGAGCCAACCTGGGCCACGATTGCGCCATCTTCGAAGCCGTGCACGGCTCCGCACCCGACATCGCCGGCAAGGACGTCGCCAATCCCACAGCCCTGTTGCAGTCAGCCATCCTCATGCTTCGCCACCTTGACGAAGAGGCCGCCGCCGACAAGGTTCAGAAGGCCCTTGAAACCGTCTATGCCGAGCGCAAGACCCTCACTCGCGATGTGGGCGGCGTTGCCGGCACGAGCCAGTTCGCTGATGCCGTGCTGGCCGCGATGGGATAAATTTCATGCAGAACTCGCCACGAAAGGACCCGGCCACCCAAATGCATTACCTTCTCTTCTACGAAGTTGGCGAAGACTACATTCCCCGCCGTGCCGAGTTCCGCAATGCACACCTCGAAATGGCCTGGAAGGCCGTCGAGCGCGGCGAGCTCATCCTGGGCGGCGCGCTGGCCAATCCTGTGGACCGTGTCGTGATCCTCTTCAAAGGCGAGTCGCCCGAGGTCGCGGCGGAATTCGCGAAGGCCGATCCGTATGTGACCCACGGAATTGTGAAGCGGTGGTATGTGCGCGAATGGACGACGGTCGCCGGAGAAGACTCTTCGCTGCCCGTCAGGCCGAGTGAGGCGCAGCCGGCCGGATAATACGGAGCAACTCCGAGGATTCCGCCCGGAGCGCGGAGGCTGCGCACCTTCGCGGGTTTTTGCGGTGGCCAAGTCTCTACTCCTGTACACTGGAGTGTTCAAGGCCATGCAAAACAAATATCCCATCGGCATACTGGGCGCGACTGGAATGGTCGGCCAGCGCTTCATTCAACTGCTTGAGAACCACCCCTGGTTCCAGGTCACGTGGCTGGCAGCCAGCGACCGCTCCAGCGGCAAGTCGTATGGCGAAGCCGCCAAGTGGCGTCTCGACACGCCGCTGCCCGCGCGCATCGCGCGCATGACCGTCGCACCTGCCGACCCCGAAGGCGCGCCCAGGATCATTTTCGCCGCGCTCGACGCCGGCATCGCCCGCGAGTTGGAGCCGCGCTTTGCCGACGCCGGATGCGCCGTCGTTTCCAACTCCAGCGCCTACCGCATGGCGCCCAACGTGCCCCTCGTCATTCCCGAAATCAACGCCGAGCACCTACACCTAATCGAGGAGCAGCCTTCGCGCCGCGAGTCGGGTGGCTACATGGTTACCAATCCAAACTGCTCCACCATCGGCCTCGTCATGGCGCTCAAGCCTATCGAGCAGCGCTTCGGCATCGAGCAGATCTTCGTCACCACGATGCAGGCCGTCTCGGGCGCCGGCTATCCCGGCGTCCCGTCGATGGATATCCTCGGCAATGTCGTCCCCTACATCGGCAGCGAAGAAGAGAAGATGGAAGCCGAGACTCTCAAGCTGCTGGGCCGTCTTGAAGGTCATGCCGTGACACCGCTCCATGCCAGGATCAGCGCCAGTTGCAACCGCGTCGCTGTTGAAGACGGGCATACCGAGACTGTCAGCATTAAACTTGCACGGCCAGCTACACGTGAAGGTCTTCTCGCCGCCTGGGCTGAATTCAAGCCGCTCGCCGGACAGAAACTGCCGACCGCACCCGATCAGCCCGTGGAGTGGGCTCCGCAGCCTGACCGGCCGCAGCCGCGCCTCGACCGCAATCGCGGCAACGGCATGGCCGTTACCGTGGGCCGGCTCCGCCCTTGCAACGTGCTCGACTGGAAGTTCACCGTGCTTTCGCACAACACCATACGCGGCGCCGCCGGAGCCGCCATCCTGAACGCGGAATTGCTGGCGAGCCTGGGCAAATTGGAACCTGTAACCGAATCCGCCGTGCGAGTCTGAGAGTTTAGAGTTCGACGGCGGATTTTTTGCCGAGTTGCAGATTTGAAAGGGCTCAGCTTGAACGCGCCGAAAAGGGCGAGACAGAAACAACGAGCTTAAGCCCTGAGGGAATGCACACCGATGACTAGAATTCCCCTTGATGCACAAACTATGAGAACACCCGCATGAGCCTGGTTATCATGAAGTTCGGCGGCACGTCGGTTGAAGATCCGGCAGCCATCTCCCGCACCGCCGCCATCGTTGCCGGGCGCGTCGCCCTTGGCCATAAACCCGTCGTAATCGTCAGCGCACTGGCCAAAGTTACCGACCAGTTGCTGCGCGCTGCTGCCGCTGCTTCCGTGGGCGACCGCACCGGAGCACTTGCAATCAGTTCGCGCTTGCGCTGCCGGCATCGCGACACGGCCTGCGCCCTCATCAAGGAACCCAAGAATTCGGCCACCCTCTGCAACCTCATTGACCAGAAGTTCGACGCTCTCGACGAAATCCTCCGCGGCCTGGCCGCTATCCTCGAACTCACACCCCGCATCTCCGACCTGATCGTCAGCTATGGCGAGCGAATCTCCAGCCGTATCGTCGCCGCCGCGTTCAGTGAGCGCGGCATTGATGCGGCTCACGTCGATGCGCGCGATGTGGTCATCACCGATTCGCAGTTCCAGAAAGCCGCGCCGCAAGACATGATCATTGAAAAACGCGCGGCTGAAAAACTGCGCCCGCTCATCGACGAATCCAAGGTTCCCGTCATGGGCGGCTTCATTGCATCCAACGAAGCCGGCATCACCACCACACTCGGTCGCGGCGGCTCCGACTTTACCGGCGCCCTGATTGGTGGCGCGCTCGCCGCAGACGCCATCGAAATCTGGACCGACGTTGACGGCATTATGACCTGCGACCCGCGCGTCTGCCCTGAAGCACTGCGCGTAAAGGTCATCAGCTTTGAGGAGGCGGCCGAACTCGCCTACTTTGGCGCCAAGGTCCTGCACCCCGCCACCATCCTCCCCGCGGTCAGGAAGAACATCCCTGTTCACGTGCTCAACAGCCGCAATCCCTCGTGCGAGGGCACACGCATTATCTCGCTCGCGCCCCATTGCAAGAGCCCATTCAAATCCATCGCAGTGAAGAAGAAGCTGAGCATCATCGACGTGGTAGCCGGCCGCATGCTCATGACCCATGGCTATCTGAAAGAGATCTTCACCATCTTCGACAAGCACAAGTGTCCTGTCGACATGGTTTCAACCAGCGAGGTTTCGGTCTCGCTCACCGTCGATTCAAACGACAAGCTCCCCGCCATTGCAGCCGACCTGAGCCAATTGGCTGACGTGAAATACGAGGGCAAAAAGGCGCTGGTCTGCATGGTGGGCGAAGACATTCGCGGGCAGAACGGCATCGCCGCCCAGGTGTTCAACGCGATCCGGCACATCAACGTGCGCATGATCTCCCAAGGAGCCAGCGAAATCAATATGAGCTTCATGATCGAAGAAGACGACGCCGAAGAGGCCGTGCGCTCCCTCCACGCCGCTTTCTTCAAGGACCCGGATCCGGCCGTCTTCGACGTAGAAGCGCAGAAGCTCGCTGCCGAACCTGTGAAGTAAACTTTCCGTGCGCAGTTTCAACGAGAATTGGGTGCCCCATTCTTGATGTGACTGTCGCATCGGACGGCACGGGTGGAAAGCGACAAGTGCAAGGGGTCGTCATGCTTTTCTTGGTTTTGGGCAAAGGAAAAACCGGTTCTCTCGTCGCCGAGGTAGCCCGCGAGCGCGGCCATGGCGTACGCGCTCTCGACATCAATGAGAACCAGCACGCCTCAGCACTCACAGCGCCCAATCTCGCCGGCGTTGAGGTGGTGATCGACTTCACCGCCCCCGAGGCAGCAGTCGAAAACATGCGCGCCGTGCTCGCCCTTGGCTGCCGCATCGTCGTCGGAACCACAGGATGGTACGCCCAGTTGAACGAAATGAAGGCTCTCGCCCATCGTCGCGGTGGCGGGCTTCTTTACGGCACCAATTTTTCCATCGGCGTGCAGAAACTCTTCCGCCTCACGGCCGAACTGGCCCAGCTCGACGGATACCAGTTCGCCGTTAGCGAAACCCACCACACTTCAAAGCTTGACGCCCCTTCAGGCACCGCACTCACGCTCAAGGAAATCATCCAGTCCGTGCGGCCCGGCATCGAGGTTCCCATCACCTCGCACCGTGTAGGTGACGCCAACGGCGAGCACATCGTCACCGCAAGCAGCGAGCATGACATGCTCGAACTTCGCCACGACGCGCACTCGCGCCGCGGCTTTGCCCTTGGGGCCGTCCGCGGAGCCGAGTGGCTCGCCGACAAGTCCGGCACATGGGAATTCCGCGAGATCTTTGATCAGTTGTGATTCGGTCTCGTACGATCCCAGCGGTCTAGTGCTGGTCCAATGAGAAGACCACCTTGACCGTCGTATCCACGGCCACCGGTAGATTGTCGAGCATGTAAGGCCGGTATCGCCAGGTCTTCACTGCGTCCATTGCCGGGTTGCGAAAAAGAGCGGGTCCACTGATGACATGCAGTCCCTGAATCGTTCCAGCCTTGGAGATGGTGGCACCCAGGATCACGGTCCCGCTCAGGTGGCTATCTTTTGCAAATTGCGGATACACCGGGGCGGTCTTGTGAGTCACCATGCCTTCGGCCACGCCGGCTGAAATCGCGGACAACGCCGGTTCGACCTTTATCTTGCCCTGACCGCCGAATACCGGACCCGGAACAGAGGCGCCGTCATCCATTGCGCCGGGCGAAAAGCCAGCCGGCGGCGCGTCCTCTACCGGAAGGGGCTTCTTCATGTCGCTAGTAATCCTGGACGGAGCCGCTAGCTGAGCATCCATCATTTCAGACGAAACCTGCTCCGTTGGGGCCGGTGCAGCTGCGTTGGCAGTTCTGGCTGGGTTTGCCGGAGGCTTTGAAACCGGCCGCGAAGCGTGCGTCTCCGTGAGAGCAGTCACCGGAGGCGTCGCGTCAGGGCGCGCCGTTGGAGCGCTTGCAGCAGTTTGCCCGAACGGATGGAGGAGAGCCAGCGCAAGCAAGCCCACCAGAAGCCCGGATCCAGCGGAAAGGACCACCCAGTACATCGTTCTGTTTTCCGGCTTCGCTTCCTCCGGCTCGGCATGATAGATCGGGCCGACGGCGTCCCGATCGATCTTGGGCCGCACGCGGGCGGTCGTCTGCGCTACGTTGTCCATTGCATCGAGCCACGACATGCTCTTCGGCACCGATTCCGGAACTGAGGGTGGTGGTTCGCTCTTGATGAACAATTCCGGCACAGATGTCTCGCTCTTCGCAAACAACTCTGGCACAGTTTTGGGTCTGGAATTTGATTCCAGACCCAACATGGTGGTTGGCTTCGCGGAGCGAGCGGCTACGCTGTCCCGATGGTTCTCCTTCTTCGCGGGCTTCTCCGAGTGTGATGCAGATCGCGCTTCAGGAGTGTTGACGCTCGCCGACTTGACCGGATGAAGATGTGCAAGGTCCCAGGCATTAAAGTCCAAAGCAGGGGGGGCAGGTTGAGGAACTTCATTCGGCCGGGGATGCGGCGCGTCTTCGGCGCGTCCCACAGTTGGCGCGTCCGTGCGCGTTTCAGATACGCTTTGCCGGTCGGAAGGGCGCAGGCCTCCTGCGTCGGCGGGTTCCTGCGCGACCGATTGAGAACTCCCTCCCGCGGCCGAGTCTTCTTCATCCGGCAGGGGCAGGAACTCGCGAGCGCCAGCCCTCATGCAGCTCAACAGCAGGTCTGGATCATTCCTCTTCGAATAGGCGACCACCATCGCCTTGTTTAGTTCTGCAATGCTCTCGATAAGGGCCAGCGCATAGCTCTGGTCGCTGTCCACGTCGATCATCACGACATCGTAGTTCTGTTCAACCAAGCGCGGCACATCGCTCAGCTTGGCAGGATAGTCAGAGAATTCTCGCACCGTTCTGGCCGATGAGCCACCCAGGGCCTTGGCGACAATCTTGCGGTGCGCAGTGTTGGGGCCGATCACCGCTACCGACATGCCGCTGGGGCCGGTGAGTTCGGTGGCAGGACCTTGAAGGGTGGTCGACATTTCAGCTCCCGTGGATCAAAAGTTCTCGCGTAATCCCCGTAGGTTCAAGTTGATTCGATCTCGCCGCGACCTGCATTCTTCCCCTCGTGTGACAGGGTTCCAGTCGTCGACACACAAAACCACCATGCCAACGAGAGCAAGTGAGATTGGGCACTCGACCCGCGGCGGAGTTCGGAGATCGGGGAAAATTAAGGGAATTCTGCCTGCAATTCTGGTCTTAGACCGCTGCAGGTCAAGATCTTTTAACTAAATGCGATGCACTCAGGACCAGGAGTCCCGATGAACCTAAATTGACCCATTTTCCAGTTCCTGTAAGGCGAATGGTACACGCCTTCTCGTTCCGGATGGAACCATTGGGCGGCCTCAGCAGATGCCTTTAGTCATCTATCCGCTTAGGCCGAATCATTGGCGACGGTTTGAGCCACTGCCGGGAGAAGGGTGAGAGAGGCATCGTCTTTGAGACCTGGAGACGACGAAACTTAACCCGACCGATATCCTGAGTCGGGCACTATGAGCCGACGGAACCGGGGATTAGGATGGCGAAACAACCCCGGAATCAAAGATCGATATTAGGAATTCCTATGCTCCTGCGCCCAGCTGTTCCCGCCGACATTCCCCACATCGCCGCGCTTGAGCGCGCATCGGTGGCACGCGACTTCGTCGGCCGGTGGTCGGAAGAGCGTCACCACGCTACTCTCAATGGCGGCGACTCGCGCTATTTCGTTTCCGAAACGGATTCCGGTGAACTCGCTGCTTTTGCCATCCTGCGCGGCCTCAGCGAAGACTCGCGCGCCATCGAGCTCAAACGCATCGTGGTTGCGGTTCCCGAGCGCGGCATGGGACGCAAGATGCTCGAAGAGCTCATCTGCATGGTCTTCGACGAGTTCCATGCCCACCGCTTCTTTCTCGACGTTTTCGAAGACAACGCCCGCGCCCGCCTCCTGTATGAGAGCCTTGGCTTCAAGTATGAGGGCGTCATGCGGGAAGCTGCCCTCCGCAACGGCGCGTTTTGCAACCTCCTGCTTATGTCTCTGCTTGACCGCGAATACGCACAACGAAAGCCATAGAACAGGGAACAGGGAGCAGCATAGATCCTCAAACACTGAAGGCTGACCACTGACAGCTGTCACTCAGTTCCTGCCCGCTTATCCACCGGTCAGTTCGGTATACACTTTTGCTGTGATGGAAACGACGGGTTGCGGTACGGCAATTGTCACGCCTTTCAGGGCGGACGGCTCGATTGATGAAGCGGCACTGCGGGCGCTAGTGAACTGGCAGGTCGATTCGGGAATCGACTTTCTGGTGGCATGCGGATCCACGGGCGAAGCGGCCACACTGGACGAGGGCGAATGGCTGCACGTCATTCACCTGGTCGTCGATGCAGCAGCAGACCGCGTTCCGGTGTGGGCCGGCTGCACGCACAATTCCACCCGCACGCTGCTGCGCCAGGCGGCCCTTCTGCGCCAGGTGCGCGGTATTGACGCCATCCTCTCCGCCAATCCGTACTACAACAAGCCAACCCAGGAGGGCCAGTTCCAGCATTTTCTGGCGCTCGCCAGGGCCGTTAACACCATCCCCGTGTGTCTCTACAACGTGCCCGGGCGCACCGCTGCGAATCTGGAACCGGAAACAGTCGTCCGTCTCGCTGAAGCCGCTCCCAACATCGAAGCCATTAAAGAAGCCAGCGGCAAGCTGCCCCAAATCTCCGCGCTCCTGCATTCTTTGCCCCACGGATTCAAGGTCTTTTCCGGCGACGACAATCTCGCCCTGGCGACCATCGGCGTGGGCGCGCACGGTCTGATCAGCGTCGCCGCTAACGAGGCTCCCGTCGAAGTGGGGCAGATGATCCGCAGCGCCCTGCACAACGACTGGACCACGGCTCGCGAGATCGAGCGCCTTTACGGACGCCTGTTCGACGCCAATTTCTGGGAATCAAATCCTGGCCCGGTCAAGACCATCCTCAATCTGATGGGCCGCACCACCGATGTAGTCCGCCTGCCGCTGGTCCCCCCCACGGCATCTACGCGTAACCGTCTCGAACGTCTGGCCGGCGAACTCGGCCTGCTTAAGTTTGCTCCCCTCCCCGATGGGTACATGGGCCTCTTCTAGACAGCAGTCGTCATCTTCCAAATCACAGGGGCCTGGACTTGGGAGATGCAGGGCAATTCCGGTCTTTCAGGCCCTTCTGCTTCCTTAATCTGAATTAGGGGGGACACGGACCGTGGGATAACGTGGGATTTCATTTCATCTGACCCGAATGCCCAAAATCCTGATTACCCGGGTGTCGGTAAATGGTGACGAAAAGCGACCTCTTCCGCGACAAGGAGTACGGCCAAACCATTCAAAACATGCCTGCTAGCGATACAATTCGATCAAACAAGGATTGTTTGACACGGAAATTCCCAATGGCAGATAAGCTTAGACTTGATCGCCGGGATTTCCTTGAGCAGGTTTCTGTCGGGATTGTCCGTGCAACGCACGAAGGGCTCATTCTGAGGTGCGATGCACGTTTTGCCGAGGTTGTTGGCTGTTCTCAGGATGAAGTTCCCGGCCTGACTTTCAAGGAGATTACCGCCCCAGAGGATGCGGCCGCCTTTATGGAGGCCCTGCGACGGCTGTGGACCGGCGCGATCGATGCTATCAGTCTCGAAACACGTTTTATCCGCAAAGATGGCAGCCTGACCTGGGTAAAGCTGACCGCGTCCGTTCAGTCTGACTTAGAGGGGCATCCCCTCTATTTGCTGACGCTCGTCGAAGACATCAATGTCCGCAAAGCAGCAGAAGAAAACCTGGTCGCAACGGCGGAGGCCCTGCAGGCGCGGGAAGAACGCTACCTGAACGCGTTCCAGACGTGCCCCGACGCTGTACTGATTATCCAATTGAGCAATGGAACCATCATCGATGCAAATCGCGCCTTTCTCGACGTGATGGGGTTCGAGAGCCAGGAAGTGATCGACCGAACTTCAATGGAACTCGGAATGTGGGCCGATGCCACCGATCGCCAGAAATTAGCCGTTGCGTTGCACCAGAACTCGGGCTGCCGGGATCTGGAAGTCCGCCTGCGAAGGAAGAACGGAGAGGTGTTCTGGGGACAGTTGTCGGCATCCTTTGCTGAGATCGAAGGCGTTCCCTGCATTCTCGCCTTCATCCGCGATGTATCTGCGGCCAAAGTGGCGGAAGAGGAGATCAAAAATCTCGCCTTCTACGATCCACTCACGGGCCTGCCCAACCGCCGCCTCCTGTGGGAAAGGCTGCGGCAGGCGCTCATCGTCAGCACGCGAACCCGCTGCAAACACGCGCTGCTCTTTGTTGACCTGGACGACTTCAAAGCGTTGAATGACACGTTTGGCCACCACGTTGGGGATCTTATGCTGCAGGAAGCCGCCCGGCGGATTGCAAGCTGCGTTCGCGAAGTGGACACAGTGGCGCGACTGGGCGGTGATGAGTTCGTCGTGATCATTGAAGACCTGAGTGAGATACCCGAGGTCGCTGCCACCCAGGCAAAATCCGTCGGTGCGAAGATTCTGGAAGCCATCAGCCAGCCGTATTCGTTGGATGGCAGCGAATGCCATAGCACGTCCAGCATGGGAATTACGGTATTTGGAGATCACGGTGCTGGCACGAACGAAGTGCTGCAGCAAGCCGATATTGCCATGTATCAGGCCAAATCTGCAGGGCGCAATAACATGCTCTTTTTCGCTCCTGCGCTGCAGGCTTCGGTCAATGCGCGTGCGGCCATCGAGGATGACCTCCGCCAGGCGATTCAGCAAAAGCAATTTTTGCTTTACTACCAGCCGCAACTTGAGCGGGGACTGCTGACTGGCGTGGAGGCGTTGATTCGGTGGAAGCACCCGAAGCGCGGCATCGTGCTTCCCTGCGAGTTCGTTCCGATGGCCGAGGAGACAGGGCTGATTCTGCCCATGGGAAGCTGGGTGCTGGAGACAGCTTGCACGCAAATTGCGGCTTGGACGGCGCGAAAGGAAGGCGCCCATTTAACGGTTGCCGTGAACATAAGCGCCCGCGAGTTCCGCCAGCCGAAATTCGTTGAACAGGTTTTGACGGTGCTTAGCCGGACTGGTGCCAATCCCGAAAGGCTCAAGCTGGAACTGGCTGAAAGCATGCTGCTGAACAACGTGGATGACGTTGTCGCCAAGATGAAAGAACTCAAGTCTCACGGAGTGCGCTTTTCGCTGGATGGTTTTGGCACGGGGCGGTCCTCTATGACTCACCTCAAACGCTTGCCCTGGGATCAGTTGAAGATTGATCGCTCATTTGTTGGAGAAATTATGGCGGATCCTATCAGCGGCGCAGTTGCGCAGGCCATTATCTCCTTCGGTAAGGCCATTGGCTTGTCGGTGATCGCCGAGGGCGTCGAAACCGAAGAACAGCGGGCGTTCCTCGCGAAGCTTGGCTGTCATTCCTTTCAAGGCTACCTCTTCAGTCATCCCTTGCCATGGGGAGACTTCTAACATCTTCCCCGGTGTGTCGCCGGGAGTGCTACCTTATTCTCTGATTCAGCTTGAAGCACTCAGTTGACGCGAGCCCATGACAATCTCTGCGCCTATCCCGCTCGACTCCAAATCGCAGCTACGCAAGACGATGGGCTTCTGGGATGTGCTGTTGTTCAACATTGCAACGGTACTCGGGCCCCGCTGGATCGCGGCAGCGGGGCACAACGGCACTTCCTCGATCAGCTTGTGGGCTCTCGCCGCGGTTTTCTTTTTTGTGCCTGGCGCTCTGGTGATCAATGAGCTCTCTTCGCGGTTTCCCGAAGAGGGTGGGCTGTATGTCTGGTCAAAAGAAGCCTTCGGGCCATTCCACGGATTTGTCGCAGGGTGGACTTACTGGATCTACACCGTGTTCTATTTTCCCGGTCTGCTGCTGGCCAGCGCATCCATGTCCGCATACATCGTGGGTGGCCGCGGCGCCACGCTTTCGCAGGACCGAACGTTTCAACTCACGGTCTCTCTTGGCCTTCTGGTAGTCGCGGTCGTCCTGAACATTATTGGATTGAATGTCGGCAAATGGTTGCAGAATGCTGGCGGCGTAGGAACCTATGTGCCGCTGCTCATGCTGGCCGGTATCGCCGCGATTGTATGTTGGAAGCACGGTTCGGTCACCCATTTCACGGTTGCTAACATGCTGCCGACGTGGAATTGGGACACGATCAACTTCTGGTCGCAGATCGCCTTCGCATTCACCGGACTGGAACTTGTCTCCGCAATGAGCGAAGAAGTGCGCGACCCGCGCAGGACCCTGCCGCGCGCCGTCTTCGGAGCCGGAGCATTGATTGCACTGATGTACATTGTGGGCACATTCGCGGTTCTCGCCCTCGCGCCCGCCGCTGACCTCGATCCCCAGAGCGGCGTGTTCCATGCCATTACGGTAGGATCCATTGCACTGCGCGTCGGCTTGTTGGGGATGCTCGCGGCCATCCTGGTGACGGTAGGCAACGCCGGCGGAGTCGGCAGCACTGTGGCGGGCATTGCGCGCGTGCCTTTCGTTGTCGGAATCGATCGCTATCTCCCCGCAGCTTTCGGTAAGATTCATCCGCGCTGGAAGACCCCGTACATCTCCATCCTCGTGCAGGCCGTGGTTTCCGGCGCCATCCTGTTGGTGAGCCAGATCAATGAAACGACGCGCGGCGCGTATCAAATCCTGATTGACGCTGCGATCATTCTCTATTTCATTCCGTTCCTTTACATGTTCGCAGCGGTCATCAAGCTCGCGCAGCGCAAAGACCGTCGCGAGAATCCTCACGCTGTGCTGGTGCCCGGAGGAATTGCAGGCGTCTGGATTTGCGGCGGCCTCGGATTCCTCGTCGTACTCATCGGGATACTTGTCTCGCTCGTGCCGCCGGGTGACTCTGCAAACAAGATTGGATTTGAATTGAAGTTAGTTGTAGGCACCCTCGCCTCGCTCCTGCTGGGCCTCATCCTCTATTGGCGCGGCGCGCGATCGAAGATCAACGAATCATAACTTAAGTAATTGAGCGATCTTATTACGATGCAGTGTATTTGCTAAAAATTGGCACTTAGGCGCCGCGGTCGGCTCCGGCGTTTTCTTTAGCATCCGATTCCAAAGCGCTGACGCGGGAGATCAGAATCCGTCCCTCAGAAGCAGCCCGGATCGCTGCAGATCGCCGGCACTTGTTTTCTTGTCATCTTTGCCCCAGGTCCAATACATGCCTGCATAGGCGTAGTTCTCCGTTTGTCCGGCGACAGAATGGCCATAGCAGAACAAAAACTGCTCGTTGGGATTGTGCTTGAAGTGGTAGTAGCCGCCGATATCGATCATGGTCGAGGCTTGTGTCTGTGCCGCGGCAAAGCCTTCCCGTCCGTGGGCAAAAAGCTCAACTCCGAGCTCCAGCCGCTCGTTGAGCTCCCGCTTCACCAGCCATCCTGTGTATGGGAAGTTGCGGTACCCGGTCTGCGGAACCACCTGGTAGCCTCCACCGCCAACGAATAACCAATGTCCGGAGTTCTTTTGCAGCCAGATGGGGAGTTTGTACCAGACCTTCCCTACGCCGAGACCTTTGTCCGAGTTCCCGGTAGGCATCTCAAACATGGTGAAGCTACCGATCTGCGGAACGTGCTTCGTCTCCTTGATGAAAGCAATCTTTGCGCCCAGTTCGATGTCTGTGAGCCCGAAAGCGCTGGGACCGGTGCCGCCGGGGAAATACACAGGATTGTTGGAAGGAAAGATGCCGCCCAAGGGAAGGATCGCGTGAAGCTGCACCCTCGGAATCGCGCCCCAGTTAAACTCGAAGGCCGGTCCAGTCGAGTCGATCTCCGCCGGAGTTCCGTCTACTCCACCAAAGATGTAGAACTCATAGTGATGCAGGTCCACCGGAACCGGATCGTCGGTTTGGTACGGTGGCCCCTGCCCCCACAAGTGCGGTGCGGCGAGCAGCACGAACTAGACGAGAGCGAGTTGAGAAAGATAGCCAGTGATTGTCTTGAGCATTGCAGGGAAGTTCATCGCTTCTCCTGGTCATTTGGAAAGTAATACTAAGGGATCAGTGGGAGCACGTCTCCTGTTTAGGGCCGAATTCATTCGGTATTCACATTGACGATGGAAGGAGCTTTTGGAATCGGAGCGCTGGACAGACCCGGCGACCGACTGTAGCCTCACTTCCAGGTAACCGCGCTAAACACCGTGAGCGCGTCGGGGTTTCCCATGTCTTGGTTAGATGGCATTCTCGCAACCTGTATTCTGGTCGCACTGGCAGTGACCATCGGCGTGCGCGCGATGGATGCGAAACGGCGCGGGAAGTCGCCGTTCCTGGTTGCGCTGCTTGTCATCTTCTTTTTTCCCTTGGGCATGCTTGCGTGGCTCATCTTCCGGCCTGAACTCAAAGACCAGGGTGGCGACGGTAAACAAACCAAGCTGGACAAATACCGCGTCCAGTAAGCCTCTCCGTGTATCCCGCTCGCTGGTCTACCCAACGAGTGCCTGCTTCACCATTTCACTCACCACGCGCCCCTCGGCGCGGAGGCCGTCGGCTTGCAGCCTGGCCTGGACCGCCTTGATGACCGGTCCCATGTCTTTGGGCGTGGGTTTCTGTCCCGTGGCAGCAGTCTGTTGCGCAACGGCGTCAGCGACCAGCGCGCGCAGTCCTGTTTCGTCCAGCGCTTTGGGCAGGAATTCTTCGATGATCACGATCTCCGCCGCTTCCTTCGCAGCCAGTTCTGGGCGATTGCCATTGGTGAATTGCTCAATTGAGTCGCGCCGCTGCTTGATCATCGTAGCCAGTGCCTGCTGTTCCTCCGCGGGCGTGAGCACGGCACGCTTCTCGATGGCTTTATTTTTGAGCGCATTCTTGATGAGCCGAAGAGTCCCAGTGCGTTCGGCATCGTGGGCCTTCATGGCGATGTTGACCTGCTGGGTGATGAGAGCTTCGAGGGCGCCTGCATCTGTCATTGGGTTCTTCCTATCTAACCCATTTTAATTGAGCATCCGGAATCTGACGTTTCCGAACAGGGAACTACGGCTCTCACCCGATTTCGGAAGGCATGCTGCGGACCTCTCCGTTCCTTTTTCCACAAATCTCTATTCACAAAAAACACAATATTATGTATTATGTGATTTCTACAACCTGATTTCTCTGCTCGTTACGGTTTCCGTTTCAAAAGAGGAGAAAACATGATTCGCAAGACTCGCCTGTTCACACCCGGTCCGACACCCTTGCTTCCTGCCGCACAGTTTGCCATAGCCGCCGCCGACATTCACCACCGCACGCCCGAGTTTCGCGCCCTCTTCCAGAAAGTGCTGGCGCAGCTCAAGGTTTTTGTCGGAACCCAAAACGATGTGCTGTTGCTCTCCTCCTCGGGTACCGGCGCCATGGAAGCGTCCGTGTCGAATCTAACCTCGCCGGGCGACCCGGTGCTGGTGCTCACGGCGGGCAAATTTGGCGAGCGCTGGGTCGATCTTGCTAAGGCTTTCGGCTGCCAGGTGGATGTTTTGAAAGCTCCTTACGGCGAAACCTTCGATCTGGCCGAAGTCCGCAAAGCGCTAAAGCCGGAGCATCGCGCCGTTTACATGCAGGCCACGGAGACCTCGACGGCCGTGCGCCACGACGTGGAGGCGGTGGCAAAGCTGCTGAAGGAGACGGGCAGCGAGGCTCTGCTGGTGGTCGATGGCATAACCGGCCTCGGCACCACCCACTTCGACGTGGACGGCTGGGGCATCGACATCCTGATAGGCGGCTCGCAAAAAGCAGTGATGATTCCGCCGGGCCTGGCTTACCTCAGCGTCAGCGAAAAGGCCTGGGGGGTCATGGAGAAGTCGAAGAATCCGCGCTACTACTTTGATCTGCGCAAGGAGCGCAAGAATGCAGTGAAGGGCGAGAGCTCTTACACGCCGGCAGTGGCGCTGGTAGCGGGCCTCGGCGCGGCGCTTGACTACATTGCAGGGCAAGCCGGCGGCGACCTCGAAAAGGGGCGCATTGCGTTGGTTGACAACGCGCAGGTCAACGCAGCGGCAACGCGCGCGGGGCTGGTCGCCCTGGGCTTCACGCTGTTTGCGCCCACGGCCCCGGCCGCAGCGGCCACCGCGGTCGCTGTGCCCGAGGGCATGAACTCGAGCGACGTGGTCAAGGCGCTCAAGTCTCGTTTCGCCTTGGTCATTGCCAACGGCCAAGGAGAGATGCAAGGCAAAATCTTCCGCGTGGCGCATCTTGGCTTCTTCGACTTCCTCGACACCATTGCGCTGCTGGGCGCGATGGAGCACATCGCCAAGGACACGCTGAAGTTGCCGGTCAAGTATGGAGAGGCAGTCGCCGCGGCGCAGCAGGTCTACGCGGACGCGGTGAAGCAGTAGCGGAGTTAGCGTTGTTAGCCGCGCACGAAAGACGGCTGAGCAGCCTATTCCAACTCCGCTAACAACGCTAACTCCGCTTGAAACATCACTGGGTGGAACACATGTCTGAACTGAGCTTTGGAGAAAAGCTGCTGATCGCACGCAAGCAGCTTGACCTCTATCAATACGAGATGGCCGAACGGCTGGGCGTCCATCCCAACTCGGTGACCAACTACGAGCGGGGAGAGGGCAAGCCGCATGCGGCGGTGGTGCGCATGTTCGAGCTCCTGTGCGAGAAGCACGCCATCCGCTTCGATGAGTATGAAGCTACGTCCAATGCGGCGGAAAAGGGAGGAACGATGAAGATCGTTTTGGCAGAAAAGGTTTCTCCGGCGACGCTGGCCGTATTTGCGGCCGAGCCGGGGTGGGAAGTTCTCACGCACGACAAGCTGCCCAACGGACTTCCCGCCGCCCTGGCCGACGCCGATGCGCTCGTGGTCCGCTCCGCCGTGCAGGTGGACGACGCGCTGATGGAGAAGGCTCCCAAGCTCCGCGTGATTGGCCGCGCCGGTGTAGGCGTGGACAATATCGACGCCGAAGCCGCCACGCGGCGCGGCATTGTGGTGATGAACACGCCCGGCGCCAACGCCGTGGCCGTGGCCGAGTTGACGATAGGCCTGATGCTTGCCCTGGCGCGCAAACTTCCTGCCGCCAACTCCACCATGCATGCCGGCAAATGGGAGAAGAAATCCTTGCAGGGCGCCGAGCTGCGCGGCAAGACGCTGGGCATTCTCGGCCTGGGACGCGTCGGCCTCGAGGTCGCCAAGCGCGCCCGAGGTTTTGGGCTGGAGATTCTCGGCAGCGACCCGTTTGTTTCTGCCGCCGTTGCTCGCGAGAACGGCATCAAGCTGGTAACGCTGGATGAGCTCATAGCCGGGTCGGACTACCTCAGCCTGCACGTGGGGTTGACACCGCAGACCACAGGCGTCATCAACGCTAAAACGCTGGCCAAGATGAAGAAGGGCGTCCGCATTATCAACTGCGCCCGTGGCGAATTGATTGAAGACGCGGCCCTAGTCGAGGCCCTGAAGAGCGGGCAAGTAGCCGGCGCGGCGCTGGACGTTTTCGTCGAAGAGCCTGCAAAAAACTCGCCTTATGCCGAATTGGACAACGTGATTCTCACGCCGCACATCGCCGGCTCAACCGCTGAAGCGCAAGAGGCCGTCGGCATCCAGATTGCCCGCCAGGTTTCCGATTATTTAAAGCTGGGCGTGGTGCAGAACGCGGTGAATCTGCCCTCCCTTAGCCACGAAGAATACGTCGAGCTCGCGCCTTACATCGATCTCGCCGGCCGCCTCGGATCGTTCCTGGCGCAGACCGGGAAGCCCGCCGCGGCGGGTAAGGGCGGCATCGAGGCGATTCATCTTGTCTACGGGGGCGCGCTGGCCGAGGCCAAGACCGACCTGGTGCGCAACGCCGCTATCGAAGGTCTGCTGCAAGGCTCTGAAAACGTGAACCGCATCAACGCTGCGGCGGTCGCCGAGGAGCGCGGGATCCGCGTCCACGAGGAGAAGAGGGAAAGCCATCGCGGCGGCTCCGCCACGATGCTGACCATCGAGCTGCACGCAGCTGCGGGGAAAAGCCATGCCAGCGCAACCGTGATCCACGGGGAACAGCCGCGCCTGCTGGAGTTCGACGGGATCGATATCGAAGCGCCGCTCGAAGGCAATCTGTTGGTCTGCCGCAACCTCGATGTCCCCGGCGTCATCGGCAAGATCGGCACCATCCTGGGCGAATGTGGCGTCAACATCGCCAACTTCGCGCTAGGCCGCGAGCGTGCCGGCACGAAGCCCGTGAAAGCGCTCGCCGTCGTCCAGGTGGATGCGCCGGTGTCGGACAAAGTGCTCGAAGCTCTCGGGACCATCGAGGCACTGCTCGAAGCAAGGCTCGTGGAGCTATAAAAACCGCCGAGAGGCGCGGCTTGCATGGCTTCCCAGTTTCACCGCTTCACAGTCGCCAAATGCGCTTTTGACGTTGGAGGCTATTCATCTCCTTTTTAAAGTGCAACTTAGATTCTTCGGAAGCAGCATTTTGAGCGATTTTGAGTGCGTTTTAGGCGACTTTTGATGACATTTGCTCACGTTTTGATGGTGGAGTGAACTCGACGCCCTATGGTTTTGGAGGCGGCGGCAGACCCGCGTCTAATCCACATGCTTTCAGCTTAATGGGAAGCGTGAAATAAAGTGCAAAGAGAGGCGCGCGAGTTGGCCTGCATTTTCAGAGAGTTAGCTGGGCGAGAATCAAGAAGGGGTTGACAAGCGAAGGGGCGCGGTCATCAAACGCTGGCCGGTCACAAGGAACATCGGTCGAGTAACCGGCTCTTTCACTATGGACAATCCAGTCTTCACTCCGGCTTTGCCTAAGAAGTGACTCAAACGCCCTTCTTGCCAAAAAGTGGCAGCGTTGGCTATAAATCCGATTTCTGCCCAAGAAGTCACCCGCTTACGCGGGATTCGTTGGCAACAGTGTCGCGATGATAACTAGAAATTTCCAGATTGGCGCGAGATGCGCACCGCAGCCTTATTCATTTCTGGTCCAGAGTGAGGGCGTAGATATCCTCGCTTCCAATGTCGCGGAGCAGCAACGGCGCGTCTGTGGGGT